>Ga0209365_1000103_pt1 | contig 13853 bp, 9 predicted proteins | sample WorMetimpBELIZE2_FD_187389 | JGI IMG/M metagenome (GOLD analysis project Ga0209365, IMG submission 187389) | Marine gutless worms symbiont microbial communities from Max Planck institute for Marine Microbiology, Germany - Olavius imperfectus... | ecosystem: Host-associated > Annelida > Digestive...
TATATATATATATATATATAGATGTGAAGTGATATTCATTTTGGGTCTTGCGTACCTTTATACACCAACATAAAGTGGACATCGCCTACATTTTGGGTCACCCAAAATGCCTATGCGAAAACTGTGCCGTTATGCATTAATGCCTGCTTCCAGATACAAGCTGTGTTATCCGATGCTTTGGCGTCCACTTGCACTCTATGTTCTGCGGTGGCAATAGTACTTAGCTGTTCTGCAATCTATGGTATGGAGTTTTGCATACGCTGCCGGCGTATTGGGTCCTTGCGATTTTGGGCTATTTTCTCCTGGCTTGTTGTGCGTGACGAGTAGATGTAAACATTTTCTGTACTTGTCGGATGTTTGTCGGCGACTGTTGTATTGGCGAAATCCGTGGAGCATTCTGGAAAGATATAGCTATTAGGTAGACACGCCGATATTTTGGGTCCCGCGAGATAGATTTTGAGGCAGACGGCCATATATATATATATCGTATATATTATAGCTCCGCCTTCTAGGCCTAAGCCTGTGAGCAATGAATATTTATCAACAACAGATTGCAGAATGGCGTATGATGAATTGATGATTTTGTATGTTAACGTTAAAGGTCGGTTGTGTTAGACATTTTTTTTTGTAACATATCGCATGATGTAGAAATGTTATTGAAAACATAAATAAACTGACGCTGTCATCTGTACATAGTCACTAGCCACACGGCCGTCGTGCCACACTGCGGTCCGTACAAACATTGCATTGGAAACCGTGCGCACATGGACAATATGAGAAGTACAACAACAACAACCTAATCGGCCATATATACTGTAAAACTTCGGATAGAAGCCGGACCCCGGATAGACGCCGCGCCGGGTCCTTGGATACAGGCCGGTACCGGTTGTGGAAGCCACGGTTGTCTGAGTTGACGTTTGTACTGATAGGAGCCGGCGTCACGGCTCAGATTACCCGGGTGCTGAGTTTAAAATGTCATACGGGAAAGACTTCCTTATTCGAATGGTACTTTACGAAACTAAATTGCTAGATGGCAAGCCTAATACTAACCCTAACCCTAATACTAACCTTATTCAGTTGTTTTATGCTTTTTCGAGCACCGTCCCATGATCTTCAAACCAGCTTGTTTTGTTAGGTTGTCTCACCGTTCCAATCCGGTACTCTTGCCATAATGCGCACAATTTTACACAAAATACTGATAAATTTTTCTTTATACAGATGTATAACAGGTTTAGGGTACGTGTACGTGTATGAAGGTTTATTACTGTTTTGCTACAATACCCCTTGTGTGGGCTATATAGCAGTCACCGGTTGTGCAGTATTCCGGTAATAAAATGCCGGTATTTCGTCAATTGCTAGATGGCGCTTTAATCAACAACTAATACTATTTCGAAAACTAACAACTAACCCGCCATAATGCTAACCATAACCCTATTGCCGTCCTTACTGGTAGTAGGGCCTGGGGAGAGGCAGCCCAAAATTTTCTTTCGGATTTTTTTCCATCGAAATGTGTTTTGGTATCCTTTGTGTGGTACTTTAAAAGGTCATAGACACTCGTGAACATGCGGCAGTAGCGAATGAATAGAGTAAAGCGGCACATTGATGTCTGCATTAACAACAGGTTTATTAGAAAAATCTTTGATGCCAGAATAATCGAAACTAGAGATCATGAATAGCTTATGAAAGTAAGAAAAAAACAGCAAAACAACCTATCATAAACCTAAACAACTAATAACTGGAGAACTCAACAACCGGATGTTGAGAGAGAGGACATGACGTAAACCAGGAAGGATGAGGTAAACTTGATTTTATCATTCCTAGCATCAATTATGTAATGTAAGAGTTAGGGTTACGGTCAGATTAAAAGTTATTGCTAAGCATATAATTGGGTATAAGATTAGGAGCATATGGTTAAAGTCACGGTTACTGCCAGGCTTAGGGTTAGAGATAGGTTAAGCATTAGCGACAGACAGCGTAGGGACCTCCATTTCACCGCTAGCAAGTTTTTTTATTATTAAACGTTCTGTAGTGAGGTTGTTGACGTATGAATGCGAGTGGCGAACATATTAAGTATGTTTTTACTGTTGCCTTAGCGTTGTGCAGTCATTTATATAGCTCAGAAGTGTGATGGTGCCAATGATTTATGACGGGGTATATATTAAACACAAAAAGTGAAAGTTTAAAAATGTGAAAACGACAACGGTAATCTAATCATAAACCCAACGTAACTGTGATTACAACCGCAAAACAAGTCATACAAACTGTTTTTTTTATAACAGCGTGTAAGTTCCATGACAGAGTGACACAACTATAAAAGCAAATACTTAATTTCATCAGCTCAAGGGCCGTGGATATAATATGCATTACGACATCGCGGTGGCCACGTAGTGTTATAGACGACTCGACTTTTCAGTGGTTTTAGCAGAACCATTCCCCTATCTAACGGTGTATATATGTTGGCAGTAATTGTAACCTTGAAACTTAATATTTAGCCCCAAAGTGACCCACCCTTTCAGCAAAGACGATTTCGACGTATTAGTGCACCAGCTGTAAGAGCTAGCGAAAAAAGTTCAATTATCGCAAATAGGAAGTCGACTATGCGATTTCCAATGAGTTATAGATAAAGTGCATACGTTACCCCTAACTCCCCCAAAGGGTGGCTCAAAAATCGAATTTGTCTTTTTTTGTGAATAAAATTCAAGTTCAATGAAATATAGTCTGCTACAAAATTTTTGTGTGTGAAAACTTTCAGCGGCAAAGTTGTAGTATAACCATTTTCCTATCCAACGGTGTATAGATGTTGGCGGTAAATGTAACTCTTTAACCTAATATTCAGCCCAAATTGACCCACACCTTCAACAAAGGCGGATTTTGACGTATTAATGCCTTAATTGTGAGAGCTAGCGAAAATGTTTTCAGAATATCAGATAAAGCGCATATATTGTTCCTGATGCCCCCACAGGGTGGCCCAAAAATCCAATTTTGTGCATGATTTTGGCGAATAACGCTGGACGTTAATCGAAAAAGTGTCAAGCTTCGCGTAATCTCTCTGCCATAGCTGAACTTCTTGTTGATGTGCTGACCCCCTTTTTTGTTTTACACAAGGGTGTGTGAAACAGTGAAACAAGTAGGCCATAAGTGCGGCATGAACCTGTTGACATTTTTCAGGTCGTGGGTCAAAGGCACTCATGATCAGGCACCAAGCTGTGGAAATATTGTGAAGGTTGTAGCTCCAGACCCTCTGAAGTGATTTGAATGAAAACTTGTAAAATTTATACAATTTATTACATTTTAGTGTCATGGGTCACAGGCTAACATTATGCCAGCGAAGGCATACTAATTGGCTGACCACTGTTAAAAACCGTTTATTTGAATTCTAGTCTATTGGATTGATTACATTGTAATGCAATAAGTGTTACATTTTGCATTATCGAGATATATTGCAATATTTACTGGGGCTGGGGTAATGGTGTTTTTCATTGGTGTTTAAATATGACATTTCTGACTCTTGACATGTAATTGCACTTTTTTTCGCTGTGTTTGTTACAATATGTTGCTTGTTATGTGCTGCAATTGTGCATGTTGTATTGTATTAGATGTGCAAGAATGAGAGGATGTTGCAAGAAAATATGTTGACAATGCAGATTCGCCATGGATTAAGCCGCATTATGTCAACTCTCTCATAGGTAGTGTGCTATTATTTGCATTTGTTAAATCTGTAATGTCACGCTTGTTATTTTATATTAGCATGTTTACTAAATTTTTGTTTGAAAGTTTTATGTATGATACTCATCATTGACTATCAGTCATTCAGTAACTAGCGAAGAGAGGTATTAGCATTAGCTATGCATCAGCTCCCATGTTGAAGTCTAGTAATTTCTGGCCCAATGCACTCGACTCATAAGTCCATCTGCGTTGTGCTGTAGTAAACTTTCAGCTGGATGATGTGTGTATGATGTCACATTGGTGTTAGTTTAAATTTACGGTCTGGTGCAATAAGTATGAGTGACAGTGAGGGATTATTTAGAGGCTTGGTTCCCATGGCTATAGTGATCAACAGGGGTCCAGACATTGTGGCGTTGTATATAGCCAGGCACTACGTTGACGTTGTTGATCTCAAAATAGTTATGTACGATTTTGGAGTGAAGGTGCCAGTCGTCGTGAGCAAGCACAGCCGGCGGGCATGCTGCAGGTGGCGTCTGCTGCGGTAGATATTTACCAGGGGTGCGATAAAAATGGAGGTCAAGCTGTCCCAACCCCATACATGTCCCCTGTGCCGGAAAAGTGCAGGAACCATGGCCCCCAAACTCTACAGCTTCTGCTTAGGGCATTATCTGACCTGTCAGCCCAGCGTGTTGCTGGCAGTGGCACTACAAGTTTCTTCCTGCGTGCAGCGAATAGCTAGTCACAACATAGACCTGCTAGCTAGACTGTCTCTTTGCCATGCATGCAAGCTAGGGGCATTGTGTGGGCTATACCTGCCTATTGTGTTATTTATTAAATTTTAACAGAGGACACCATCGAACTTTCTTGCCCAACAGAGAACTTGATCTCAGAATGTTCAAGCAGTGATCTAGCTAAACAATTATTGGTTCAACAGATTATCTATTTAGAGAGCTTAATGACATATTTCACAGTAAAGTTGTTTCATATGACTGATTTTACATTGCATAAATGTGATTAATTCTCTGAAAGCATATATGAAATGAACACTGTTTACACTGACTAATATTTTACAAATCCTGTTTATTTCTTAGCATTTTGAATTTAGTGTTTCTTGCTAAATTAAACCAGAAACCATTGGTTACTGTATAAAGTAAACTGTGATTTTTTTTATAAAAAAGATGTAATTCGTACTAGGTGACATGTTATTGAGACGAGTTATGTTGATTTATATTTATTTGAACATTATTTGTAGGGCATGGAGTGTTTGCAACTGAGGATATTAGTACTGGACAGTTTATACTTCAGTATGCTGGGCAACTTGTCAGTGGAGTGGAAGGTTTAGAACGAGAAAATATGTCGCTTAGTGTATTCCGTTATTTCTTTCAGTTAAAGGGCAACAAATATTGGTGAGTATGTTGTAGATTGTAATACATTTTGCCACTGATTGTTAGTGATAATATTAGCAGATGATTGCTCAGTGATTGAAATTGAATAGCCAAAAATTTCAACATATATGTCATCACTGTTTTAGAGTGTCTTTGAGTGTGTGTGTGTGTGTGTGTGAAAAACCAATTCTTATCCAAAACAGCAAATATATAAACGAACATACTGGTGAAATGTGCAAGTGTTACTTACTGACTTTACTCTTGATATTTTTTTTGGCTTACTGCATAATCATTGATTGTTCAGCTGCACGCTTTGATGATTTTGAAATATATATCGCGCAGTTGCTCGATAGAGTTTTGGATGTAATTTTGCACACAAGTAGAGTACCATTACACTGGAAAAAGTTTGAAATTTTTTCTCCCAAACTTCATGTTACTGCTACTTTAATATTTTTGTGTGCCTTTTTACCACCTTCGACTGTATCAATGGCACTGGCTTGACATACTTCACGCACGTTTGACACCGGTTGCCAACGTCACTGGTCGGGCGCATTTCCGTTTCGCCGAACGCTGCAACATGCCGGTCCCTCGTACCAGAACTGAACTCGGTCAATGGAGTTTTCAAGTTGCAGCACCAACCGTTTGGAACTCTTTGCCGGCACACCTACGCTCGACACTGATCAGTCGCAGACAGTTTAGACATGGGCTGAAGTGTAATCTTTTCACAGGAGCCTACGTCTGATCCTCTGAGTACATATGTTTTAAGAGTGTAATCTACGTACTTACTTACTTACTTACTTACATCCCATCAGACTAATAAGTTACACACATAAACCTTTTTTGTTATTTTTGTTTGGTATTGCCTCTGACACTAAAATGCACCATACCTGTGATAACAACCCCTGAAATATTTTGTGCACAAGGTTTAAAAATGGTGATTTATTGAATGCCACAATTGTTAAGGAAACCGCCCTGAAGCACTGCAGTTTGTTGGGGTTTCATGAGAGTATTCTTTGGAGAGAGATATTGCATAAATTGCTTGCTGATGGGGTTTTTATTGGATTCCAACGTGGATGATCACACGTTTTGCGTGCTGCAGATGACAGAAATTTGTAAATCTGCTGCGAGTACCATATGATGGAAAACAAAATTTACTCAAGTATTGGATGCCAAAAATTGAGCACCCATCACGAACAACATTTTTTGACACTTGGCATTTTGACATCCCTTTCGGTCTGATTCTGGAAGGTAACATGCTTCACTTTTGATGCCTTCTTGTCAGACTTGTGTATGCTATGAGTGACGCAGAAGCTGCTTAAATTCAAATTTGCCCCTTTCTTCCAGAAAGGCTTCTCAACTTTGAATACAGATGCAGTTGTTAAATGTTTGTGATTTGCTCGCAGTGTCGATTCGTCGGCAGAAGCCACACAAGGGCCACGTCTTGGCCGTTACGTCAACCACGGTAACACTAATCCAGTGCGAAATGCCAGGATGTGTGTGCTCGATGTGCCGGATGTTAAAGATGGAGAGGGAGATGAACATGATGATGATTACTTGCATCCCACTAAAGGTAACTGCATTTAGTTTGTTGTTTCTTATTGTCTGTTGTCTGTCTCATGTCTCTCTCTCTGCAAAATGTGTGAATGTGTGGTGGCAAAGCAGGTATTGTATCTGATTGTAGCTCGCATTTCTAGTTCTTTCATCTTTGTCGGCATTTTGCACATCTAGTTAACAATAATTGACATCGATAGATGCTGTCATAACTGCTATGTTGTCGAACAGCGGTCTCTGCATTGCAGGCGAAGCTCATCGCAGCACAGTGTCACTGTTATTAGCATTTTAGTGATGTGCGACTTTTGATGACAACTCACTGATGACATATGCATCATGATGCCACAGACTTGTTCTGCGAATATTTGTGCAAGATATTGCACTAAGGTTTAATTATATAATTAAACTTCAGTGCAGTATCTTGTAGCAGTATGTATTGAATACTATTAGAGAGTTGTTATAGTGAGGTGCTAACACAACTGTTGACGACTGCTCGTTTTTTGACCAAATATGACAGCTGTGCTAAAATGCACCATGCATAATTACACTGCACAGAAACAATCTGTGTGGAATCGCACTGTGTCATTTGCACAAAAATGCATCACATGGAAATGAATTGCATGGAAATGTTTAGAAGACTAAATGCATTCCATTTTGCCATCAAAAAATTGAGATTGCAGTTCACTGAAAGTGTTTTGTTAAATTTTAGCACACCCAGAAGGTGTTGAAGAGGATCAGAATGCCGAGGAGGTGCAGGCTGTCAAACGGCATCCAAAACGCAGAAGGTTGACTGTTGAAGACTGAAGAGAATGACAACGTGGTTTCTGCTTCGACTGCTGGCAGTGACTATTTTCAGTCTGTTCGTATGCCAAGTGGTAAGGAAATAAATGTTGTCTTTCATCCCATTTCACGTTGAACAGTTTGGCCATATTTTTGCTGTATATATAATTGATAGCCTTGTTTCCCAGTTTAAGCTTGGTTAAGTTATTATGTCCACCTTAACTGATCTTGGGCCTATTTGTATATCAGCTTGTTGTGTACTTCCTATTAGTAATCAGTACTAGTGATCAGTAGTGACTGGTGTATCTCGCTTAGTTTTCAGTTGTTCATCACCAGTCATCTTTCTTCATTTCCTCAGTGGGCTTGGAGTTAAATAGAATATTAACAGAACTACTCAGTTATGATAACTGTGTAGCATTCTGTAGTTGTACGATTAACAGGTCTCTGATTTTTCTTTTTTTTCTCTAACTGGGTTTGTTACACTAAGCATAAATTTATTTATGCTTATCTTTGTGTATTGTTTTGTGTTTATGGCTTTTTTTAGCCGACTGTTGCAAAGCAACATTTGGCTGTTGTCACAATATGTCGTCTGTCTGTTGTCGTCTGTCTGTGACTCGAGTGTATTGTTACAAAACGGCTAAAACTAGGATCATGCAGTTTTCACTATTATGTAGCCCTATGCCTTAAATCTTTGTCTGTCATGTTTGATTTTGAAATTCTAAGAGGACCCTGGATTGGGGGCTCAAACTGGGGTGGGGTGGTTTTTGATCAAGGTCGCGACACTATATTTCGGAAATGTTGTGAAATAGAGATAAGGTGACAATTAGTCACTAATAGGAAGTCATATGTGGGCTTTTGATTCGATTGCAACAAAAGTCGATGACCGTGAATGACCTTGAACGTCAATGTACTGCTCTATTTTTTGTGTTATGCGTATTGTATACCGAACGGCTTTATCTAGGATCATGCAATTCTAACTAAAGTCTAGCGCAATGCGTACCTCTTTGCCTGCCAAGTTTAATTATGAAATTCGAAGGGGTCCCCTTGATTGGGGGGCTCAAACTGGGGTGGATCGGTTTCTGACTTCGCGATGCTATATCTAGGAAACGGTGCGAGATAGAGCTTAGGTAACAGTTAATCACTAATAGGAAGTCATATATGGGATTTCAATTGCAAGAAAAATTGATGACCTTGAACGTCGGTTTACTGCTCTGTCGTCCGTGTTATGTGTATTTTTACCAAACGGCTGAGGCTAGGATCATACTGTTTTAACTAAATCTAGCCCAGTGCCGTACCTCTGCCTGCCAACTTTGATTACAAAATTCGAAGGGGATCCCCTCGATCTGGGGGCTAAAAGCAGGGTGGGGTCGTTATCGACTTCGCAACGCTATATCTCGGAAACGGTGCGAGATAGAGCTCAGGTGACAATTAATCAATTACAAGCAGTCATATATGGGCTTTCCATTGCAACACAATGATGCGATGACCTTGCATGACCTTGAACATCAATTTACTGCTTTGTCGTCAGTTTTATGCATGTTGTGACCAAATGGTTGAAGCTAGAATCACGCTGTTTTCACTATAAAGTAGCACTATACCACAGATATCTGCCTATTAAGTTTGATGACAATATTCAGGTGTCCCGTGATCTGGGGGGTCTCAAAATAGGGTGGGTTGGTTTTCAACTTTGTGGCACCATATCTTAAAGACGGTGCAAGATAGACCTTAGTCCCAATAATCACTAATAGAAAGCCATGTATATAGGTTTTCGATTAGATAAGTCAGTGACCTTGAATATGAGGGCACAACGGTCGGCTATTGTCAGTTGTCATGAATTCTTGTTTCATATTGCATATGTGTTGTGGTTTTGTAACAAAGTGGGATGGGCCTGATTGGATTGAAGCCTTATTCTTAGGATACTATTTTCGTTTGTGCTTTTGCCCATAAAACCCGCCCCTGGTATGACTTTTAATGTCTATGGTTGGACGTTTAATCATATTCAACCAACCATTATTACTGATGCACAAAGCCTTTACTTTGCTGTGACATAAATGGTGGCATCACAATGCATTGTAGAATAAATTAATATCATTTTATTTCTGTAGAGTGAATTAATGTAACAGGTCTTTGTTTGTGTGTAATTGTGTTTTAGAACTTAGTGATGTGGAGAGCAGGGATGAGGATGATGATGTAGCTGGTACAAGCCGCTACATGTCAAATGGCCAGCAACATCTGGCTGTCAAACACCGACCAAAATGTTCATGCAGAAGTCTGCTGTTAGCACTGACACTGTAATGAAAAAAAAACATCTAAAGCGTAGGTGGACAGATATTGAAAATAAACAACTGTATGATGCTATTGGCAAAGACATTACGGCCAAAAAAATGCCATGTGGTAAAAGAATAGCAGAACTGGTAGCAAAAATGGGTTGCGATATGTTGCGCAAATTAGAACACAAGTGCACAATTACATCTCTGGCAAACTGTCCTACTCAGTTGTCCACGAAGATTTTTTCAAAAGTTAAGTCCATCACAGTTTTATTCACTAGAGCTGCTTATCACTTATGTCTTAGTTCTTGGATAAATGGCAGCATCAAAAAAGTCAGCCCTGTTGATTCATGTTGATCGTTGAACTTTAATCTGGTATCATATGGAATAAACACCTTTGACATTTGCTAAGTACACTCGGTATAGTACAACATACGTTTTTACCAGCACTGTGTCGATATGGCAATGGCGTGACGTGTATACAATAATTAAGTTGTTTTTTTTTACTTTTTTGTTTGCACAAATAGTTAATTGAATTTTGCTTGTTTTGAAAGGCAGTCGTCGGGACTGAAGTATTAACATCGTGGAATAAGCTTGGTTGGATTGAAGCCTTATCCTCAGGATTCTATATTTCTTGAGTGTTTTTGCCCCTAAAACCCGCCCCTGATGTATGATTTGTTATGTGTATGGTTGAGCGTTTAATCATATTCATCCAACCATTATTACTGATGCACAAAGCCGATTTTAATAGTTATTAGCAGTCAGTTTATAGGCCTACATTAAAACGTAAAAATTGTTGTTGTTTTCTGGAAACATAGTCAAAATTTTTAAGGTCAGTCGGTCGATGTTTTTTTCTCAGTCGTCATCTTGTCTTTGAAAGTATTAGGCCTTTACAGAGTATTCAACAACATTAAGCCCTCTGTTTCAACAAATGTTTATGTAACAACAGTAATTATGTAAAATAAAAAAATGTAACTGCAATAGAAGTCATAAATTAATAGTTTAATTAATTTTTTGCATTTGATTTAGTATTTTTGGTCAAGGTCATAAAATTTGTAGGGTTGGGGCCAAAAACATAGGGTCGGTCAGGTTTCCGGAAACAATTTTTTACGCCTAATTATGTGTCACTTCATGATGTTTGTATTAATATTGTTTTACTTGTCATTTCTTTTGTAGTAAAAATAATTTGCACCGTTGTGCTAGTACTGTCTGTTAGAAATTTTTGAATTAAGTGTTACAGGATAGAAGTTTACTGCTAGAGTTTCCTGAACTGTTTGAATGCTTTAGAGACAGTTGCAACAGTTTAATGTTATATTTTACTGCATTTGTACCGGTTATTGTTATGTGTCATTTTTGGTAGTTCAGGGGCGGATCCACAAACATGGATTAGATGTCCCGCGAAAGGGTGGGGTCTGGGGAGGTTATGTGCCCCTCCCCAGTGGGGGTCTGAGGACTATGCCCTAGATTTGTGGCTGCGATGCCATTTTAGCATACTTTCGTGCCATTGTCTCTTATTTCAGTGTGACGAATAGCTGGCACATTATCAGCGCTGAAGACACCATTACGTACTGTTAATGTCTAATTTTTGTGTAGTTCCCAAGTGGTAGTCTGGGGGCCGTACCCCGGAACATTTTTAAAGTCGATGAAACTTTTTTTTGAATTGACTGGCTGAGATGCAATTTTAGCATACTTTTATGACATTGTGCGACGAACAGCTGGCAAACTAACAGCGCTGGACACCATTAAGTACTATAAATGTCTAATTTTTGTGTATTTCTCCAGTGGTGGTCTGGGGGCTATGCACCCAGAAGATTGTGTAAAATCGAAAAATTTTTATAAATCACATGTGGCTGAAATACAGTATTAACATACTTTCGTATTTCGATGAGATGAATGGCTGGCAAACTAACAGCGCTGAAGACACCGCTAAGTACTATTAATGTGTTATTTTTGTGTAGTTTAATAACGGAAGAATGTGAGCCCAGTGTAGTGAAAGGTTAAAGTACTTTTAAATACGTTGCTGACTAGTACATGCTGTGCTGTTTATGTACACAGTGTCCGGAAAAAAGAGGCCAGTACCTTTTTCTACTATAAGTTTTGCATTTCTTGATTGATTTTTACAGTTTTTGCATCAATGGAAACATGAATGAATACTCAATGACGACGTATAATTTACTTACTTTCTTGCTCGATGACGTCATAACTGTGACACGTTGTATGTCACGACAGTTTAACTTTAGTTTACATGTTAAAATTAACCATTTTGAATTTGAAGATAAATTTTTGATAAAACCAACGAGAATGTAACATTTTTTTGTTAAAAGACTGCTAAAGGAATGTTTTAACGAACGTTGAACGACATTCTATAAAATTTTGGAACAATCGGTTCAACTGAATGCTGCAGTAAGCGGTGGCTGTTTTTGTATATTTCTAGTTTTATCAGGTGGAGTGGAGACATAGTAAAGTTGAAGTAAAATAATTTGTATTTGCTTGGTAGAATATTCATTCCTGTTTCCAACGATGCAAAACTTATCGAAATCTATCAAGATTTGCCACAGTTATAGTCAAAAATAAAGTGGAACATTTTTCACAGCCTACGTTATAATTAGAACAAACTTTCATGACGTGCGATGTCTCACAGTTATGACGTCATCAAGCCATTAAGTAAGTAAATTACATGTGATTGTACAGAATTCATTCCTGTTTCCAATTTTAAAAAAAATATAAAAATTCACCAAGAGAGGAGTTATAGTCTAAAATAACGTGGCCTCTTTTTTCAGGACATGGTGTAGGTGTTGTCTGGAAAATATTACAAAAAATATCCCTTTTGAAAATAGGCGGGCCCGGGGTGCGCCCCCCTTGGATCCGCGCCTGTAGTTACGACATACTGTGTAATGTTTTTGAGTGAACTTTGCAAAACTTCGACTCTGATTAAAGGACTACAGTAAAGACATGAAATGTGTATTGCAATAATCCTCGCATTTCGATGCATATAGTTCAAATTTGCCGCATTTGGTGAGGATAATCACACGTCAGAATTGCAGCTTTTACGTCCTAGTCAACATAAAACAGATTACCTCAAAGACAACCAACCAAACTCTTTTGAATCAAAGAATGTGCAGTTTTGCACTCAAATCAAAACAAACTAAATTTAGCTGTTAGCTGTATTATATAAACTCATGCTCAGCCAAACACGCTAAACATCGCTGTTAACCATACATTAGGTCCTAATTAGCTGGGGCGCAACGTTCCGCTGTTGTCAGATGTGCTGATTTCTCGTTAAAAGTATTAATAGTTTTAATAGAAATGACGTAATTAGGTAAACTATTACAAATAAATATAACGCGATTGGTAGTGACGGTAATGTTTTTACGAGTTTATAGGCCTACTTGTGGCTTCTCGTCCTAGTTTGCATTGCAATGTTCAGCTATTTTCATAGTATGTCTTCTGTCTGTCTATGACGCGAGTGTATTGTGACAAAACGGTTAAATATAAGATCATGCGGTTTCACTAAAATGTAGCTCAGTGCCCCAACTCTGACGAAATTTGAAGAGGTCCCTTCGATATAACATCGCAAAGTCGAAAACCATCCCACCCAGGTTTGCGCATCCCGATTAAGAAGACTCCCTTCGAATTTCGCCGTCGAACTTACCGTGCTAAAAGTTGAGACATTTAACTACTATTCAATAAAAACCGCGTGATCTTAGCTGCAGTCATTTTGTCACAGTACACTCGCGTCACGGACGACATATTATGTCAATAGCCGGTCATTACAACACAATTGCAACGTTCGGCTAACGACCCAGAATGTATATGTATATAGACAGAATTATATATACATACAAGTCATATTCATATTGGGTCTGACCCAAAATTAACTGTGTATAAACGTAATTTTAACCCTAACCCTAACGACCCAAAATGTATATGTATATAAACAGACTAATATATACATACAAGTCGTATTCATATTGGGTCTGACCCAAAATTAGCTGTGTATAAACATAGACCCAGTATGAATATAAGTTTGCGTATGACCCAATATGAATACAATTTCGTCTTATGACCCAAAAAGTCGGTGTATATATACAAAATTTATACAGATGCAAGAAGTCGTATTCATATTGGGTCTGACCCAAAATTGAATATGTATAAACACAGACCCAATATGAACATAACTTCACGTATATATATATATATATAT
>Ga0209365_1000104_pt1 | contig 13691 bp, 11 predicted proteins | sample WorMetimpBELIZE2_FD_187389 | JGI IMG/M metagenome (GOLD analysis project Ga0209365, IMG submission 187389) | Marine gutless worms symbiont microbial communities from Max Planck institute for Marine Microbiology, Germany - Olavius imperfectus... | ecosystem: Host-associated > Annelida > Digestive...
ATACGTGAACATTTAAGGCAGATATTGCGTTTTTCATATTTGCATTGATTTTCAGGACCTCTGGACCAAAAATGGCAATTTTTAGGGGTAAAATAGGGGAAGGGGTGGGGCGATATTGACCCGAACGAACTCGTTCTTACTTTTGGGGGTTTACACCTCTGTGTCAAATTTGGTGAAAATCGACAAAGAAATGCGACCGTGAGAGTGACGACACACGGACAGACAGACAGACACACAGACGCAAACCGATTTTATTATCTGTCCCATGCTATATGCTATAGCTATGGGGCAGATAATTAGAAAAACACAAAACAACCCCTGACAGAAACTGTTACATGAGTTGCACAGTTTTACACAGCACCGACACTGCATCAGATATCTACCAAGAAATGAAAATATGTCACACGGAAAATACAGATGTTGAATAGCTAGAAATTCAAAAGCTAACAAATGTTGTTTAATAATCATGCACAAAATTACAGACAGAAGACACAATGCTGCACGAGGCTGGGTTTGTAGTATATTAGACTACGTTGGTCATATTTAAGACCATGCTGTTGTTTTATTGACTACTAGTATGCTTGTAGTTCCGTCACAAGAGATACGTTGATTGGTTTGTTTTTGTTGACAGTATGAAATGAACTGTTGATATGAATTTTCATTGTGTTAGTAAACTCGTGACTCAACTCAGTTACTTATCAGCTTCCATCCTCGCCTACTTGATTCTGAAGTGTTTGAAACTCAGCATTTGTGTTTACAAGTTAATTGTTATAATAGTTTGTCTAAACACGTGTACCTTCTGTTCATTGTTTTTGATTGTTTTAAGTGTTACTTAATAACTGTGATTTCACACTGTTCTTAGTGTTATTTTAGTCTTTTGTTTTGGTAAGTGCCTATTTACACTATCAATGGTCTGATTGTCCGTCAGTTTCTTTGTATTCGTTTCGATTTTACCTTCATTTTAATATTTTTGCATTGCTGACAAGTAAAGACTAAATAAGACGAAATACGAAACTTTATCTATAACTAACAAACAATGTAAAACCGTTGAATTATAAATACAGTTCTCAAAACGTTGACAGTCTCTGTCAAAATAATTTTCTCATCTTCCAGTGTCAACATCTGAGGTAATCATCTTTCAAAATGTACTTGGTCAAACCTTCAAGGTTAAGATCATGATCATGCCCATGTATCTCGACCGACATGAATGTATTGTTTGTGCTTTTTCCAACGAGTGCTGATTGGTATTTCCCGGCTGCATTCGTTCAATTTTCGTTCACAATATTTTCACAGAGTCGTGAACAACGTTTAGCCTGTCGACATGCACTACATCGGTCGTTTAAGATGTTCGTTTCACTCTCGTCCAAGCGTTATAATTCCAATATGTACGTGACTCTGTGATTATGAATCAGTTAGCACTGTGTGCAGTGCTGTTGTTCATCAGCCGACATCCTGCAACTAGAATAGCAACAATTCACTACTCAATGTGGTTCAACGAAATGTTCGTCATTCTGACAGTTAATTTCATTATACAACAAAGCCTACACTGCGTAGCCTGTAATGCTACACTCGTCATTACAACAAGCCTAACATATACATCAATCAAGTATTTGTTACGACATCAAGTAATACAAACTGGTTGCTGGTTACAACATTCACAAAACACATCTCGAGCAAAAGACTGTAGTTCATCTGCCACGAGTTGTGGTAAACTATTTCTGCTAAGAAATGAGAAATTTCTCGGACGTTTAACATACACAATACACAAACATGACGGCACAAGTAACTATCAACAGTACTAGTATACAACGTGGAATAATTTATAATACTAAATACTAAAAAAACTGTTATAATTATTGAAAAACTGTTATAAAGCGTCAATAAATACAGTCATAACACCAACAACAATAACAATAATAATATGACATATGACCAGAGATGTTAAAAGTGTTTGGCCTCGGCCTCACAACCACTGCCTTGGTTTTTGCCCCGGCCTTGCAACGTTTTGGTCTTGGCTTCAAAGTTAATCTATAAATTACAGAAAGCGTTTTTTTTCACACAGACAATATGTTGAAATTCTGATGGCCTGAGATAATGTGTGAGAAGGTGCATTGTCATGTACAGCATCTGAAGTAATGAAGCCAGTCTCGTCTCTAGAGTTAAACAAAATTTACAGTTTTGTTAACAAATTACTGGCACATTTGTTGCACCGACTAATAAATTTGGCCAATATAATGTCGATTGTTTAGCTTTCAGCTGGGCCTCGGTCTTCACCTCGGCCTTGAGTGTTTGGCCTCGAACTTTTGGTCTTGTTTAACATCTCTGTATATGATATATGATGTGCAGCGGTCAGAACAGATACTTTCAATTACAATGTGCTAACAACATGGACCTGTTGAATGAGCAAACATGACACAACTTCAGCATAAAACTACTACTGACAGCAATGCGCCTTCACATGTCAACGACTTCACATGTCATACGACTTCACATCACAACAGATGTTGAACAACAAATACAGACAGTCTAACTGACAGCTAATGTTACTAATAAACACCTAAGAAACAAAATAATATGCCTAGACGATTGCTAAAGACTAGCCACAACAATAAAAAGTGAAGACAACATGACTAGTGTCACTCATATTTTATCATATTTACGTCGCCGCCATGTCAGGTCCATTTCTGTCTCAAATGTATAATCACAAACCTTATCATTGCTGTGATTACAAACCTTACATCTAACATGTGAGTCTGTCTGAGCAGTCAAATCTCAAAACTCAGTAAGCTGAAATTTAAACCTATTTTGACAGAAATTATCTGTAACATTTAATTACATGTTATAATTACTACTGACATAATTACTTTTTGAAATTCAAAACGTCAGTCTCAGATCACGTATTGTCTCAACAGTCACACAGGACTACAGCATATATCCAAAACTATAAAATGCCACAGATTTTGACACTGCAGTTACTTACAGACCATGCAAGTCTGATAACACACAACACTGATATTACTCATTGACTTATCACAACAACATCTTACAAAATCATGTACAAGAATTCCTGCTTCAGAAATCCCAACAATTTCCATAGACAGGGATACAGGATACACCATACCCTTTGTGACCAGGAACAACAAAGAGCAGACAAAGCAGATGAGTCGGTTAAACAGAAACTGAAAGTAGTGGAAAAACCGTTCTCCTGCCACAGCTCGTTAGTAACATAGTCGCATCTATGGTGCCTGTTGGACATTAGCATGATTCATCATCTCGAAGAGTTGGCCAAGTTTCATTGCAGACTTCAAGTCACCCGCAACAGTCAGTTGTCCCGCCATGTACGCATCAAATGCGCTGACTCTCTGTGACATGAGATCTTGAAGACATTTCACCGTGAGAGACAGTGTCGCATCAGCAGCGCATGTCGGAGGATCACCAAGACCCATAATGCCTTCACCTTAACACACAGTGACTACACTGTCTCAAAAAATGTTCACCCTTTTATTTTTGTGATTACTCGATTAAATGTTGACCGATTTTGATAATATTTAGTAGTATTCCAGCTGAGAAAATCTGCAACTAAATTACATATACACTTCTTATAATTTCCACTTTATGTATGAATATTACAGAATGGAAAAACAAGAAAGACTGTGTATGCTTTCAATACAAAATATCAAGAACGCAACAATAAAACATGAAACCAAATATTCATTAGGCCGAAAACACCGAGGTTAATATGCAAGTAAAAATGTCGAGCAAATGTTTAAGTGACGGCTGCTATCTTTCACACAGCAACACAGACGTTCTCTCCACAGATCAACAGCGTCGTCGATAATGGTCTGCTGCACACCGGACCACGCAGCGATCAAATGCATGTGCGGTATGAAATAAGTAAGTATACAAATTAACCAAAGCAAGGGCCTGTCATTTATCACGTGAAATTAATGACATTTCTAATGATTCAGGAACTAAAAAAAACAACTATTACAGTATCGTCATCACAAAACGTCTGAAATGTGACATCAGAATTTTACGTTATATGGAACTGAGAGTAAAGTGGATGTCACAGTACCATGTACACTAGTGACGTGTAATGAAAAAATATTACAAATTGACACTGTCAGTTTGTTCCAAATTCTCTCAGCTATGTTTCTACCAAATATTATATATTTAATTGGTCTACAGCTGGTAAAGTTATCATAAAAATAAAAAGGTAGACTTCTTTTTGAGACACAGTGTATATATGTCAAAAACAACAACAGTCATTATTTAATTTACATACTGACAAAATAATTTAATGCAAATGAAAAAGAGATGCTGGGTATTTCATCCATTTAACAGCCACATTCCGTGTAAACCTCAATTAGCTCGTTATCACATGTGCCTTATTACATGGTAAACCACAAGGACTTGCAGCAGGTGTTGATGGCTGGCTGTCCTTCCTGTTTATACAGTTCAGTAGGACTCATCTCCATCAGTACATCTCATCATCACCATTTACTCCGGAGCCTTCTTCATTCTTACTGTGTCGACCCTCCGATACCAATGCTCATCTCAATTTACTGTACTGCCACTGACATACAACTAACTTGCTAACATATTAAGTAACAGACACTGAAGTGACTATGCAGGTACATAAAAGACTTACAAAGAGCGTGTTAAATAAGAACCATCGACACATAGAAGAGTCGGTGATTCAAGACAGAACTGTGTTAGGTGTGTTGCAGCTGCTGTCATATTTCCACATTGATGTATTCACTTATACATTTTCCATATCGTTACGGAGTTTGTCCTGCAATATATGTAGCTGTATTTTCCCACCTACAGTGAGAAAGTACCGATCAGCATCTCAGCTAAATATACATGAGAACCAAAAACAAAATACTACTGATGAAATGTCTTGTGTTTCATTCGTCATCTGTCAGTTGGTTTGCTGACTACGACTATTTTCATAAAAGGCACAATCTCACTCTCCAGCAACAGTTCTAACTAAAACTGGCAGAATGCTAAAAGTAGCAGAAAGCAACAGGTAGAAAGTGTGCAGACCATGTTTGAGATCCAAGAAGTAGACATGAACAGCTTGCACTTCGTCCATCACAACAAACTTGTAGATGCAGTTGAACTCGGCAACAAGTTGACTGTTGATGAGTGGTTTGATGGTAGCCATCAGCCGGTCTGATGTCCCACTCACTGACACTGGCTTCCGCTCTCCTGTCATCAGTCAACAGATCATTACCACATCATCACACAATGTCTACTCACTGACAACATTAACGCATACACAGACAGTTGAAAATGCATAAATACATATCGTGATCATCATCGTTTATCATCATCATCGTTTATTACGCCCACAATAATGACGTTAATAGTGATGATGATGATAATGATGACAGAATGATGAGGAATGATGGTTTGACCCTAGTAACTTGGCAGTCAGGGCGTAGTGATGTGTCTGGAACAGTGGTGGCGGCATAGAGACAAAAGGCAAAGTCCTGTGGGATATAAATATTGAAACAAACCACGTGACTGAACACAGCCAGACATTGTAGTCGTAGAGAAGGACAACAAGATGGCGTATTGCAGTGTCAGGAGACAAAAGAGTAGAAGAGAAGGAGCAGGAGAAGACAGACAAATACAAGAACTGAATAGCTTTGGAAAGTAGAAACTAGAGTGATCCTTATTCTTGTGACAGAGCATCATTCAGCCCTTGTTGATCTCCTTGAAGTCAAATCTTACCTTAGAGTACTTGGACAATTTGACCTTGGCCGATCCTGTAGCAGTTGTGGGCTGAGCTCTCTGACAATGCTGTCAGAGTGACAGTCTCAGTGCGCTTGGGCTGTAGCATTTGTGTCACCCATACATGTACATGCAGATGCACAGCCTCAGTGGACACAATGTCATATGGGCAGCATGCTTTAATATGCAAGAAGGCACCCAGCAAAATTATACGTCACAACGCCATTAACGGCATTTTTGCCAGGGCGATCAAGTCACCTGGCATTCCAGTTTGTCAGGAGCCAACAGTGTTGGCACATACTGATATATAGATAGAGAGATAAAGTTGATTTGTATAACACATACGAATAGAATAAACTATATCGACTATGCGCTGTGGTCACTGAGAAACAAGAATGTCTTCAGTTGATGTCTGAATGTGTCGAATTTCAGTTCAGGTCGTCGCAGTCCGGGTGGAAGAGTGTTCCACACCCTGAGTCCTTGGTACCAGCAGCATTCTCATGTCGTTGGAGTTCGACCGGAGTGAGAGATGGCCAGCATCCGACAGGAGGTGACAGACATCGGCGACGTATGCGGGTGCTGCTCCAGCAAGAGACTGGTGTACCAGCCCCGCAATCTTGAAAATGAATAGCTGACGAACTGGCAGCCAGTGCAGCTGCCGTAGCACTGGTGTGATGTGGTCCCGACGACAGGCGCCTGAGACCAAGCAAGCAACCGGGTGAGTTGACCTTGTTGCCATGGGCAGGGGGTAAGCCGTTGACTTGGAACATCACAGTGGCAAGTACACTTGCCCAGTCATACATACATGCCTCAAGTCATACGTTGGGCAGCTTGTTATGTAGCCAGCCACCCAGGTCAACTCAATATGGTCATCTGGATTTGGTTAGGCGAAATGAGTTGCAGCCAAAGGGCAGTGACGTTCTGCGGATGGGATGTAGAGACAAGTATGGCTCACGTTTGGTGGCAGATAAAAACTGCACGATCCCTCGAAATATGTGTCATACATGAGCATTTGAAAGGTATGTGTACTACAAAGTGCTACACGAATTCATGTTTACTTTACAAAATCCATGTTTACTTAAATTAATTACTTCACTATGTGTATTACACAGTCATCATCATCATCATCAGCAGCAGCAGCAACAACATCATCATCATCACAAACCTGCAGTTATGGAAGCAGAGTTACTGCGTGTTTCACCTCCAGCTGACTGTGCCTTACTCATTGCCTGAACACCGAGTCGATAAAACTGCTGCAGCTGTTCCATCGGAGCATTATTACTGCCTGCTGGGAACAGAGCTTGTCCAAGAACACTAAGTGGGTTGTCACTGGACTGACCAAACTGAGGGTTTGGCTGTGAAATCACCTTTGCTGGTGACCTGCAGCGACCAGTACAATCTCCACGTTCTCACTGGCAACTAGTGACATGTCTTTGCACATTTCGTGTCACACTACAATGATTTTATATTTCTAGTTAATCACTAAACGTTTCTGGGTCAGGTTAGTCAAGGTCATCTGGCTCTGAAGATGCCTTTATGGACTACAGGACTTCTTACAGATTGAATACACCCAGCCAATGAGGTCGATACACTCAACAACTTGAGATGACTCAAACGAACTAATCACTGAAACTGTGACAGCAACATCGCAGCTAAACCGGTCATGTCAATAACATTAGCTGTGATGACAGAATTCAGTAGACTAACAGTACACGACGTCCAACAGACATATGCTCTGTTCTGCATTCACTATACAGGCATCAACACTACAGTGAAAGAACTCTTTGTTGTTGCCATTACAATCATGTACTATATGTTGTTAAATACAAATATCAATAACATTTGAATATTACTGCTAATATAATGCTTTTCATCTCAGCAGCTAGCACTCGCTACTATGACACATAAACCAAAACAATAAAATGCCACAGTTTTTAATGCAGCAGTCACTCAGAAAATATGCATAGAATTTTGATCATAAATAAATAGAGGAACACAATATAACAAAGCAACTGTTACGTACAGTTCCACTTTACCGACTTCCACACCCCAAGTCTGCGTCATCTGATTAACATCAATCTACAGCATTATTCACACAACAACTAACTCAACTGATGAAACAATTCCTACCTGACCCAACAGCAAGTAAGCTCCACGAGCCGATTACTGTGGCAAATCAATGATGGACGATCCACAAAAATACTGCTACAGAATTATGAGTCGTGAGCTCCTTCTAGATTCAAGATCAACTCATTCAATCACAAAGTTATATACTTATGAACATGGGAGCAAATTATTGGCTTATTTTGACTGCATGAGTGGTAGTTTAATGGCAATTTTAAACACTCAATTTTTGTAAGATTGTGTGTAAGGAGACGTGAAAATATTCCTGACAGCTACGTAGAGAATTTCCTAAGAATTTGCCAGTGAAAAGACGTTAAAAATCGGTCCACATTAGCCTATGATATACTAAAAAATCAAGTGTTATTTTCTGTGACACAGTGTATATTGTGCCACGGCCTCAGTTAGTGGTGATGAGACGTGCTGATGAAGAATGGGTTGTGACAGAAAGGGCATCCAGCCACTGACTGCTCTAAAGTCCAATTAACTACGACAACACGCCAAACAGCTGACTCCGATTTATGTAAATTGCAGCTGTTAAATAAAGCATGTACACGTGCATGTGTGTGAATACATGAAATATATCACAGTAGTGTAGCACTGTTATAATGGCTACAGCAAAAGTCAATGGGAAACGCTGAACTTAACCTGTGGAACTGCACTCCCTGAACAGTGCTTTACAAAATTTTGCACAGACAATTATATTATTAGTAATCCCTACCACCAACAAAACATTTCATTGAAATCAGTCCAATAGGCAGTGCTTCCCATGTGGGTGAAATGTAACTTCAATGAGATATTTTCAATTATAAATTCCTACCTTATCAATAAACTGTCAGCAGAATCACTGACAAAGTACTGCGGATATATCAGTGCAACGTCCTGCTGGTTTATGTTGTTAAATGCGTGGAACCATTTGTCGTTATACATACATTAAACTACTGCAGTTTTGTACAGTAATTCAAAACGTGAATAAAGAACTTGTTGACCTTGCTGTATTTACCTGTAAAGAATTAGTGATGGTCTGTCTGTCATTTTCAATATCTCCGAGGTTCTTCTTGGCGATGTGTTTCTGCAGCGACGTCTGACATATGACCCGTGTTGAGTAGTTCAAGTCCTGAATGTTTGTCACGGACAGCACGGCATCACACACTCGGAAATATACGTCCGCTCCTATCTCAATAGTCGCGCCATCTGCTGTTATCACCTACAACCAGATCAGATGCAAAATTACACAAAAGAATATATAATTGTGGCTGCAGTGGTTGCAATAGTTAAGATTAGTTATCGCCATCAGAATTACTAGGCCTACTATTACTATTAACCCTGCCAGTAGATATATGGTTTATCAAGCACCATTTCTACAATGTGAACCAAATACTGGGGACTTTTTTCCACCAGAAGTCAACAATTAAAGATGACAACTCTGGTCCAATTTTAAGTACAACCAGAAGCTGTAGAAGCTATGACGTGATGCAGCCTGTCACACACCGAGAATTTGCACTGCGGATACAAATAACCCAACAACTAAAATTCGAAAACCAAAGCAGAACCGGCAGAATCATCTGCGACTGACAGAGTGTACTCAAACGTCATACATACATCACATGTTATGAGACACTGTAAGTTGCTGTCTGCTGAACTGCAGTGACAAATTCAAATATAGTCTTTCGGACAATGTCACATATGTCAACAGTGTCGTAAAACAACACAAATTGTCAAAAAATTCTGCCAATGTAATTTCTATGCGTACAATGAATATACGTTTTCTATCACATACAGTGATGCATCAATGAGTGTTAGGCTTGTTAGCAGAAACTACATGTGGATGACCCATTCAGTTAGTGTAAATGAAATGCTAATATTATCTTCTGTTTATTATTGCTAGTATCATTATTATTATTATAAAAGCTACTGAAAATAAATAAGAGCAGAAATGTTGCTGACATGCCTTCTGAGGTGGGACACTAAAAGCTTTAGTTCGCAGGTCAACACGTGTCCATGTGTCAATGCACGGCAACACTACGATGTAACCTACATATACACCATGTCACTGACGCTGTCACTGTTGTGTGGCAACACTACGATGTAACCTACAGACAGACAATATACAACATGTCGCTGACGCTGTCACTGTTGTGTGACAACACTACGATGTAACCTACAGACAGACAATATACACCATGTCGCTGATGCTGTCACTGTTGTGTGACAACACTACGATGTAACCTACAGACAGACAATATACAACATGTCGCTGACGCTTTCACTGTTGTGTGCCGACAGTGCCGACACTACGATGTAACCTACAGACAGTCAATGCACATGATGATAAAATGGCTTGTGACAACAATACTAGCAACAATGTATGAATATCACAATGACTGACCAGGTCCAAGTGATGCAGAAAGCAGTCCAAGTCTGAAGAGAACAATTCTCTCATAACTCTGTACGCTCTGTATATACACAACAGCAACTCTACATTAAATAACTCTAACTGTCAAGTAAATACTGGATAGGCTAGACTACTGCAATGCACTGGTGAATGATAAACTGGGCAGGAACCTGCACATGCTGCAAGCTGCACAGAGCATGTTGGCTAGGACTGTGCACCTGGTGCCATGTTCTGCCAGTAACTGAGTAGACAGCTGGACTGGCAACCTATTCGTCAATGGACTATGTTCAAACAAGTAGTAGTCATTTAAAATGCACTCCACTGTAATCGCAGGTTACCTCTCTGACTGTCGTCTTGTTCTTTATAATCCACTGATAAACTGTTACTCTGTGCACCCAGGATGATGCTAATATTGTTGGCAAAAGCCTTCAGTGTTAGCTCTCCTGTAACATATAACTGTAAATCCTTGGAATGTCTCAGCACTTTTCAGTGTATTTAAACCAAACCGATTGACATGCCTATCGTGAATTGAACCCTTCTGCCTAACTTCCATCATATGAGCCTCTGATTCGCTTGCTACACATGGTAGTACATTTTGATTGATTTATCACCTATGAAATGTTTCACCGTAATTATCATCAATGCCATTAACATTTACAGAACTAATGTCAACTAAAAAACTAGAAACTAAATACAGCAATATAAATAACTGAAATATCTTATCGAAACCCTAATTACACACGATGCCTTCAAAATGCAAAAAATGTAGAACATTTCAGTAGAAGTGAAAAACTAACAGAACCTTAAGAACGAAACATGCTGAGATGGGTAGAGTAAGTATGCAAGCCAGGTAGCAAACCGCAGTCACAGCAGCAGAGCAGATGCGACATAGAATTGACTGAGATGGAACAGCTACACAGCACGACCAGCAAACAAAACTCAACATTTCTGTTCATGAATAATAGGCAAGTCCTTCAGCCTTTCCAAAAATCTAGCCTGACCTGTCGCAACACGAAGTTAACCCAGCCCAACCCAGTGAAGCGCCGGCCCAGTGACACAGTACAACTGCCTAAAACCTGGACCGGCCAAACTAGACCTAAAGGACCATAGCTTTCACTCAGGGTGTTATGTAATTGTTAACTGCTGTCACTTCAACTGGATAACTGATTGCCATTGTACTGCATATGCTGATTGCATGCGAGAATGATTGTTAACAGCTGTGGATCAAGAAAAATTGCACAATGATCGTATTGGTTTAATATATCATTAACATAATATTTAATCAAACTACGACAATCCAAATTCAGAATACCAAGTAGGGCTGTTACAGTTCCAGGGTTTTCATTTTCGGTTCGGTTTTGCTGGAAAAAATTTCAGTTTTTGTCGGTTTCGGTTTTTACAATGCATAGAAGCAGTCAGCAGTCAAGCATCTTAATCACACCTAAGATGGACACATTGCTGTGCATGGGGCATGTAGCTGCCTTGCCTCTCACACAGACAATCTGCCATCTGCCGTATACTGAACAACATACTCCTAACTTATATATTACATTTACTTAACAATACTTTAATGCTGGTATGACTAATCGCTAAGTTTCGACTCCCAGGAAGTGATGACAAATCTGGGTTACCAGGATTTCCGAGAGGTGGTTGCACGGGGTAACGTACGGACTTCATCTATAGCTCGTTGAAAAGTGCGTAGTTGACTTCCTATTCGCGATAATTGAACTTTTTTGCTAGCTCTTACAGCTGATGCACTAATACGTCGAAAGCATCTTTGTTGAAGCGGGTGGGTCATTTTGGGGCTAAATATTAGGTTCAAGGGTTACATTTACCGCCAACATATATACACCGCTAGATAGGGGAATGGTTCTGCTTCAACTTTGCCGCTGGAAGTTTTCACACAAAGAAACTTAAGCCCATGACACACGACAGATAAAAATCGGCCGATATTATCTGCCGACAAACGTCGGCCGATTTTTCCCTGTCACATGGTCGATTTTTGTCGGTCGATTTTGTTGTTTGCATGATGTTTACAAAATGACCGATTCGTCAGAGGATGGATCGTTGGTAGCTTTTTTAATGCTCATACGTGCGAAACAGAAAAGGAAGAAGAATAGAACAATATGTGTTCGACCATGGATATCACGAAGGTAGTTAAAGTTGACATACATGAATTACTCACTCTATACTACGATTTACGCAAGGCCAATGCATAATAGGCCTAGATTACACAATCTCGAAGCTACCGTAGTGTAGACACTATTCGCTGCATATTAAGCCACGTACATTATTCATTGAAACAGACAAACAAGTAGAATAATGACGGGTGTTTTTCTTACAATTCGATAAACTTCAGTATAGTTTCTTCATTTCATTCGGTCTCCATCTTGTAAACAACGTCTCTGACCAATCACAGGTCAGTATTTCCGCCGACAAATCTTTTGGTTTTCAATCACGTTTGAAAACTTTTCTTGTCGGTCGATCTTTGTCGGGCTACAAAAAATCGGCCGATTTTTTATGACACACGACAGATTTCTGTCGGCCGATTTATCTGTTGTGTGTCATGGGCTTTAGCTATTACAGCACTCTCTGCATTGCAAGCAATGCGACCGCGATGTAAAAACAGTGGAGTGGCCATGACTGAGTATAAATCATTGTCTATAGATTGTAGTAGATATGGCATTTTTTCAATGCCTCCAGTCCACAGACAGTTCCAAGTTGGATAACATCCTGTGGTAAAATGTTCCAGTCTCTGACAGTTCTGTTAAAAAAAGGACTTACGATAATAATCACTGCTGTGCTGGGATAACATAGGAAAACATGTTCTAGGTACACAACTTGAGAATTATGATTGGTTTCAACAAGTTTGTTTAACCAGTTGGTGTCTACCACATGGATTTTATCATGAAGCAACCGTGCACCTTGTGCCATACGTAAGTTAAAGGCTGGTAAAGATGATGGGGATGTTGGTTTAAGCTCAGATTACTTTATGAGTTATCTGTTCATATCTCTATGCTTTTTACATGTTTGTTAGTTCATGGAACTGCTCCTCAAATGATGAACCTCAGTACAGTTGTACCCATTTCTAAGGTTAAAATGTGTGTTTGTCTGATTCAGCTAATTATAGAGGGATTTCGCGTAGTTCAATATTTGGTAAACTTTTTGATTCGATAGTTCTTGATCGATTCCATGATCAGTTATGTCTGTCTGATTTGCAGTTTGGATTCCGTAGTAATCGCTCTACTGATCAGTGCACCATGATACTTAAAGAGACTATTGCATACTATGTTAGCAATGGTTCTCCAGTGTTCAGCGTTTTTCTCGATGCAACAGAAGCATTTGATCGGGTGGAGTACTGCAAACTATTTGATACTTTATTGGTCAGAAATCTGCCACCTGTGTTTGTACGTCTTCTGTTAAATATGTACAC
>Ga0209365_1000105_pt1 | contig 13641 bp, 9 predicted proteins | sample WorMetimpBELIZE2_FD_187389 | JGI IMG/M metagenome (GOLD analysis project Ga0209365, IMG submission 187389) | Marine gutless worms symbiont microbial communities from Max Planck institute for Marine Microbiology, Germany - Olavius imperfectus... | ecosystem: Host-associated > Annelida > Digestive...
ATGTAAAGCTGTAAAAATCATAGGTTTTCTCTGCGATATGTAATGAAACTTCTTTGAATATAATTATTTGATATAACCTGTTTTCTTATGCATTAAGTCACTGTCTGTAGGAGAATGCTGAATAATTTGACGATTCATGTAGGCTTCAGTTTGCTTTTGGTGATGCAAAAAGCCACAGTTGGCAAAAACCAGTTGGCCAAGTGCACCGATGATCGTCGCCAGTCTGGTTCACAGCTTCATATTTGGCATTCTTGTTTGTGGTACGTGACTTTGGAATGAGCAAACAACTCAGCAGTTATAGCTATATTATGGCTGTAGGTTAGCATCTTTTCTGAACCAAATAGATGTGAGTCTGACCAACTCACAACCAGATGCTCTGCCATTAAGCATGCGGCATTTTTCACTCATCAAAGCAGCTGCACACACTGGCGTAAGCGATAGATCATCATATGGACCACGCTATGAGCTGACGTTAGCTGCTTGGTAGACTACGTGCAGCATTGCAGTCTGTGTTGAAGCCAGCTCATAAAGGAGTATACAAGTAATTTCCTGGGTAGATTTGTTAATAAGTATTGATATTAAATGAGTATCGATTATCCGATTTTGCGGATAATAACCGAAGTTCGAATTTGAAAATAAAAAAAAAACTGGCATTTGAAATTTTGTAAATTCATGTCCAAAATGACGGTACATTGCATAAATAATAAAAAACTTGAACAAACCATTTGTTTCAACTGAGCAGCGATGCAAGAGCGAGAGAATCTGAGATGTCTGCTCATCTGCTCACCCCTAACTATAAAAATAAGTAACAGTCATGATGTCATTCGACCTCCGTAACAACGGTGTGTGTACACGAAAGTCTTAACTCTGTTAGTTACTGTCGATTAGGCCTACTCTTATGGCATCTAAACGTGCTACTTACTTATTTTCCAAGTGCTACTCCAGTGCATTTTACAGAAAGTACCGGAAGTAAACAGGAAATTTAGCAATAAAAATTATTGATTACAAAAACTAATTCACATTGTATTACACATTTTGTGTTGCATAAAAATTGAAGAGTGGTTTGGCTTAATTCTGTTTTCGGCTGTTGCGTTCGATTTCCAGCTCCAACATGCTAGTTTGATAACCGGTAAAAAAGGTTTGACAAAATGGTTACTGGTTGTGAAAAATATCAGGTTTTAACATCCCCAGTAAGGTTTATTGTACAAAAACTGGGGCTGAAATCGACAGTGCATGGGGTATGGGTTGATATGGTCGAGGCTGATATGGTTCGGGGTATCTATACCCCTCGATTTTGTATTGTGTTAAGGAGCTCATGGATTGATAGCATCACAGTTTACCATTGGAGTCGACACTTCTGTGGGTCGACGTTATTTATCGTCCATATGAACTGACGTTAAGATGTTGGGAATGCTATTTTCACTCCCAACCCCAACTAGTGCACTGTGCAGTTTTGCCCCATATCTGACGCAATATTAACAGCATGTAAATGACTTACTAAAGTAGGTTGTTTTTATCTATCTATGGGAGATTCACACCTGTCGCAAGCAATGCCATCATTCCAACGACCTCATAGTGGATACAACAGTAATGCGTGAAATTTTACCTGATTTATAGAATACAATGCACAAATGTTTACATGCTCCCAAAAATGGGCAGCCTTTAATCTACTGCACATAGCCAGAAAAACAGAAAAATAATAAAAAAGAACCACAAAATAACAACTAGCTCAGCTAATGCGCAGAGACTGTGATGCATGCTGAAGTATTTTTTTCTAGTGGATTACCTCCAGTTTTAGCCAAAAATGTCACGGTTCAGGAACAGGACAGAACAGTTTGATCAACAGCAACTTGTCCTGATTGTTGCCAATGCAGAATCAGTTCATGAGATTCGATCAGTGGTTTATTCCAAAAAAATATCAGTGGGGACGCTAAACATAACAACACAGCATTTTGACCGTCAGTGGTAACAATGCTAAAGTTAGACTACAGCAGTGAGGTAATGGTGCTGAGAGCCATTGGCCAGTGGTATAATGCCGTCATAATGTCACGGTATAATGGTATGACGGCATTATACCAATGGCTCTCAGCACCATTACCTAACTGCCCATTACCCGTCGACTATACCCCTGGATTTGATAAACATAACCCAAGATGGATGATATGCTCTTATGTTTTATATGTTTAATAAAGAGTGCTAATGAAATTTAATTTTTGAGAGCTGTAAACTGCATATTTGTTGTATATATGAAGTGTCTTTGTGTTGAAGGTGCAACTCTTTAAAATGGACGACACAGTTCCATCTGCTAGTAACTGTAAATGTGACACTGGCAGCTCAGCTGATTCTTGTGCACGAGATCATAGACCATTAACTGCTGACGAGCATGAGTTACTGAAATGCCAGGATACAAGAAACATTCCTGAACGAAGGCAGAATCAGTTGGAGAGTGATGCCAGAAAGCACTGGGATTTGTTTTACAAGAGAAATTCGACAAAGTTCTTTAAAGATCGCCATTGGACATTAAGAGAATTTGAGGAACTGTCTGGCGTTGGATTGGTAAGGTGTGAAATGGTGTTTGATAACTTTGAATATTGATACTGTGAAGAACAGCACATGTTGACGATTTATTGTAGCCATCATATTTTAGTTAAAACTTCTTTGCTGTGTTGAAAGTATCTTGAAATAGGTTATTGATCATTGCTGGTGCATGCAGGAGCGTGGTCAACAGATGACAGTTCTGGAGGTTGGATGTGGTGTTGGAAATTTCATGTTTCCTCTGCTCAGTGAAACTGACAACATTGTTTTCTATGCATGTGATTTTTCACCACGAGCAATCCAGTTTGTGAAAGTTAGTAATTGTAAGGTTTCTAAAAGTCAATTTACTTAATTGATGCTAAATTTAAGTGACACTACATTATGTCATCGATTATGTGATATATTGCTTTATTGGAAACATTGCCAGAGAAGTATTGCAGATTATCATTCTCTTCATAAGTAGGCTGACACCGTAGGCACTTTTTCATATTAAATAAGATAGTAGTTTCACTGATATGATAACGAGAAGGGACAGTACAGCTGTTTACCATATTATAGATTATATGCAAACTTCTCATGTTTTGCCTGGTTTTCCCACTTTTACAATAGAATCCTGTATTCTTAGTCAGACTGAGTTCTTTGTTTGAAGATTTTCAAACCATGCCATACTGTTTCATGGGGCATCCTACACTCAATCTGACATTCACACTTGATTATTATTTTTTGATTTAACAGCTATTTCACGGTTGTATCTCAGGGTGTATAGCACCATGTCCAGTATGCTATAGATAGGGTGAAAGTGACGTCATTGCTAAGTTCGTTGCATTACGACGCCAATCACGCCATATTGTAGGTAAATATTGCACAATGTAAACATGAAAAACAACTCGAGTTCTACCATGCCTGCTTACTGCTGCGATAGGAACTTCAAAAATAACCCAGAAACATATGCCATCGATTAACTAGTTACTACTGTATAAAAGCCTCACGTAATAATGACAGTGCTTTTTATACCTACATCATGGCGTCGTAGCAGCACTTCCGTAAATATGGTAGAAATAATGACATCACTGCACCCCATGTATGAAGTCTTTGCTGTTATTAAATAACATCTGACTAAATTCCTGTTGAAACATGCACTGCAGTTTGATAGATGTACAGTTTTTCACGTTTTGACAATGAAAGTTAAGGCATGGTTATTTATTTTGCAGAAAATAGCTTGCATCGAACACGTTCGGTTCTGTGTAATAGGTTTTAATATGTTAGATCGATTCTTATCTGTAGCTACTGATACGGTTCATGTTTGTCTGTTAAATGCCAACATTGGGTCACTTTATAAAAAAAGTTAATCCTTTTGGGACAAATTTACCGATTAGACCAAAGTTCACTTTAAGATTACAGATATGACTGAAGTTCAGATTAGCTGAGCGAAAACAAAATGGTGGCAAACCCAAACCAAAATGATTAAACTATTACGTAAAAAATTGTATCGATATTTGCAGTTAATGACGACAGTAAACCACCTTGTGCACCTCATTCATTAAAATATTTAACTACCATGGTAACCAACGTAAACGTGTATGTTTGGACCATAATGTTTGTTTGTTTATAAAGCGTAACAAGATAATCCAAAAGAAAAAGTGGTTTCTGCTAATTGAAAAAAATTATCTCTAGTGATTAGAGGTAAAGGCCTGCATTTTTGCATTACGGAGTTTGGGATCAGATCTTATTGTTTAGATTATCTTTGGTCTTAGACCAAACTTGTAGATTATTTTGTAGATTATCCTGAAATTTGGGATAATCTACAAGATAAGACCAAACACTTGTTGTCACTTCAAAAAATTATGCAGTTTCGGACTAATCCCAAAGTTCGGTCTAATGCAAAATGATTTTCTTTTTCTATAAAATGACCCATTGTATTGACACAGAAATGGTTTGTGATGTGCCGTGAAGGAAAATCCACAGTTTGATGCAAGCCGATGTCAGCCATTCTGCTGTGATGTCACCACCGACACTCTTACCAGTTATCTTGCAGAGTCTAGTGTTGACATTGCAACCATTATATTCTGTTTGTCTGCTATTCACCCCAGCAAAATGCTGGCTGTATTACAGAATGTCCACACAGTGAGTGACGTTGCCTTTATGTAATTCATTTAATATTATGTATTTCAAAAATCATTTTTAGCCGATGGTTGCAGCAATAGTTGTTATAATGCACACATTTGTATCACTTCCGTCTGTGACGTTTATGTATTGTGACAAAAACATTTTATCCTAAGATGCAGATTTTTGTAAGAAGTATCCTGGTGCCCAAAGTTTTTGCATGCTAAGTTTGATGACAAATCGAAAAGGATCTCCTCGAAAAAAATTTCCTTCTATTTTTTCCTATTATCCTACATCCAAATTTTCAATTTGATGTTAGCGAAGAACTTGAAGAAGCATGCTAACGCAGACAGGTGAACTGATGACTCATAGAGAGGACAACATGTTGATATCGGTTTTGACAGGCCAATGGCTACAAGTCAGTCATACCACAGGTCAGACGGCAAACAAGAAGTATGTAAACGTAACACATTTGGCACATTAAACATTTGCTTCCATAGAAATGCATATTAGCTAATAAGTTGGCCTTATCAAATATTCTATTTGTATTCTATTCGGGCCGAATAGTGCATTCGTAATTGGCCGAATAATACTGATAAAAGTAGACCGAATACGAATAGTCATTCATTTGCATTACTGTTTGAAGCAGTGTTGCTATCACAGTGTAAAGATCAACTTATGTCCTATATATTGCTGTAACTCGGTGGTTAGCCGTGACAGTGATTGGTGAGTAGCAGCAGCTGTCTACCTTATACGCACCTTGCCATATGTCTGTTTAATGCCAGTTAGCTGTCATCAAATACCATATTAGTCACTTCGCTCAATACGCGACAGCTCTGCCTCTCGCCAGCCATTGGCCTTGCAGCACTTTTGTTGCAGCGCCATCTGGCAGTTGCTGTACAGGGAGAATATAACAGCAGTGCCGTTTTGACTAATACAGGCCCATAGCAAAGCGACTAATACCGTATTTGCTGTCATGCAGAGTTGCAGCGAGCAGGCCTAATGTGAGTCAACCTTATGTAGCATGTGCACTGTCAACCTGGTCGTCTCTGCAGAGAGATAGCATGAAGCATGCACATCACCAGCAGAAGCAACAAGCTGATGTCCTGGCCGAAGTTGAGCTGTCCGAGTATGTGGCTGCTCAGGGCTGTCAAGCGCGTGCGTCAGATCCATTCACCTGGTAGCATGACAACAATGCTACTCCATGCAGCCGCTTGACGTTACTTGGAGGCCCCTGCAATGAACATGCCTAGTGAACGTATCTTCAGCTCCGCTGGTGACATGGCTGATGACAAGCGAACATGTTTACTGGCTGAAAATCTTGAACGCTTGGTTTTCCTTAAAGCAAATTTAATGTGAAACTGTGTTAACGTTAATGACGAATCAAGATGGTGAATGATGGACGGAAAAGATAACCATGATGATGAATTGCAATTGTTACGATAAATGACAATGAAATTGCTTCAAAGTTCAACGCAACTATTCATATTCTATTTGTATTCACACTGTATACGTAACAGAACAGTGTCACAACAGTATTTCGCTGTTGTGTGTAAAGTGTAATGATTGCATAATAAATGTGATTGGTTTCATTTGCTTTTGTTTTTTTAGAAATCTATAGTGGTATTGACTCATACTGTGGTATTCCAGCCTTATCATGATAAATTTTTGTAAATATGTACTTATTATGTGTAAATCTGTGCATATTTTGCTAATGACATTAGTTTGAATATAACTGTCAACATGTTCATTAGATTGTACTGTATCTCAAAAAATGTGGTGTCGAATTTTGGCAATGTAAATAGCACAATTTAATCAATTTTTAAAATTTTCTCCAGTGCTGGTAGTGTAGCAACACTAAAAAACAGGAAATCTGATCCTCTTTCTGGCAGTAAAAATTCTTGAAAATCAGTTAATATTTGGCAACGTTATTGCCTAAATTCGACCAGTTTTTGAGACAGTGTATGTAAACAGGTGTTAAGGCCTGGAGGATGTGTGCTTGTTCGTGACTATGGATTATATGATCATGCCATGCTGAGGTTTGCTCCTGGTCACAAGCTTGCCGATAGCTTTTATGTTCGACAAGATGGCACTCGAGCATACTACTTCTCCACAGGCACGTTGTTGAATGTTAAAAATATGATGTTTGTGCATGGAATCTCACAATTCGCATTCCACATCCAGATCCACTTTTTGCACTGGATACTAAATTTGAAGTTGCTATTGCAGAAATACTAAAGCGGAACCCACTAAACATATTCCCTAGTCCAGGGCCATGTCTACCTTTCCTTTGGGTATGATTTTCTATGATGGACATTGGCAAACCCAAGCTACGTGCCAAATTTGAAGTTGATAGCTTCATGTATTATGTAAATGTATGGGAATTCAGAAAATTTGGGATCAACCAAAAATGGAAACCCCTTAGTTTTTGAAGAAACTGACTTTACCATTGGATTCACATCACAATGTTTCCTATTCAACGTACAACTCGTGTTGTGACTGCAGGAAATGGGCGATTTATATGAAAAATCACATTTTGCAAAGGAAACTATTGAATTTTGGGTGTTTGGGTCACAGGACTTGTGTGGCATAAGCTAATTCTACTGCTGTGCAAATCGATCTAATGCGTTAATGCATAATTTAATAGCAATTTAAAATGGTATTGGTTGTGTAACTGAAAATTGAAAAACTGTACGTTAATTTAGTTTCTGTGCTATCATATACATGTATGACGTGGCAATGTAAGTAGTTCAGGCAGCGTACAAATGTCATTGGTTCACCTTCCAGGCATCTCGCTGTTCATATGTGATTCTGTCGGAAGTACAATTTGGTATTGGCTGATGCAGTAGTACTGCTGTATACCGGTATATGGGAAAGTAACAGTAAGTCGGATGTGACCATTCTGTACCCACGTACAGGCTAAAAGTAAAAATGTCGTGCATTATAACTCACTGGCCTTCAGTGGCAGCATATGCTGTAATGTATCATGTAATTTTTACCTTGCTTTTTTGTTATGTAGAAGGTGACTAATTAATTTTCTCTTCGTTACGCGCACGTGTAAATGCTTTTTAAGGAATTATTGTATGACACTTCTAGGTGATTAGTTATTTAATACCATGATCAGCACAGCACTTTATAGGTATGTGGTAATGCTAGAGGTGCAGCGACAAAAATAGAACTACTACTGTTTTTGTGTAACTAATGAGGCTGTTCACATTTGCCTAGCACCTGTGCAGTTTCAACCATTATCGTGCTAAATAATCTCTCAGTCTGTTGACCCCGTGGAAACTGCATAGGCAAAAGACACTATGGTACCAGTCCACCAGAGTTTGAGCCTTCCCTTTCACTGGTTCCCAGTGCAGCACTCCTGTCCTCGTCTACACTACACTTCCAACTATTCTTTGGTCACCCTCAGGGTCCATCTAAGAGCCTGAGGCTCCATGATGCTATTATTGCCTTTCCTCGGGATATGTCCAATACAAGTTTAATGCTTCCTCATAACTGTCTCATCTACTGGTTAATTTAATAATTATCCTCTTACAAAACCACGTCAAAATTGTTAACATGCCATTAATATTGTTATTATTCTTATTTGCGCGATTCCCGTAATTTTATACTTTTTCCTGCTGTACTTGATTTGTTTTTGTTCACTGTGTTAGTCTTTACCTTAGCAAATGTGTGTGAAAATACAACTATTTGCAACTGACGTGTTATCTGTGTAACAGAAAAGCTGGACGAACTGTTCACATCAGCCGGCTATCGAGTTGCCAAATCCGAGTACATTTTCCGTCGAACAGTTAATCACAAAGAAGGAATTGACGTTCAGCGAGTATTCGTTCAGGGGAAATATGCCAAACCCTCGTGTGCAGTTAGTGATGTGTAGTGTAAATGGACCATTTTATTTTAATAATGATGGTGTTAACGCTATAGTGGCCAGTGTTATATAATTTGCTGACATCTTCATTCATATTACTCATTGGCTTGATTGCTTCTGCTGATATGGTGGAATTAGTTACCCACATTAATCTGCCTGATAGTACTTGTTGTATGCATAACCTAACATTATGACTGCCATGTTTAGTGAATGTTTTGCTTCCCGGAGGTTGCTGCAACTGACCAAAAGTCACTGCAATAAATGGAAGTTTGTCAAAATTATGTAAATTTTGAAGTACAGTAGGCCTACATGGATGACTTAAGAAGGTGCTGTCTGCGATGCTGCGTGACTTAAAAACAATAGGTTTCTGCAGCATACACTGTGGTCATTGTAGCAACAAGTAGTTTTTTCAGTTTGGCTTAAAATACATTTCCATTTGATCTGGTTCTCTGTTGATTTCGTCAGTCCATCTCTTCTGGTAAGCCTCGAGTATTTACCGTTGGTTGTATATGTTAACAATGTGTCCGTTCACTGTTATTCTTTCAACATGTCCGTCCACACCATGTCATTATGTTACATTTTGTTTGCGAGGATTTACTTTTGTACTTAAGAACACTAGAATGAGCAGTCATTTTATATTATATATTTTATATACACTGTGATTCAAAAAGATGGCAGTGCATATGTGATCATAACTCTTTAAATATTGACCTATTTTATTAATTTTTGTATTGTTGTAACCAGAAATTCTTACACACATGAAAAAATGTCCACCTTACTTAAATAACGTGCTTAAGCTACCTTGTGAAAATAAAACATCGCATTTCATACTTGTATCTGTATAATGCATTCATTACCTGCTACTATACGTCAAGAGTTAACAAACATCATTTTGTTAACTCTTTATGTATAGTAGCACGTATCTTCAAAATCGTGTGAAAGGTACAGTTCGTTCAAGTATATATGATATGTACTGCGCAGCGTTGCACTTTAACGGGTCAAACACATCGTTTTATTCAACTGCCCTACAGTATGTTTCGCCGATAAGATTGTTTAATACAAGAAATCCGAGTACATTTATAGGCAGTCAGTCTGGTCTGGTACTCATTCTGGCCATGGCCCAATCGAGAACTGCCATTCAGATTTTTAGCTAAACTTCGCATTGATAGTTACACGAGTATCATCTACGACCGATTATCAACTGTTCTCAAATACTAGCTAACACGGGGAATTACACACTCGTCAAAATGTACACAATTCCTAGTCTATACTCATTTATGGTCTCAGAACATAGGCCTACTCAACTTCTCCACTAGCAGAACAATATAACATGTACGATTCAGTAGCCAATATTCTTAACTAATGAACTGAAATAAGAATTGTATCGGCATAACAGCAGTATTTCCAGGAATGAAAGACAGGGTTCCCACTATATTTCGGTAGTGAAATTCAAGGACTTTCAAGGACCCTGAAGTTGTATTTTCAAGGACCAATTATCGACGGAAGTTCACAGCATGTACAATATTTAATATCTATTTGTGTGATTACGGTACAGTTTTAGTTAATTTTCAAGAACCTGTAGAATTAAATTCAAGGACTTTCAAGCACCTGTCCTGTTTTCAAGTACTTTCAAGGCCTTGAATTTAGCACACAAAAATTCAAGTACTTTCAAGGATGCGTGGGAACCCTGGAAAGATGAATAGGAATCATCTCAAACGGTGTTCTAGGGCGACAGTGCTGCCGCCTAGCGAATAAGAACAAAACACATGTATCCAATGGCTAAGCTCGATATAAAAACAATTCCTGAGAATGCTGTATTTACTAAAACACATTCATACCGAGTTTTGTACAAAATGTCACCACTCGCTCGAACAAAAGCATGTTAGGCATCAATCAGCCTGATAACAAGTGCTCCAAGCCGTGCCACGCATTCAGTAAATGGCTTCTTAAGTTTACGTGACAGTGATGTCATGTTTACGTTACGAGTAAAATAAATTAGTAAACGGCTTATTTGTTTCTAGACATGTAAAAGTTACTAAAATCCATCAAGAATTTCCAGAGTTGTGGTCACATTTGAACTGCCACCTTTTTTGAAATCGGTGTAATGTGCACAATCTTGTTATTTAGTTGTCTCCAAGATGCCTTGTTTCCCAAGTTTTCTGGCATGCATGATATGTTAATGCTGAACCAGATATTCTTGTCACAATATCATCTTCAGTGACGTTGATGAAGTCCACTTGCTGTTCAATGTTTAAATGTGTGTTTAAACAGGACAAAAATCTCTGGTAATGGTGCTGTGAGTGTATCGGGTGCAGTTGAATGCTACTTACTGACGACAGCTTTATCAGTGTCTATTTTAGCATGTAATTATATACAGAATACTTGTCCTATTATTAACTTTGTACTAAATAAACTACTACTGAGTTCAAACTACTTTTCAAATAGTATATCTTTAAATACTACAAGGTACATAGTCTGTGCCTATATAAATGCAGAAACTATAACTATATCAATACATATAATTTTGTGGTCATCGTGAACAGTCACTGCACACATGACATAATGCGTTTTTACAAAACAGCATAATGCACATGCTACTGTAGTTCCACGTATGATGTCTTGGACACACAGTCCGTTGAACCTTGCTGCAAACGCCATGGTCATGTCGGAGGATCATCACTGGTGCATGTGCCACAGGTGCTTGCTTCAGATATATGCTGCAATGTGGCGGGTGAGATGCAACAGGGCGCCAATGCTGATACAGTAGTTCATGTTGAGCTTTTCTCCAGTGAGACCAGACATACAGGAGTTCAATGTATGCTGTGCCACCTGCATTACCATACCACCATTATACATACACGGTAACAACATATTATAAGTTCTTGCTGTAAGACTTGCTGCATTCGACTATCACACATCCAAGTAACATGCTGACTGAGAGATGTTTGACGGCGGGCAGAAGACTTGATGGCATGGTTTCAATAAGATATGAAGAGGTGTAACCTACCTCAACAATATACATAGATTTATTTGGAAAATGATATAACACAAGAGTACGTATGTGCATACTGCATGCACATAGTCCTTCGTGAGTTACACCAGCCTACAGGTATCTGTAGCCCTCAGCCAGATATCAGCATATGGTGCAAGACCACGGATACAGGCTAGTGCATCGCATCACGTGCCTGATAAGGTGGTACTCATTTTGTCTATAATTGAATACGTCAAAATCCGCCTTTGTTGAAGGGGGTGGGTAACTTTGAGGCTGAATATTAGTTTGAAGGGTTACATTTACCATCAATATCTATACACTGTTGCTGCTGGAAGTTTTCACAAAAAGAAATTTTGTATCAGTCTTTATACGATTAAACTTGAATTTTATTCACAAAAACGACAAATTCGCTTTTTGAGCCACCATTTAGGGGGATTGGGGGTAACGTATGCACTTGATCTATAGCTCGCGGGAAAGCGCATGGCCGACTTCCTATTCGTGACAATTGAACATTTTTCGCTAGCTCTTACAATTCCTATCTTATAAGCAGATATCGGTCGAAGTCTGCATTTTTCAAATGGGGCGGGTCACTTTAAGCGCAAATTTCAGGTGGAAGGGGACACCACCCACCAACCTGTTGGTATAAGAAAACTAGAGTTATGACCCTTTCACGTGTTATCGAAATATCGCCAGTACATGTATGTTGTGACAGACAGACAGAATTAAGATCCCCAAGGCTGTGCTAGCACGGCTGCTTTGCGTGGTAAAAACCAGTCAAAATGTTGTGATGTAGTAGGCAAACTAAAACAATATCAATCAACAATGATGTAACAGGTTAACAGTCTTCACAAACTATTTCACTGTACAAAATTTATATCACCGAAGATTATGGTATTAGACTGATTCACGTACAGTGAAGATGACTACCACATTTGATGCAACATCCGAAGCTAAGCTGCCGAGATCATTCAGGATTTCAGTCTGTGAACATGCTACAAAACATCCAGAACTGATTAAACCACACTACAATCACTAATATACATTGACAGAAAAAAAGATACTGTACAGTTTAATCATATGCTGGCTTATTTTGAATCCATTTACTCAACATTTAACTACTTGTACTGCAAGATGATTACAAGAAAACAAAACTAGTTTACATTTGCGAAACAGCAAAACAGTCTTCAAACATTACTTTGCCCATTTCATTAAGAAAACAGTTTATATACACTGATAATCAAATGTTAACATCAGCAGTTTTGCTAATAATTTCACTCATTTCATACATGGTACAGCATAAACCACAAACCTTAAGAAAACCCGAATTAATAGGAAATGGCGAGTAATTTTCTGTTTTTTTTTTCCTTCGTTCAATGTCAGAGCGTTTGTCTAAGAGATGTGTAAATTTCATTAAGACATCTGATCAAACAAAGCTGTGGTTGTACAAAATGCAAACTGCAATTTACTAAGTGAACAGCAACTCGACTCAGCAACTGCTGTGCTAACCTGAAAATAATGACGCACCAATGGAATAATCTTTACCAGACTACCACACCATGTGCACTGCTTCCACGTATTCCAACAGTAACCATAAATCATGATGTCAAATAGATAAACCCAACAGTCGTTTACAGTTTTAGTCTTCATTTTAGTTCTTAGGTCTGTGTAATATACATCTTAAATATGGCTTTCTGTGCATGTTCATTTAAATCTGTAGTTACAAACAAGAAGGTTAGCAAAGCTAACAAAAGCCGAACGTTGCTTAGGTAATTAATAACTTGCTATCTCCTGTCATTTTTTCATAAAACTTGCATCACAAACCCATAGCTTTGTACGTCGCTAATGCCACAGTCAAGACTGCTTTAGTTCGATGTGCGCACTATCCATAACCGTATACAAATATATCAGCAGCTTGCCATACAGCTGTTGATTTCACCTTTGCCATTGCAAGCATGGTTAGTATAATATAATATGTATAGTATTATTATAACCATAGCTGCCAGGGCCAAGGGATCACATGACTGAGGACAGCTTCGAATTTCTACGTTAAAGTTACCATGCTAAGAGATGAGACATATGGCTAGTATTCAGCGAAAACCACCTCATTCATGCTTCAGCCATTTGGTCACAATAAACA
>Ga0209365_1000106_pt1 | contig 13607 bp, 11 predicted proteins | sample WorMetimpBELIZE2_FD_187389 | JGI IMG/M metagenome (GOLD analysis project Ga0209365, IMG submission 187389) | Marine gutless worms symbiont microbial communities from Max Planck institute for Marine Microbiology, Germany - Olavius imperfectus... | ecosystem: Host-associated > Annelida > Digestive...
GTCCCGTAGGTAAATAAACGGGTGAGACGGCCCATATTGAGCGTTGGAATAATACCTTACGTCAGCACTTAACCCGCTTCGTACGTAAGACATTATCTTTTTCCAAATGTATCCATTGGCATGAGGTTTGTTTGAAGCTCTTTCTGCACCTATACAATACCGAATTATTACCATCCGTGGGCTAAGGATTAACTCATATATTAACCACTACCTAAATTGGTTATTCGGAAAATAATCCTGTGAATCCTGTCCTAAGTTAGCGGTTGGCACTATGATTATGTCGACAGCCCCTAGTACCCAAGCCGAACTACAACACCTCCTGGATAGCGGAGACGATCCCGTCGCCGCCTTTCGCCACACCTTGGGCAGGGCCACAGAACGCCTGTTCCGACGCTACGACCAGGGGACGCCCGTAGGCGATCTGATTCTCGCCCGCAGCCACCTGGTGGACAGGTTGCTGCAAGAGGTCTGGCAACGCCACATGCCGGCGGGGGCGGGCGCGGCGCTGACGGCGGTCGGCGGCTATGGACGCCGGGAGCTCCATCCGGGCTCCGACGTAGACATCATGATCCTCCTGGAAGACGCCGAGAAGGGGACCCTGAGCCCCGTCTGCGAGGAGCTGATCGCCTTCCTCTTCGACATCGGGCTGAAGCCGGGATACAGCGTCCGCACCGTCGCGGATTGCGTGCAGATAGCCGGCACCGACGCCACCGTCATCACCAACCTCATCGAGGCGCGCCGTCTCGCCGGCTCGTCGGACCTGTTCGAGCGCATGCGCACCGCCACGGCCCCCGACTGCATCTGGCCGAGCGAGAAATTTTTCGCCGCCAAAATCGATGAGCAGCAGGCCCGCTGGCACAAGTTCGGCGGCACCGCCTACAACCTGGAGCCCAACATCAAGGAAAACCCCGGCGGGCTACGCGACATCCAGATGATCGGCTGGGTCGCCAAACGTCACTTCGGCACCGAGAACCTGCACGACCTGGTCAGCCACGGCTTCCTCACTGAAAACGAGCACCGGCTCCTACTGGACGGCCAGTCCCTCCTGTGGCGCATCCGCTTCGCCCTCCATCGCCTCACCGGCCGGAGCGAGGACCGGCTGCTGTTCGACTACCAACGCACCCTGGCCGAAGAGCTCGGCTTCACGGACGAGAACCAAAACCTCGCGGTCGAACAGCTCATGCAGAGCTACTACCGCACGGTCATGGAGCTCGGTCGCCTCGGCGAAATGCTGCTCCAGCTCTTCCGGGAGGCCATCCTGCTCCATGACCGGCTCGGGCCGCCGATCGCCATCAACGAGCGGTTCCAGTCGCGTAGTGGCTTCCTCGAGGTAACCCGGGACGACATCTTCCAGCACGACCCGGTAGCCCTCATCGAGATCTTCCACATCCTGCAAACTCACCCGAACATCAAAGGCATCCGGGCCAGCACCATCCGCCTCATCCGCGAGCACTGTCACCTCATCGACAACCAGATGCGCCGCGACCCGCGCGCCCGCCATCTCTTCATCGCCATCATGCGCTATCCGGGCATCACCTACGCGATGCAGCGCATGAACCAATACGGCGTACTCGCTGCCTACCTGCCGGTCTTCGCCGATGTCGTCGGGCGCATGCAGTACGACCTCTTTCACGCCTACACCGTCGACGAGCACAGCCTGCGGGTCATGCGCAACCTCCGCTCCTTCATGATTCCGGGAGACTCCCCGGGACACCCCCTGTGCATCGCCATCGCCGGCACCATCCCCAAATTCGAGCTCTTGTGCCTGGCCGGCCTCTTCCATGACATCGCTAAGGGTCGCGGCGGAGACCACTCCCAAATGGGCGCCCGCGACGCCTGGAACTTCTGCCGGACCCATGAGCTCTCCGACTACGACAGCCAACTCGTCGCCTGGCTGGTGGAGCACCACCTCCTCATGTCCATGACGGCCCAACACGAGGATATCAGCGATCCGGACGTCATCCAGGCATTCGCCGCACAGGTCGGGGAAATCACCCGCCTGGACCACCTCTACCTGCTGACCGTGGCCGACATCCAGGGTACCAACCCGGAATGCTGGAACTCCTGGAAAGATACCCTGCTGCGAGACCTCTACCGGAGCACGCGGCGCGCTTTGCAACGGGGATTGGACAACCCCCAGGCCCAAGACGAGCTGATCCAGCAAAAACAGGCCGAGACCCTGCGCCTGCTCGCCCGGCACCAGATAACCGGCGAGGACTGCACCGCCCTGTGGATCAAATTCAGCCTCGACTACTTCCTGCACAACTCCCCAGACGAGCTGGCCTGGCAGACCAGAACCATCCTACAAACCCCCACGGAGACCCTACCCCTGGTCGCTATCCGACCCCTCACCCACCGCGGCGGCACCGAAATCCTCATCTACACCCAAGCCCGCAAACACCTCTTCGCGCGGACCACCGCCCTGCTGGATCGCTGGGGGCTGAGCATCCTCAACGCACGTATCGTGACCACGGACGACCGAATGGCGCTCAACACCTACTATGTACTGGAAACGAATGGACTCTCCCCCCTTCTCGACGGCAGTCAGGTACAACAGATTCAAAAGGCACTGGTGCAAGAGCTGGCGGAACAAGAAACACCGGACCTCAAGGTCACGCGCCCCGTACCCCGCCAGCTTCGCCACTTCCCCACCGCGACCCAACTGAAATTCTCCGCGGACGAACGCAACCACCGGACCGTCATGCGCCTAGTCGCCCTCGACCGCCCTGGCCTGCTCGCCGAAATCGGCGCCGCCTTCGACGCCTGCGGCATCCGGCTCCAGAACGCCAAGATCGCCACCATCGGCGCCCAAGCGGACGACATCTTCTTCATCACCACCGCCGAAGGCACACCCGTCACCGAGAAAGCCACGCAAGAGCGCCTGCGCCAAGAAATCCACTGCCGCCTGGAGCAGACAACCGACGGCCAACCCCTCGTTGCATAAAAAAGGCTCGGTAGTGGTAAATACTAGGGGGCGTTCATCGCCCCGTGGGTCAAGAAACAGGCGAGACGGTCCATACCGAACGTTGGAATAATACCTTACGTCAGCACTTAGCCCACTTCATACGTAAGACATTATCTTTTTCCAAATGTATCCATTGGCATGATGGTTTGTTTGAAGCTCTTCTTGCACCGATACAATACCGAATTATTACCATCTGTGGGCTAAGGATTAACTCATATATTAACCACTACCCGCTCGTTTACGCGCACTGATCGACGCGAATTCTTTCACAGTCTCTGGAGCGTGGGAGCCAGAGGCAAGAGCGGGTTGCCGTCCGGTGCTTCGAGCCGGAGCAGGGCATCGGCCCGGCGGCCCAGGATATGCCCCATCTCCGCGCCCAACAGGGCTGCGGCTTGGGCGTTCGCATAGCCGATCCGGCCTCGGGCATCGCGGACCACCAGCGCAAAACCGGGGTTCCCACGGCGGTGAAGGTATCGGCGCGCACGGCGGCGCAGTCGGCTCCCGGTTGCTCGATGCGTGCACGGTAGCGGCAGCGGTCCTGCGATTTCGGTTACACTCGACGCCGACGAGCCAATCACTGACGACTCTGCCCGCTGTTCCGGAATCCGATGGCGAATAACATCACACTGCGCGAGGCCTGGTCGGGAAAGGCTGACTGTCGCCACTGCTCCTTGCGGTCCTTCGCCCTGTTCGCCGGCCTGGAAGAAAGGGATTTCGAGCGTATCCACGACCCCATCGACCAGTTCGCCATCGATCCCGGTACCGCGCTCTATCATACCGGAGATAGCGGCGATTACCTGTTCACCGTCCGCAGCGGAACCTGCAAGCTCGTTCAATATCTGCTGGACGGGAGCCGGCGCATCGTCCGGCTTGCCCGTGCCACCGACGTGATCGGGATCGAGACCCTGGTCGAGGACCATTATGAGCACGACGCGGTCGTCATCCACCGCACGGAGGTCTGTCGCTATCCAGCCCGAATCGTGCGCACCCTCGCGCGCAAAAACCCCAAGCTCCACCGTGAGCTCATGACCCGCTGGCAGCGGGCGCTCTCCGAGGCGGATGCCTGGCTGACGGAACTGTCCACGGGCTCCGCCCGCCGGCGCTTGGCCCGGTTGTTACTACGCCTGGCCCGCAACCAGACCGACGGTGAGTGTGAGCTGCTCGGCCGCGAGGACATCGGCGCCATCCTCGGCATCACCACCGAAACCGCCAGCCGCACCGTCGCCGAGTACAAGCGCCGCGGCCTCCTGATCGAGATGAGCCCCAATTTCTTCCGGCTCGACATCCCCAGTCTGCGTCGGATCGCTGAGAGCTGACGGGAAGGGGCCAAAACCTCCGCCGTGTGCCCATAAACACAGCTTTGGCGGGGAAAAGCGGCGGTTGTGGTATGGTTGGTCCCGAGCGACGCCGCCGTTTCGGCCCAGGGATGGGCCTTTGCGACACCCTACCAAGGCCCGGCGGTCGTGCAATCCCGTAACCCGTCGCAAGCTATCGCAAACCAGACCCGCTCCCTCGTGCAGGCCCGTGCCGGGCGCGCTCGGGCGAAGCGTAAGGAGAGGCAAAAAATGATCAGACCAGTCGGCTCCGACAAGCTGCAACCACTGTTCGTATACGACCCAGACCAACACCACAAGCTGCTGCACGAGGCACGGGAGCTGCCCGCGGTGACGATCAACTCCCAGGCCGCAGGCAATGCCGTCATGATGGGCGGCGGCTACTTCAGTCCGCTCAAGGGCTACATGAAGGTGGAAGACGCCGTGAGCGTGGCCCGCACCATGAGGACCACCGACGGCCTGTTCTTCCCCGTGCCCATCCTGTGCCTGCTCGACAAGGTCGATGCCATCGAGGGCGCCCCCCGCATCGCCCTGCGTGATCCGAACATGGAAGGCAATCCAGTGCTCGCCATCATGGACGTGGAGAAGATCGAGACCGTCAGCGACGACCAGATGTCCCTGATGACCGAGCGGATCTACCGCACCGAGGACAAGGCGCATCCGGGCGTCGCTGCCTTCAACGGGCAAGGCCGGTTCGCCGTCTCCGGGCCCGTCCAGGTGCTGCACTTCTCCTATTTTCAGGATGACTTCCCGGACACCTTCCGCACCGCAGTGGAGATTCGCAACGAGATCGCCGAGCGCGGCTGGAACAAGATCGTCGCCTTCCAGACCCGCAACCCCATGCACTTGGCCCATGAAGAGCTGTGCCACATGGCCATGGACCGCCTCGGGTGCGACGGTCTCGTCATCCACATGCTGTTGGGCAAGCTCAAATCCGGCGACATCCCCGCGCCGGTACGGGACGCGGCGATCCGCAAGATGGTCGAGCTCTATTTCCCGCCGAACAGCGCCATGGTCACCGGCTACGGCTTCGACATGCTCTATGCCGGCCCGCGGGAGGCTGTACTCCACGCCTACTTCCGCCAGAACATGGGGGCCACCCACTTCATCATCGGCCGTGACCATGCCGGGGTCGGCGACTACTACGGGGCCTTCGACGCCCAAACCATCTTCGACGAGGAAGTCCCACAAGACGCCCTCGAAATCGAGATCTTCAAGGCCGACCACACCGCCTGGTCCAAAAAGCTCGGCAAGGTGGTGATGATGCGCGAGGCGCCGGACCATACCAAGGAGGACTTCGTACTCCTGTCCGGCACCAAGGTCCGCGAAATGCTGTCCGAGGGCATCGCCCCGCCCGAGGAATTCTCGCGTCCCGAGGTAGCCCGAATCCTGATGGACTACTACCGATCGGAGAAGTAACCCCGCCGGCCCCGGTCCGGGGCCCGGCAAACGGGAAGGTTTCCCATGCTCACAGGTCCCAGGGACGGGACCCCGCCCCGGGCCACCGAATAATCACTCGCATAGAAAGCACCGGGTTGATGATGTTAAACCGCGGAGAACGCGGAGGAGATGAAATGTCGGCCTCCGGCCTTCCTAGAAGGTTCGCACAGCGGACCCTACAATCAATCCGGTGGTTCACATAGGATCCGCTGTGCGGACCGCCTGAATCCAGGGATGGGTTTATGACTGAGGGGACCAATCCGGCGCGCCGCCGTTTTCTGCTCGGCCTGGGGTTGACCGCGGTGGGTGCCGGGCTCGCCGTCCGGGGCGGCGGCGCTACCCTGGCGGAGGCCCGTTCGGGCTTCTTCCGACGGCACTACCGGGATATGACCCGCGCGGAGATCGACGCGACCCTGGCGCGTATCGAACGTCGGGCCGAACGCGACTACGGCGCCGCTATTCACTGCAGGGACACCGCCGCCCGGCCCGGTGTGGTATTCGGTTACGCCCTCAACATCTCCAAATGCCGTGGCTACCGCGACTGCGTTCGGGCCTGCTTCGAGGAGAACAGCCTGGACCGGGACACCCGGTATATCCGCGTCCTCGAGCTGCCCACGGGCCACCTCGACCTGAACGCGGGCGATCACACCTATGACCCCGTGGGGGTACCCCGCCCCGGTCGTGATTACCTGCCCCTACAGTGTATGCAGTGCGACAATCCGCCCTGCGTCCGGGCCTGCCCGGTACAGGCCACCTGGTAGGAGCCGGACGGCGTGGTGGTGATCGACTACGACTGGTGCATCGGCTGCCGCTACTGCATGGCCGCCTGCCCCTACCAGGCCCGCCGTTTCAACTGGGCCCGACCGCGGCTGACCGGCCGGGAGCTCAACCCCGACACCCACTATCTGTGGGCAATCGGCCGCGGCCGCGCGGCGTGGTGGAAAAATGCCACCTCTGCCTCCCGCGTACCCGTGCGGGTCGCCTGCCCGCGTGCCAGGAGGCCTGCCCCACCGGGGCCCGGATCTTCGGCAACCTGCTCGACCCCCACAGCGAGCTCCGCTACGTGCTGCAACACAAGGCCGTCTTTCGGCTCAAGGAGGACCTGGGCACCGAGCCCAAGTTCTGGTACTTCCGGGATCGCTGACGGACCCATGACCCTGGCTTATTTCTTCCGCGATAGCCTGCGCGCGCTGTTCCGCGGCCCGTTGGGCTATCGGCTGTGGGTAGGCTTCCTGCTGGCGCTGATCGGCCTGGGCGGCTGGTTCCACTACCAGCAGCTGACCTGCGGGCTGGCCGTCACCAACCTGACCGACCAGGTCCCCTGGAGCTTTTACATCGCGAACTTCACCTTTCTGGTGGGCGTGGCCGCGGCGGCCGTCCTCCTCACCGTTCCCGCCTACATATTCGACCGCCGGGACATCCGCACCCTGGTGCTGATGGGCGACGCCCTGGCCATTGCCGCGGTCATCATGGCCATGCTGTTCGTGTTCGTCGATCTGGGCCGGCCCGATCGCATCTGGCATATCCTGCCAGGTATCGGCCGCTTCAATTTCCCCCATTCCATGCTGGTCTGGGATCTGATCGTGCTCGTCGGCTATCTACTGCTGAACCTGGGGATCTCCTTTTACCTCCTTTTCTGCCGTTACCGGGGGCGCTACCCACGGCACCGACGCTACTTTCCGTTTGTCCTCGTCACCATCGTCTGGGCCATCGCCATCCACACGGTGACCGCCTTCCTGTTTACCGCTAACCCGGGGCGGGACTACTGGCACAGCGCCTTACTGGCGCCCAGGTTCATCGCCTCGGCCTTCTGTTCCGGGCCGGCGCTCATGATCCTCGCCCTGCAAATCATCGAGCGGGTGAGTAACCACCCCGTCCCGCGTAGCGTCATCGACCACCTAGCCCTGGTGATAACCCTGTGCCTGCAAATTACCCTGTTCTTCATCCTGGCGGAGCTCTTCACCGATTTCTACAATGAGGGAAAATAGGCGGCCTCCGCGCGCTATCTGTACCTCGGCCTCAAGGGCCACCGGGCCCTGGTCCCCTGGATCTGGATGGCCCTGATCCTGCTCGGCGTGGCGACCCTGATCGGCAGCCTGCACCCCCTCAGGCGCCGCCCGGTTACCCTGAACCTCGCCTGCGTCCTGACCATCGTCGGCGTGTGGATCGAGAAGGGCCTGGGCTTGGTCGTGCCGGGCTTCGTACCCACGCCGGTCGGCGAAATCTACGAGTACATGCCCGGCCTCGTCGAGATCGCCGTCGCCTCGGGCATCTGGGGCCTCGGCCTGCTCCTGTTCACCCTGGCGGCCAGGGTGATCGTGCTCATAGAAAACGGTACGTTACGAGCCCCACGCCCGAAAATGTTATGAAACGGGTCGCGAGGGGAGCCGACGAGGGTGTGCGGTGTGCCGGGACCGCGCGGGGATGGGCGCCGCTGTATGGGAGTATGGGATGGGATCCCGGTCCGGTGCTTGTGGTCGCCGGTCGGTCACCGCGGCCGTTTTACCTCGAGCACGTCGGGGAGCTGACACAGTTTGGCGCGGACTTGCTCGAGCCGAGATCCGTCCTCGACCTCCGCCGTGAAGTGCATGGTGGCGGTTTCCCTGGCGCGGTCCGAGGTGGTGTGTACGCCCACGACGTCGATGTCCGCGTCCGAGAACACCGACGAGATGTCCCGCAGCAGGCCCTTGCGGTCGGTGGCGATGACGAGCAGATCCACCCGATAAACGGCGTCGGGGCTCTGCTCCGCCCAATGCACCTCGCTCAGACGGGCCCGTTCCGGCTCCGGTAGGCCGAGGATATTGGCGCAGTCGCGGCGGTGGATGGTGACGCCGCGCCCGCGGGTGACGAAGCCCAGGATCTCGTCGTAGGGTATCGGCTTGCAGCACTGGGCCGGGTGTGTCAGGAGGTCCGGGACGCCCGCGACCATGACCGCCGCACGGTCGGGTCTCCCGCACTTACCCGGCGCCGGCGCGGCGGGTTTGGTGGCCGGCCGGTTGCGTTCCTCGCCCCTAGGCTCGCCTACCTGGCGCGCTATCTGGCTGACGGAAAGCTCGCCGCGGCCGAGAGCGGCCAGCAGATCCTCTTCCCCATGCCGGTTGTAGCGGTGACAAAGCAGCGCTAGCCGGGGCCTTTCCTCAATCCGCAGCCGATTCAGCTCCTTCTCCAGCAGGGAGCGACCCAGCTCCACATCCTGGTCGAAGTTCTGCCGCTTGAACCACTGGCGCACCCGGTTGTGGGCCTTGATCGTTTTCAGATAGCCTTGGTGGGGATCCAGCCAGTCGCGGCTGGGCGCTGAGTTCCCGCGGGTCAGGATTTCTACCGTCTGACCACTGATCAGGGGCCGATTGAGGGGCACGATGCCGCCGTCGACCTTGGCCCCGCGGCAGCGGTTGCCGATCTCGGAGTGGATCGCGTAGGCGAAATCCAGCGCCGTGGCGCCCTTGGGCAGCTCGATGACCTTGGCCTGGGGGGTGAGCACATAGACATGCTCCGGCTCGAACTCGGCCTTGAAGCGTTCCACGAAGTCGCCGCCGTCCTCGTCCTCGTGCCTGAGCTCGAGCCAGTTGCGCATCAGCATCATCCGACGCTGAAAGGCCGCATCCTGGGCCTTGCTCTCCTTGTAAGCCCAGTGGGCGGCCACGCCGAGCTCGGCATGGCGGTGCATGTCCCAGGTGCGGATCTGCACCTCCAGGGGCTTGTCCGCGGGTCCGACCACGGCCGTATGCAGCGACTGGTACAGATTGCCCTTGGGGGTGGTGATGTAGTCGTCGAACTCCTTGGGGATATGTTTCCAGAGCCCATGTACGATCCCCAAGGCGGCATAACAGGAAGCGACGTTCCGCACCAGGACGCGCACCGCCCGCAGGTCGAAGATCTGCTCGAGCTCCACATGCTTGCGCTGCATCTTGCGCCAGATGCTGTAGATATGCTTGGGGCGGCCGCTGATGTCGGCATCAATGCCGGCCGCGGCGAACCGCTCCTTAAGGGCGGCGATCGCCGCAGCGACGAAGGACTCGCGCTCCACACGGCGGCCGTCGAGCCGTCTGGCGATGCGTTTGTATTCATCGGGCTCGAGGTAGCGCATGGCTAGGTCCTCGAGCTCCCACTTGATCTGCCACACCCCGAGCCGGTTCGCCAGGGGAGCATAGACGCGCCGCGTATCCTCGGCGATCTCGTGCCGGCGCTCGGCATCCAGCTCGGCCATACTGCGCATCAGATGCAGGCGTTCGGCCAAGACCACCAGCACCACCCGCACGTCCTTGGCGATGCCGAGCAGCAGGCGGCGCAAATTCTCCTCGTGCTCGTGGCGATCCTTGACGGCGATCACCGCGTCCACGTTGGCCAGCCGATCGATGCGATTCAGGTCTTCCAACATGCCCGCGATACCGGGCCCGAACCGCTTCTCGTCGTCCCCCAGGTGCTCGAAGCAGCCATTGAGCAGGGCGGCGATCAGGGTATCGGCATCCATCCGCAGCCGCACCAGGATATCCGCGGTGCAGAGCAGGTGGCGGACCTGGGTCTCGCCGGTATCCAGGTACTGATTGCCACGGCAACGCAGCAACAGGTCACAGGCTCGCGCGAGACGTTCGCGGTCCTCGGCCGGGTAGTCTTCCGGCAGGACCCCGAGCCAGTACCGAACGGCCGCGGCATCGTCGCGCGGAGCCTGGGGCAGGTTGTAGACGGGTTTGACCATGGGTTGAGTATCATTGCCTGCGGCCGGATGTTACCAGGATACAGGCAGGCTCGCGGTCATCAATCGGTTTCATCGAGACACCGTGCCCACCGACCCATTTCGAAACCATTCGAAATCGCTGGATGGCTCGTCACAACTCAATCATCTGAACCGTTCCTTAATGCACAGACGCGGAGGATTTTCAGAATGGGCGTGGAAATAGAACGGAAATTCCTGGTCAAAAACGACTCCTGGCGCTCCGCCGTCGAGTCGCAGGCCCAGCTGATACAGGGCTACCTAGCGGATGGCGACAAGGCGACGATCCGGGTGCGGATAGCCGACGATCTCGCCTACCTCACCATCAAGGGACCGACCGCGGGCATCACCCGTAGCGAGTACGAGTACCCGCTGCCGGTCGCGGATGCCCGGACCATGCTGCGGGAGCTGGCGCTGTATCCCCCATTGATCAAGACCCGCTACCGGGTACGAGTCGGCAAACGCCTGTGGGAGCTGGACGTATTCGCCGGAGAGAACGCGGGCTTGGTACTGGCAGAGCTGGAGCTCGGCTCCGCGCAGGAGACCTTCGAGCAACCGGCCTGGGCAAGAGACGAAGTGAGTGACGACCCGCGTTACTACAACGCCAACCTGGCGCAAAAGCCCTACCGGCACTGGTAACACCCCCGGTAACGGGTAAGCCCGCCCAGGGCGGGAAAGCGGATGGGGGCTTTACGCTCACCGAGCTGTTGATCGTGATGGCCGTCATCGGCCTCCTCGCGGCGCTGGCCTATTCCTCCTATACCAAGTCCGTTCGGAAAACCCGGCGCACCGATGCCATGATTACGCTCATGAAGGCGGCCCAGAACCTGGAACGCTGCCATACCCAGTTGGACTATGTTTTACGACCATTCGGACTGCCCGATCCAAACGACGGTAGAGATCGCCTCACCGCGGGGGTTCTATCGGGTGGTGCCGACCGTGACGGCGACCGGCTACCGTCTCGCTACCCCCGTCCCGGAGAGCCCGCAGGCCGCGGATGCTAGCTGTACCGCCTTTACCCTGACTAACACGGGGGCAAAGACCGCCACCGGGGACCTCGGGGATGACTGCTGGGACTGAACGATTGTCCAAACAGGCCCTCTCCCGGGCGAGGGTGTCGCAAAAGTCTTTGTCGAACCACAGAGGATACAGAGAAAGGCACCGGTTAATTCTCTGTGCCCTCTGTAGTTTAGAGGCTGTCTAAAAACCCAAGCCAAGCCGCGCGGTCCAGGTGAGCCCCGGTCCTACAAGGCTGGCTACGGCCTAAAGCCCCTCGCCCCTGGTGGGAGAGGAGTTGGGGAGAGGGGGAATCAATGGCTTCACTTCAGAGACGGTTAAGGACTCCAGACCAAGCAATATCAATGAGTTGGTTTTTAGACAGCCTCTGAACTATTACGCGACTCCCCCGATCACGGCCAAATTTACCACTACCCACCCGAAGATTTGTGCGCGGCGGTGTTTCATCTACACTTGACGGCATGTCTGAAAAGCTCTTCATTCAAACCTACGGCTGCCAGATGAACGAGCACGACTCCGCCCGTCTGGCGGAGGTCCTGGCCGAATCCCATGGCCTCGAGCGCGTGTCCCGCCCCGAGGAGGCGGATGTGCTGCTGCTCAACACCTGCTCGGTCCGGGAAAAGGCCCAGGAAAAGGTCTTCTCCCAGCTCGGCCGCTGGCGTCCCTGGAAGGCGCGCAACCCGGCCCTGATCATCGGCGTCGGCGGCTGCGTGGCGAGCCAAGAGGGCGCGGCGATCCGGGAACGGGCGCCCTATGTGGACCTGGTGTTCGGACCCCAGACGCTGCACCGGCTACCGCGGATGCTCGCGGAATTGCAGGAGCGGCGCCAGCCCCAGGTGGATGTCTCCTTCCCCGCCATCGAGAAATTCGATGGCCTGCCCGAACCCCGGGCCCAGGGGCCGACGGCCTATGTCTCGGTGATGGAGGGCTGCTCGAAATACTGCACCTACTGCGTGGTGCCCTACACCCGGGGGGAGGAGATCAGCCGCCCCTTCGACAACCTGGTAGCGGAGGTGGCGACGCTGGCCGAGCAAGGGGTGCGGGAGGTCACCCTCCTGGGCCAGAACGTCAATGCCTACCGCGGGGCGCTGCACGACGGGGGGCAGGCCGATCTGGCGCTTCTGATCCGCTATCTGGCCGCTATCGAGGGGATCGGCCGCATCCGCTACACCACCTCCCACCCCGTCGAGCTCTCCGACGCCCTGCTCGAGGTCTACGCGGACGTGCCCGAGCTGGTGAGCCATCTGCACCTGCCGGTGCAGAGCGGCTCCGACTCCATCCTGGCCGCTATGAAGCGGGGGCATACGGTGCGTGAATACAGATCCAAAATCCACCGCCTGCGCCGGGTACGACCGGACATCCGCATCTCCTCCGACTTCATCGTCGGCTTTCCGGGCGAGACGGAGGAAGACTTCGCCGCTACCCTGGCCCTGGTGGACGAAATCGGCTTCGACACCAGCTTCAGCTTCCTCTACAGCCAGCGCCCCGGTACACCCGCCGTGGATTACCCCGATACGGTTCCCACCGCAGTCAAGCAGGCGCGCCTAGCGCGTTTACAGGAGCGTCTCAATCACCAGGCCCAGACCATCGGCCGGCGCCTGGTGGGCACCGCTCAGCCGGTGCTGGTGGAAGGGCCGTCGCGCAAGAACCCGGCGGAGCTGGCGGGCCGCACCGCCAATAATCGCGTGGTCAACTTCGCGGGTCCGCCGGAGCTGATCGGCGATTTCGTGACCCTGACCATCACCCGCGCCCTTCCCAACTCACTCCGCGGGGAGCTGGACCCTCGGTAAGGAGTCGAATCACCACCGGAAAAGTCGACGACCTACTAAGAGGCTGTCTAAAAACTCAAGCCAGGCCGCGCGATCCAGGTGAGCCCCGGTCCTCCAAGGTTGGCTACGGCTGAAAGCCCCTCGCCCCTGGCGGGAGAGGGGGAATCAAGGGCTTCACTTCGAGACGGTTAAGGACTCCAGACCAAGCCAAATCAATAGGTTGGTTTTTCTCTCTCGTTCCCACGCTCCGGAGATTGTGAAAGTATTCACCGCTGGTCGCGGCGAGTGTGGGTAAACGAGCGATCAAGTTCGATCCGATGGGCCGACATTCATGGCGAGACGATACAAGTAAGGATTAGCCCGTACCGAGG
>Ga0209365_1000107_pt1 | contig 13606 bp, 9 predicted proteins | sample WorMetimpBELIZE2_FD_187389 | JGI IMG/M metagenome (GOLD analysis project Ga0209365, IMG submission 187389) | Marine gutless worms symbiont microbial communities from Max Planck institute for Marine Microbiology, Germany - Olavius imperfectus... | ecosystem: Host-associated > Annelida > Digestive...
GATTAACATACTTCTCAGTATATTCTCTGTTCAAGTATATAGTTTAATACGAATAGCATATATTGCTAATTACTTTTTGTTGAGGCATTTTTCACCAGTTGTGCTCTTTTGCTTTTTGTAAATGGGAAGAGTAACTTCTAGTGCACCTTGATTTTTGCAAAGTAAAAATTAGCCTTCTTAGTTTCAGTAAGTGAATCGTTAACAGCTTTATGAACATGCCGAAAGTTGTGTATGTAAAACTGAATGAGAGTAACTGTGACATGGATAGCATTTATCTGATTGATTTTGCTAGCTCCAGATGTTGCAGTGTTGACGAGTTAACTGAGAAATGTGAATAACAGTGGTTGTATAATCAGACACTGACAGTACAGAATTCACTGCACAACCAAGTCTTAGGCTGTGTTCGCATTGATACGAGTATGAGTGCGAGTCCAGGCCACGATTTAAGCAAAAGTCAAACTCGTACGAGTGGTGTGTTCACAGTACACGTACAAGTCCATTAACTTGTAAATCCGTCGCCATTTTTGTTATTTGTGCAAAAACATTCTTTTACATATTTGCATTATTGCGCTGAAAGAAAAAGGGCTGAGTTTTTAATTTATTGAAATGTATTCATTAATAATGCAGTATTGGTGTAATATTACTCGCTAGGCGGCAACATGGCTACAGATCACGGTGCAACTGCCCTGTATAGCTTATAAGGGTTCGTTGTCACGAGTTATCTTTACTGTTCACTAGGGTTAGAACGATACCAAGCTGATAACCCAGTACCCAATACTTTGACTTCTATCGACACCAGTACCAATACTGATACCGGAAATGACAATTTGCTCTAATAAAACTGCATAAGTCAGTGTAGTTGCAAGAATACGACAATGTAATCAGTTTCATAATAATCAATCAATCTCATCATTTGGAGAATAAAAATAAAAAATCCAATACAACTGAAAAATAGGCCTAGAATAATAAAATTCAGCAACTACAGGCAGTGCTGGTGTGGGTGCAGATTTATTTATGACTGGCGATTGCTAAAGCTGTCAGCCGCCATCCCAGGCGACTGAAGCTGTTTGATGCAGCCAAGATGCGTGGTGTACCACGCATCGAGTGGTATCAAGAAGCTTCAGTCGTTTGAGCGTCGCCGGGAGTGGACAGACATGACACGTGACAAATTAACTGTTGGTATTGGATTTCACACATGCTCTTTACCCTCACCCCCACCCCTAGTGTCTGTGTATCGCTTCACCAGTGCTTCCCACGATCTGCATTGAGGTGGTCTGCATAACAGGCGTTGCTTTGTAATCCTACGCTAACACATGCATAGACAGTTTATCAGATCATCGTGGGTGGCGAGATAGTGCTGTAGACTGTTGTCTGTCAAGTATTGGGAACAATTACCGAGAAATGTATTGGGCCAATACCAGTACCACCCAATACTTGCAAGTATTGGCCAATACCCCAATAATGGTATCATTCGAACCTTACTGTTTACAATGCACGAAATTTGGTCAGTTCATTCTCATGTAAATTATTAAAATTGTTGCCACCAGATGTCTGATTTTGAGGCTAAAACGCACTAAATTCGCCATTTTTGTTTACTTAGTGTAATCTGCCTGTACGTGTTCTCTATAAACATGACCCATACAAATGCGGCTCGTACAAGTTGAATCCACGGACAACTCGGACTCGTTCACAACCCTTACGAATTTGAACAGCTGCCATTAGATTGCATTGGATTTTGTGTTTCCATGAACTCATGTACGAGTACCAGGACTCGTACTCGTGTCAATGTGAATGCACCCTTAGGGTGCATTGTATAAAGCAGTAACAGTTTGTGACTTTATCAGTATCTTAGACATGGTAACAGTTTTAACCTAACATTCACAGCAGAAGTTGAGTTTTATGCAGCTACATAAACAGTTATCATTCTGTGAAAGTTTGGATAAATGCAGTAACTTTATTGATCACTTGGCAGTAGGGTGTGACTATTAGCAATACATGCATCATTTCATCCCATAATGTAATTGTCAGTGTCACGATTGTTGTCATTGCTGCTGCTGTTTTGTAATATTCTGTTATAATTTGGTTAGACTTGGAACAAGTAAGTACTAAGTACTGCAGCTTCTTTCCTATCGTATGCAACAGTCTTGCGATCTACAGACATTACATACTACAGAAATTGATTAGTGTTTTCAGGTATAGACATACAAACTGACATTTTCAATTTTATTATAATTATTTGCATTTGTGTACACCATACATGTCGTTTTTAAGGTGAAGTTTGATGTTGTAGTCGATATGATTCTGAATATCGATCTGCGAGACCAGAGCGAGATTACCCAGGTGCACGAGATTATCCATCATACCGTGCCCGAGATTATCCAATGGGAGCAGATCGAGATTATGGACCTCCGCCACGAGAACGTGATTACGTTTCATATTACACACCTCCACGAGACTTTGGTCCTAGTGATCGTGACTATCCGCCACCTCGTGGTAGGGACTATCCTCCTGGTGGACGTGACTACCAAATTTCACGAGCTGACCATGATTTTGACGTGTCGTCTCGTCGTTATGCTTCCAGGTGCTGTATGGGCTTTTCAGCTGTAGAAAAATTACTGTTATTCTGTTATAATTTGCAGATATATTGCTGTGCAAAAAGCACATTGTATTTTGTGGCTACTTTATTATTCTTTCTATCGCTTGTATTTCAAAATCACATGTGGCCAAATGATTTTCCACTATGTGGTCACCTGTCATCTTGCTTTTCTCATAGTGAGGTCTTCTTCAGCAAGGTTGAATGTAGATGTCTCGCCTGTTGAGTTAACTGGTTTTAACTGGTTCTCCTGCTGTGACTGGAACTGGTGTGCGAGTTTCAGTCACACACACTTTAGTCACGCACACTTAAGACATGCTATCGAGTAGTATTAACAGTGACACTGACAAAGAGCTAGTTTCCTTCTCTGTTGTACAGATCGTAGTTCATGTTTATGTACTTGTGGAAAAACTGGGATTAGGGATTTTGAGTTTTTAGATTTGGATTTGGGGCTTAGATTTGGAATTTTGATTTGGGCCATGAGATTTGGGATTCGAGAATAAAAGACTTCAGATTTTTATGCAAGATTGGGATTTGAGATTTGCCCATCACTGCTTCCTGTAGGTTATAATTCATCATTTTTCCTAGCTCTTAAGGCTGAGCGAAAATACATAGAAATCGATCTTTGTTGAAGGGGTGGGTCACTTTGCGGCCAAATATTAGGTTGAAGGGTTAAGTTTACCACCAACATCTATACACTGTTAGCTACGGGAATGGTGCTACTACAACTTTGCTGCTGGAAGTTTTCACACACAGTAACTTTGTACCAGACTTTATTTGATTTAAATCGATTTTTATTCACAAAAATGACAAATTCATTTTTTGGGCCACCTTTTGGGGGAGTTAGCAGTAATGTACGCACTTCATCTATAGCTCGTTGAAAAGCGCATGGTCGACTTCCTACTCGCGATGATTGAACTTCTTTCGCTAGCTCTTACAGTTGATACGTTATAAGCAGATACTGGTCGAAGTCAGCTCTTTTCATAAGGAGTGGGTCAATTCTACCACATATTTTAGTTGGAAGGGGACATCGCCCCCAACTGTTATTAATGTCAGAAAACTATAGTGTTCAGGCTACATCACAGTGAAGACCACATGATCCTGTCTTCATTTGTCGTGGCTATTGTGCCTTTAGCACTGTGTGCTGTCACTCATAAAAATCGACCAATAATTGAGAAAATTATCGTCGAAAATAAATTGGCACCTTTTTTCCATACATGGTATAGTTACATTTACGTGTCATAATAAAACTTTGTTCGCTGCAGGGATTATGACTATCCACCTGGAAATGGATTTTATGATAGAGATTCCTCTAGACGAGACTATGGACCTCCTTCAAGAGATTATGGTATGCTTTATTAAGAGTTGATGAAATGCGTTTCTGTCTGTTACAACTCTTAATTTTGTCCACTCCATGCCCTATAGCAGCTCTGTAGATCATACATACTGCCAGTCCTAATACCGTATGTCTCTGTGGAATGGGGTCAGCGATTAAACGTCTTTGATGCATTTAACTGTTGTTTTTTTTTGGAATATTTTGCATATTTTGTATACCAGGTAGGTATAAGAAAGTTATACTGTGTAAATTGTTTGTTCTGGGCATTTTATTAATTTTGGCACATTTAGCAAAATGTTAGCACTTAAAATTGTCACACAGCCCGATTCAACTCAAATCTCTCATTTTTTATCTGTCCCACAATACCAGACATTAATGACATGACCTGTGCTGCCACTGCCTCTCAACTTGTGTCTTTTCCTTTTTAAGATATTGCGGTTTTGTATGTATTATGTTCATTGTACACGTGCGATTTTCATATGTAATAAACTTGTACTTACTTACTTAAGTTGCGACCTTACAGCAGGATAGAAATCGGGGCCGGATTTTCAAAGAATCTTAAGATTATCTTAAGATTTTTCTGGTATTTTTTAAGTTTGTCATAAATATGTCCTAAGTCAGAAAGTTAAAGAAGTCTAGTTTGGGTATTGTCGTTATCTGTTGTCTAATTACATAGCATTACATACTTGCTGATGATTTCGCGAGATGATGTAAATAAATGATGTTTTAATGTTTGCATTAATGTATTTTGTTATGTTTACAATGTTACGTACGATTGTCGCAATGTTGTAAATTTGTCATAAGATCGGCATATATTGTACGAAAATCCTGAGATTGTTCAAGATTATTCGAAAATAGGGCCCCTGATTATTATTAGTATTACTGTTACCATTATTACATGGATCGTTCAGAATCAATTGATGTCGCTTTCAGTGGATTGAAAGCGACATCGCTTGATTCTGATTGGCCAGGCTGCATAACTCACGAACCTAGATATGGTGCAGCACATTGCTTTTGACAGGGAGAAAAGCCACATGGTTGTGCTTCTTGGAGGTCACCAGCCATTGATGAATACAATGATGATGAGATGTGATAAACTTGTAATATAACCCACATGCAACCGTGTGATAAAATGTGGTAAATTAATTCAGGTTAATCTGAAACAGTCATTGGCACGTTTTGATGGTATTACCTTGAACTGACAAATGTAAATGTCGTAGTTGTAAATTCTGTGCTACAGCATGTTGTTGTTTTTACAGGTTCTTCAGGACGCTATGACAGTTATGAAGGTGCTGGAAGATCAGAATACAAGAGTAAGTGTGTGGTTGGTGGTTGAAAGCCAGCCTTGAGGCAAGTCAGTATAATATCAGTAGTGAAGTCATGGAGCACTGAGCAGTGCGAATGTGCTTGTTATAAAGATGGAAGTACCAGTGCACAAGGATCATGACAAGTGTGACCTGTCTGTAGAGAGTGTACTGGAAGCCACTGATACGAAGTGATACAAAGTAAAGATGCTACATACAGTGATAAGATTACAGTTTTACACTACAGTCATTATTTGTGACCTGTAAGCATGCAAGAGTGCTGGAGGAACAGACATATGACAGAATAGTACACATTCATCATTAATTTGTACTGTTAGAATTGCACCAATTTTAGACAAAGATTTGTGTTAATTCTGGTACTCATAACAACATTGAAATAAGCTGCAGTGTTCAGCAGCTTATTTTAAATCAAGAGTAACAGCAAATTAATGAATATGAATTAAGTTTACTAAAGTCTTATCAAAATCAGTCGTTTGAAGTGAATAAAATTGTCTGATTACAATAGAAAATCTGTTATCTACCCTGAAGTAAATGATCTATTGAAGGGACATATGGAGATACTGTTTTGAAAAAAGTCATAATGTGGAATATAAGAAATTCTGCAATCAGAAAATGCTGACTGGATTCAGAATATGCTGAATCTTGCATACAGTAGTAATATGTTCACTGCGGTTCATTCATGGCCATACCTCAAATAACAGTGCAGGTGGTTGTCGTGAATGTCTTAATGGCCACATCTTCAGAGTAATTGCAAGAGTTGATGTGCCTGGAAAGGAGTTCAATGTGCTGATGAATGCAGCAATGTCAAATGTTGAAGAGATCCTTCAGATTACAGTTGAAGGTGTAAGGCGTTGTTTATTTGGAAAAGATGTGGATAGTATCGGAGTGGTAAATGGATTCAATGGCCATGGGTTTATTGATGATGAGCAGTTTGAAAGATTATGGGAAAATAAGTTCATTAGTATGTTCACTAAATTGAAACTGATGAAAGCTTTAGAGTGTCCAGTTGCGACATGTGGATGTGTAAGTGTGTACGTTGATAAAGAAAGAAGATGAATATTCAGGCTTTTGATAACAGCATATTAGGAAGATATCAATCCCATGGACAAAGTCAATGACCATGGAACAAGTGTACAAGTTAGCCAGAACAAAAAGCAAGCTGCTTAACCATATTAAATCTCAGAAGTTATGCTATTTTGGTTATGCATTGAAACCAACCGTTTAGCAGCATTGAAAGCAGCGTGATGACAGGGATTGTGGACTGGCTTGTTGGGGAACAATTTGCTGTATGTCATACATAATTGTTAGCATTTGGCAACAGTGACAGCATTACACAGTGGTGATGTCGAATTAACATGACGTGACATGTCACAGTAACATACTTCTGTATGGTCAGTGTATGAAACTTTGTATGCATGATTATATGTGGAAACTAAGGAATATCATTTGATGTAATTTATTCCAGCTACATTGCATGTTTTCTGGTTTGATCCACATGAAGCAATCACTAGCAGCAGTCTTATTGTTATAACATATAACTGTTACAGAAGAGTTTGGGATACGTATTTTTTTGAGTCCGTGACTAGCAACATCATGTGTCATCAGTACTGTAGCAACTGTGCTTTGAACAGCTGTGACATTGGCTGTACTTGCCGATATGAAGTCATTATCAGTTAGTTTGTGATCTGATTCATACTGAGCAGGGTTCATGTGCATCTGTTGTCTACAAACCGCATGCCTGCCAGCAGGACAATTGCCGGTAATATCAGACACAAACTAAAGACTCTCTTGGCAAAGGTGGAAGGCAGTCTTGTGCTGATGAGTTTGAAGTGATATGGTTCATCATCTCTGCAATAATTGTATATGCAGACTGAGAAGCATCAGAGGGCGTTGTTTTCACAGATTGGAATAGCTATGCAATGTGTGTTTTTATGTTGTGAAGTGTTGCCTGCTTGACAGTAGATTGCATTCTCAATTAATAATTATAAGAATTATATACTTTTCAAGAACTAGAAGAGATTTATGCAAAATCTGTGTAACGTATTGATGTGTCAACTAATAATGCTTGTGACAGCAAAATTTGGCAGTGCCAGTTAGCACACTAAGCTGCTGGTGGATCCAAAGTCAGTTTTATCACAGACAACTGTCTATATAATTGGCATTGAATAAACCTGGGAAGGTGCAACTGTATATCTATAAGACAGTTTTAGACATTCCATCTTGATAGATCCAAGCTTGCTTAATGTGCTCAATGACATTCTATTGCAATGACTCAGCCAGTAAGCTGCAGCAGCACATTACACACTACATAGTCACTGGAGAATTTCAACTCAGAGGCCCGATCACTGGCAAAGCCATTCAGTATTAAGCAGTTTCTTGAAAGATTCCACCAATGATGTACCTTGCTCAATACCAGTTATCTGCTGTAGTATTTTAATTCAGTTTGACCGTCTTTCTGCTGTCAAACGATGTAGTGGTCTGCGTGACGACGGCAACAACAACATTTGTGAAGTGAAATGAAGAGTCCTGTATAGTGCTAAACCATGACAACCAAGCTGTTTCCAGTAGACAAGTCCTAGTCCTTCGGAACTTCAGGCTGCTGAACAAAGATGTTTGTGGCTCTGTTCACTGGTGTGAACATACTGGAAGATGCTATTACAGTCTGTGAATGACACAGTAATCCATGACAGCCACCATGTTTTATTCAGCAGCCAGTGAAAGTGCAGTTTGTAGACAAATGTGCATGTAGCATTACCGCACTTGTCATAAAAATGTGCGAAGTGTGTTATTAGACCACATTCAACAATATGTGAGTTTTTCAACTATGCGTTAGAGATATCAACATGACATGCAGTATGCTCGTTTGTGTTCAAAGAAAGTTGTTTCGTCACATCACTATAATAGGCATGTGACTACCAAATTGGTGATGACATGTACTCATTTAGAGTTTCACAAAACAGTTGTGGAATGATCACAGTATATGTCTGCTCTAGACACGAAGATCCAAGTCTGCCTTGCTGTAGTCCTTACTATATTACTGTATGGCAGTGAAACCTGGACTCTCTCTCTGGCACATAAAAGCATTTGACAGATTTCAGTGCTGTCTATGACGTATACTACACGTCAAATGGCAAGACAGAGTACCTAATACAAGTGTGCTACAAGCAGTGCAGCATGCCAGGGGTCGAATCTCTGCTGATGCGTTCAGTTTCGTTGATGTGGATATTTCTTTCGATGCCAATCCACCATATTCCAAAATGTCTCCTCTGCGGTCAATTGAAAAGTGCCAAGCACCAACAAGGTAGCCAATGCAAACAGAATAAAGATCATCTGTGTATCGGTCTGAAAGTCTGCAACAATGATCACATCATCTGGGAGAGCAGAGCCATAGACTAATTGAAGTGGCATGAGCTTTGCTACAAGTCATTTGAACAGTTCAAAAAACATCTCGACCTAGCAAAACTTGTCTTACCAAAAAGAAAGCCGATACCACAGTCACAACGACTATCTTCAGTACATTTCAGTGTGACATTTGTGGCTTGAAGCATGCATCCAGCGACGTCATCGGCGAGCATCGTCATGTTGACAACTCAGCCTACCAGTGATGACATGTACACATTTGCAGTACATATCAGTGAATCGTCAACTGACAAGCAACAGACATCACTTCACGTGCACCTTGGACAGCCAGTGAAGTTTATTTCTGTGCTGGCATCTTGAACTATATAGACAGAAATAATGAGTGATTTCCTACAGAAAATATGTCAGTTTGGCTCTGCATGGTATTACCACCAATGCTTGGTAGCAATAGTTTTGTCACTACCTTGACCAAAAGTGGACAACTGAGATCAAGTAATGGCAGTTAATGGCATGTCTGATGCTGGATGTTGGAAACTGTGCTGATGAAAGATTGCAGGACAAGCCTGGTTAGATGGCCTTCGTTGTGGAGGCTTAACTTCCTGCTACATTGTCATTTTGTCAAACTGTACTGCATAACATAGGAATTTTTCTTTCACTTATTGCATCTCGCAGTTTGCTTCTCAATAAACTTGACATAACCAGTGTTAACATTTATAATTATTGTCTGCTTAAGTCGAAGTAATTATTACTGACCACTCTGTGAACCAGAGTTGAATGGGTCACTGGGTCAGTGATCTTGATTGTGTGGTTCAGATAGCATATCATTGTGTCAGGATGCTGTTTGACCCGAGATGAATATGTGACAAGAGAGTGTTACATTGTGATATGAAGTATGGTATGATAGAATGAATGTGTCTGATTAACATGATGAACGTAACAAAGTCTTCTACAGGTGTGTGAACCTGAATGCTAACAGATGATGATTTTACAGTGCGTAAGAAGCTGACTGGGAAAACATACAATTTATAGTGCATACTTGGACTATGACGTGTGTTAAATATTAATTATTGGAATTCAGATCAAGTGCTCATTGGTGATGCTGTAGTATTTGATTTCGTCAGATGCTATGTAAGACTTTCTGTAATTTCCATGCACTGTGTCACACTCAAACTACATATAAATTCAATCGAAGAACATCTGTGTATGTGGTTATGAGAATGACCGAAGAGATGAATAAAAAGGAACACTTTTATTGTTTTCATCAATACAGAAATATAAGTTACATTGTTGTGTACATGAATTGCTCAGGTTAAATGTTAAAGAACGCTTGTGATTGTCTAAGTACTTGTTTGTGTAAGCAACAGAACATCAGTGTAGATATGTATTTGTGTATGCATGCTGACATAAAAGCAGCCTCTAAATGCCGTGAATATAATCTAGACATAACATATATCCATGACTTTCCTTCATGCCGTTTGCGACTCTTCATACTTTCCACTGTGACCGACAAAGCCATTGAATTACTTCTTGCAGAACTGAAGCTGAATAAATTACGCTCATTAATTTACTTCATTCTGCCACTTTTAACTGTCTGAAGCTGTGTGGAGGCTTACTTTCAGACAACATTGCTCATCAGCTGTTTTTATTTAGCTGAATATGAATTGTACTCCAGAAGCCAGTTTTAGTTTGTGGAAGAAAGTGTACAGAACTTCAGAATATTATTGCATTCAGTGTCAGTTTTTCCAGCTTTTCCGTCGAATACAGGACCACTGACATGAAGCCACTGAAGCTCAACAAGAAAATGTAAAAGTTGAAGCGAACGAATGGAATTGTTGAGTGAATGAAGTATGTTTATTAGCCACTTTGAGTTGTCTGAATCTGTTAAAATCTACATTTTGTAGGTCGTGGGTCATTTTCAGGACGTGGCTCTCGTGACGTGGATTATGCACGTGGTATGCCTCCACGGAGACTTCCACGGGACGATGATCATCCAGCAGGCATCAGGCGCCCAATGAGAATGTCAGATGGTCCCCCACCGAAGAAAATGAAGATGGGCGAGCCAATGCGTCGTTCACCACGTGGTGGTGGCGATGCTGGCCGTCGCTATTGAGTATATTCCATTTACATTGACACTTGCTGTGTGTTTGACTGTTCCCAGTATCTGGCTTGTATCTATAGCATGATGTGTGCATGTTTTAGTTCAGATTCTAGTTATACAGTGTATCAAAATATAAATCGGAGTTTGGTTACTTAGTTGAAGGTTACAATTTCCTACTGGGATAATAGTATCCAGTTTCGTCATATGATAAATTCTGCATATGCAAGCCATTGATTGCAGTATATAATGTGGGCACCTTACCTTTATTTGTTTCATCATTAAGTAACAGGAATGACATATTTTACTGTCAGTTTATGTAAACAGTGCTACGCTTAAGACAGCTGGATATTATCATTAGTGTTGTCCTATGCCATATTGTCAACCTGGTTTATTTCAAACAGTGATGGGCAACTAAAAAAGTTGAAACTATAGGTTTAACTAATTTTTGTAGTTTCACGAATATTTTAACCACTTTTTCATCAACCAACAACTTTTTAAACAACTATTTTGTGATTAGTTAGGAAATGTACCGTTCCTTCTAATTCAGTTCACATCACATCATCCACACAAATTGAGCAATCGTAGATTGCATTTGGATGCACTACAAATATTCTCTGCTTATTCACGTACTTTCTGGTGTTGTTAAATTATTGAATGATCGTAATAACACCACCTGGCTGTCACTGTTCAACAGTAGTACACTGCTGATGCTTTGGTGGCTTATGATAATCTGCATGGGTCAGCACTTTTGTAATGCTGTTTGGATTGCAGATCTTGTTCTTGTGAAAAAAGTTGGAAATTAGTTGAAATTAACTACTTCATTTTAGTTGAGTTGAGCTAAAAAAAAATTACAATAGTTTAACTTAAAGTTTAACTGAAAATGTTTCGCTGAAAAAAAATAGTTCAGTTTCACTACTTTTGTGCAACTGGTGCCCATCACTAATCTCGACTGTTTTAGTGATTGAACTGACTTGTATTTGCAGTTGCAGCAATTACGATAGTACGTAAGCATAACTCAGCTGACGAATTGATGATACTTTGTGATCGACTGACCATCATGTGCCCATGTACACCACTGGTTATAAAAAATGTGCCACTGTGTGTTCGACTACAGCTGTCGTGTTTCTTGGCCAACGTACTTTTTGTACCATTGAAAACGAATGAATACAGTTATGGCTAGTTAATGTCATAACTGTCATGTCGCCCATTAGTGAAGTTTGCTTCATAGAATTACTTGTTAACGAGTCAAGTGAAAAAGAAACAATGAATTATGAAAACGACAACTTTTTTGCCAGAAGACTATTACAAGAATATCATAACTACATGTACTTCATTACAGCGTAAGCTATCAAAAATGTGCCACTATATTTTCGACCATAACTACGGTAGGCCCTAATTCTTGATAGCTTTTATACCATTGGAAACAGGAATAAATGCTCTACCAAGCAGGTACAATCTATATCACTTCAACCTTAGTATGTCCCCACTCCACTCCACATTTTTCATAGCTTGCGTTGTAATGAAGTAAACTCATACCGTGCGATGTCTCACAGTTATGACGTCATCAAGCCATTAAGTAATTGTGATTGTGGATATTTATTCCTGTTTCCAATGGTACAAAAATGGTAAAAATCGAGTAATGCGAGAGTTGTATTTGAAAATAAAGTGGCACCTTTTTTCCGGACATGGTGTAGAATTGAAAAACAGACATTGGGTTACTTTCTGCGGTTTTAATAAAACACACTTCACCAAGCAGTCAACTTTTTCTGTGTTTTTAATTTTATCAGGTAGTGTGGAAACAGCTAGGGTGAAGTTATAAATCATGTAACTCCTCTTAGAGTATTCATTCCTGTTTCCAGTGGTACATAAATTATTTAAAAATTTCCCAGAAATGCGAGCACTGTGGTCGAAAATAAACTGGCACATTTTTCATGGCCCTCGGTGTAGTTCTGATATACCAGTATTCGGTTTACGTGAACTAACGTCTATACGACTGCATAGTTACTGTTCTGAATTCTTTCAGCAACTTTTAACTTAAGTGATACAGCCAGAGAACAGAACCAGGAGTTTTAAATGGTAAAACGCCTGTACGTTTGCATATTCGTAAACATTTTTGCTGTGAATGCCCCGCAGCATTGACTAGAGCAAGTTTAGCATTAGTTGAATGTCGTGACATTCTACAACAGAGTTGCTGCATTGTAAACTTATCTTACCACGTACAACTGAATACTGCAGGCATCAGCTGAACTTGCATTGTTGGTGTTTTGTTTTAATTCAGTGTCTGCTGTTAATTACGACTTATTGGCTTCTGGGGCTTTCTTAAGTCTGGTGCAACCAATATCTACTTATAACGTCTGTATCGTACGAGCTAACGAAAAAATGTTCAGTTGGCGCGAATAGGAAGTCGAATACGCGCTTTCCAACGAGCTATATGGATGAAGTGCGTACGTTACCCCCAAACTCCAAAGGGTGGATCAAAAAGCGAATTTGTCGTTTGAAAACAGATTCCCTTATATTTCCGTAACAGACGAAGCCACCGACTCCAAATTTGGCAGGCAGCTGCAGTTTGCCAAAGCCCATCATCAAATCGCACTAGAAGAAAAGTGGGTGGCCCTGGGCTAGGGGAGCTCCCCGGAATATGGGGCCTTCCCTTAATATTTCTGCAACGGCTGAAGCGAGCGACTTCAAATTTGGTACACAGCTTGGGTTTGCCAAGGCCCATCATAAAATCACACCCAGAGGAAAAAGTGGGGGTGGCCTTGGGCTAGGGGAGCTCCTCAAAATTTTGGGGTTACCCTATAATATTTCTGCAACGGCTAGGGCTAGCGACTTCAAATTTGGCGTACGGCTGGGGTTTGCTAAGACCCATCATAAAATCACACGCAGAAGAAAGG
>Ga0209365_1000108_pt1 | contig 13601 bp, 10 predicted proteins | sample WorMetimpBELIZE2_FD_187389 | JGI IMG/M metagenome (GOLD analysis project Ga0209365, IMG submission 187389) | Marine gutless worms symbiont microbial communities from Max Planck institute for Marine Microbiology, Germany - Olavius imperfectus... | ecosystem: Host-associated > Annelida > Digestive...
TCTTGCAGATGGTAGAGCTACTGGCTAAGATTTAGGTGCTTGCCCTTGGAGACTGCATAAGTAGATGGCCTGAGTGCTTGTTTACAAGACTGGTACAGTGACTTGGAATATTGACCAGACCCCATACAGAAAAGTTAGGCAAAAGTACAAATGAACAAGACACAGGTTGTTATGACAATGGCTACATGATGTGATGACATGACAGTGCAGTTGAAATCTGCTTCATATCCAGCAAATCACTCCTTTTGATTACATAAATTGTACACACCTACGATCCATGCTTAATGCTTGACTATGTGCACGTTATAAATTTTCGTATTATTATTATTATTATTTATACCATGCAATTGATCATTTGTTTTTGGAACACTGATAGCAGGTAACACGGATAATATTCTTCTGCATGGCTGAATGCATACAACGATGGAAAATACAATTATCATCCTGTATAATTTCCACATCAATAACAACGTCAGTTATCAACGACCTTTTGGTGAAAATTCACAGTAAATATTGTTAAAAATTACTACATATATCATAATCTTTTAATATACATGTACCTATTCGTTGACTGGGTCTTTCTGTCACAAAAATATGCAACTTGATCACAAACGATAAAATACATATAACAATATGACTGTAATTAAGCCATGCAGTGTTTTCAACAAAGTTACAACACTTGAAGTGTAAGACACAGAAGTACACAATTCAATAAATGACTAGTTGTAATGACCTAGTAGACTATCATCAGTGCTAGGACCACAGGCGATAGAAGCCGAGACATATTGTTAGGCAGGTCATCACCGTTCCTATCAGACACAAAGCAATACAACAGCTGCCTCAGGAAGTTTTACTTCTACAGCATTAAAATTAACAGCACTTGTTGTCTTGACATAATATGAAATTAATACGAAACTCAATATGAAACCATCGGAAAAATGATTATGCCAGTGTTAAATAAGCCGAAAAAACTCTATGGAAGCAGGTTAAATTACGGGAAATAAATGCCATTATGTTGAAAATTTAACTAAAATGAGCTGTGACAATAATAATAATAATTCAGAAAAAAGTATGCTGATCGTGATGGCCGATATATCTTTGAGCTGATCGCCATCGAGACCCTAGGCATCTTTAACATATCAGCTCGCCAGCTCCTGTTTGTCCTCGGTAGGAAAATTGAAGCTAGAGAAGCGAGCTTTCTATGTCAAAGATGTTCGGTGCTCGTGCAACGAACGTTCCAATGCCATATTGCTTCATGACAGTTTACCAGCCAAAGACTGCACTGACTGAATGATTGTACTCCATTCTGTATTTCCTTCATTTTTTAAAACTCCCTCGGGATTATATTTACCGAGGGTTAATAATAATAATAATATATTCGTGAGGACTGTCCGGCATAATGGTCACTCCTACAATTTCTTATGTCAATTTTTTTTCCAAATCCCGCGGGATCCTTGATAACGAGGGTAAAATAGTAGTAATAATAATAATAACTATTATTATTACTATACAAAAATTTACAACGAGCACATAGTCAAGCATTAAGCATGCATCAGAGGCATGGGTAGATAGATCTAGGACTTCTCAAGATCATCCAGTGTCATAGTGCCAACTGAAAGCCTATTAATGGTTTCGTCCATTAACTCCAGTGAATTCAACATCCTATCTCTCATCGCTTTTTAGATATTTAACATAACAGCTACTTACCATGGGAGCAATGCTAAAAACTAATTCCACTTCTGGTCTGGCACCAAAAACAACAGGCTAACCACGTCTCCGTGGACTGTATCTTGGTGGCCTGTTTGACAAAGGTCGGCGGCAGACTGCGACTGACAGAGCATTCAATTCATTTGTGTGACACACTCACTTACTGACTGACTGACATACAAACAAACTGATTTTTTAATCTGTCAAATGCTGTTATTGAAGGATGCAGATAATTATTATTACTCAAAACAGTAACAGTTTGCATCTGTTGTTCTTGACATTTACTGAACTCACCAGCAGCATATTTGATGACATCATTGCGATATCGTTCATATGTTGCTAACAACTTTGCAATCTCTTTGTCAATTTTGCTGTCGAGACCAGAGATGTGTTTGTCGTGTGCTGTGCTGAGAATTTCGATGCGATTATCTAGACGTCCCAACTGTCGCTCACTGTCAGCATGCTGCACAAATGCACATCAACAGCTGCTTTCTGTATTCTCTCTTTCTTTATTTACTTCTACAGCACTAATACATTAGCACTATAGCTGGTTCCAGTTAAGCGCACATCGGTTAAGTGCAAGATCTGGTTGGCGTCAGTCCAAGTTTATGCCCCAAAAATGAAGGGAACTTTGCTTCATTTAATCACATCAGCGGTAAGTGCACAATCTGCTCGCTAAGCACACAATCTGCTTATCCGCATGCAATTCTTTGGCCATTTACTGTCAAACAATGTAAATTTGTTCTGCTTATGTGCACACTACTTATGCAGTCACCATGCCACGCCAACCAGCAGTAGCTGCTTTCCTAGAAAAGCATCAGATTATATGCATGCAGCTGCAGTGAACGTCGATATCCACTCAGTATGGGTGACCCCACCTTCATTCGCCTAGTCACACTCTTATGTCTACCATATTTGAACACAAATGTACAACTGCAACCTTGCCTTAATTGCATCCATTAGTGGAAAGTGCACTATAGTGAATGGCAGTATGAACATGTTTGGAAACACAAAAGTTGACCACCGTTATCCACTCTAGAAATATGCACAACGACTGCATGCAAACACCAACGAATTTACAACATTTCAACAATACATGTCAACAAACAATATTCTGCGACAACACGACTTACGTCTACGTGCAACATTTTGCAAAACTTTGACATAATAAAGCAGACATTAATCTACTGCATGAGAAGACTCACAGCATCCTTTGCACGCGACTTCTCCAAGTTGAGATCGAGCTCAACACTTGCTTTGAGTTTGATCAATTCATCCTGAAAATGACGACGAAGTTCCTGGATCTCAGCATTCTGTTTCTATAACATAAATACACAGAACTGATATACACTGACGGAAACATTAAGTACGTGTCACAAAGCTGTCACAAAATATCTGCCTAGTGGTCGCACAGCTCCAGAAACAGTCGTACCTTCAGGAAGCAGGTCTTACAGCATCATGACAAAGGGTGCTACATGAGTTTATAAAGGACACCGAGTTGAAACTTCTGAAAGAAAGGTTTACAAAGTTCTCATGATCAAAAGTGTAAAACTACATGCAAATCTGCACTTGGTTTATCAAGAGAACTGAGCTAACGATAACACATACATGACGATGATTGACATTTCTGTATTCACATATCATCCTGGACTGCTGGTTAGCACAGTTGTACTTATGTAGTCAAGGCCACAACTACCAAGGCCACGGCGATAACCAAGGACGTGGTCCCCAAGGCCAAGGACTTAAGACTCAAGGCCAAGGACCTGGTCAACTGACCTCAAAGTTCCTCTATGCCAAGGCTGCAGCCTCAAGGACTCCACCTCTGCTAGTCAGAGCTCTGAGAATGATACTGCTGGTATGTGAGACTAATTATGCAGTAACCTTAACTATTATCTATGAGAACATCAGATAACTTCCATGAAAATGGATAATACACGACAGCTGTGCATATTTTTCAGATTTCTACCACTGCAAAGCAAAAACCAAATTCAACATCTTCACTGACCTCAAGACATTCCATGACCTTTCCAAATGCATACCTTTCCATCACTGTCTATGCCAGTGAAACACAGAACAAAACGTCCATAATTTTGCTATGCTGTGGCAAAATATCATTCATTCACACTGCACTGCAGCAAAAACATTACAAGAAGCAGGTGCTCTGTATTTTGTTTTTATTATCGATGTATTTAGTTTTTAGCTTACGCCTAATTTTGTGTGTTTTACTTTTATATGCATGTTTTTGCAGACTATGTGGCATGTAAGTGGCGTCACTCGCCCTTTGTCACGTTGATTATAAATAAATACAAGAATATGTACTTGCCTCGTATTCATGCTTCAAGCTTGAAAACTCACTCTTCTCCAAAATGACCATGTCCTTCTTGACAGAACTAATGTGAGACATCACCTGCTGGAAAAGTATCTCCTAATAAACATTTTGACACATGACTCACAGACGGCTGTTAACTGCATTTAATATCAAAGCAGATTACCTTTTTTGGTAATTACATTACATTAAAAAGTGCATTAAAAATATTTTAAGTGCCCTAAGTTAAATACAAACCGGAAGCCTGTGATTGGAGAAATAAATTCTCATAATAACAGGAAAACAGCTCAAGAAAGACTGAAAAATTACCTGGTGAATAGTGCCCCTTATGTGCCGGTGTGACTAATTTGCCCCATCATAAAAAGCCAGATACATCACTGCGAAATAGTGGGAGTTAGTGATGGTTACAGGATGTATCAACTGATGGAGTTGAGGCTCGAAGAAGCACTGGTCGGTAACAGCAAAGGCATCTAGACATGTAAAACGTGTTCCAAAATCTTACTTAGTTATCAAGATAACTCATTAACCTAGGTTTACATACACGTGAACTGTCACCTGCTGTGTTTTCGTTACCATGTCTTTCTGTATGTGATCCATCTGAGATGATGAGATCTGAAGCAATGTGTCAACGATACTGTTTGCCTGGCTGGCTGTAAATCCTGCAATATAATGACAAGCTTTTTTTGCATTTACGAGGTCTTTCAACAACAAACAAAACAAACATTGAACAAAATTTACTTATTGGATGTTGGAAATACCATCTTGCTGAAGTCTGCTGCTCACTGCCAGTGTATCAAACAAAAAGATATATTTGCTGCTTGCTACATCAACTTGCCGCTGATCATAACATGATCTCACAACACAAGGAAACAGGAGCCGACCTACAAAACGAAACAGTACAATGCACAAAACAACACTATCATTATTGCTGCTGATGCTTATTTCACTTCAGAACAAATACATGTATTTTCCTGTAATATGTACTATGTAGCCAATATGGGCGGACGAAAGCTGCTTCAGCCTTTTCTACATGGACAAAGGTCGGAATATTTTCCAAAACGGAACTGAATGTCTGGAACAGTGATTTCGATAGAATTGATGCAGTATAATGATATTATGATATTACATTACAACACACTTTACAATCAGTACTGCATTTAGTAAAAAGTTGGTCAGATAACTGGCTTCTCAGACTAAATATTGAAAAATGCAAATCTGTCTCGTACTGTATAAAACAACAAACTATAGATACAACTTACCATATTATGGATAGAAACTAGTTACATCCACTTGAGAAAGTTAATTCCATGGTTGACTTAGGGAGTTCGTTTAGACAATAATCTTACATTTAGGGAACACATGTCTGAAAAAATTAATAAGGCTTACAGCGTACTCGGTATTATTAAAAGAAATTTCATTTATATGGATGAACATACTTTCATCCTACTATATAAAGCAATGGTGCATCCACACATTGAATTTGCAAATTCTGTTCAGTGTCCATACAAACTAGGCGATATCAAAGAGATTGAAAAAGTCCAGAAAAAAAGCCACATAATTGACAATTAAACTAAAAAATAAACCATACAGAGACAAAGTATTTTATTTAAACTTGCCTACTCTAAAGTACCGATGTTTACGAGGTGACAAGAGCGAAGTTTTTAAAATAATCCACAATATATATGATGAAGCAGTTTCTCCTGATCCATCCTACTATGCAAGAAGCAATAACTATAAAATGGTTAATCATTCTTTTCATTATGACTTACGCAAGCATTGTTTTCCGCACGTATTGTAAATATTTGGAATAGTCTCCCAAATTCAATTGTTGATGTCAGCACTGTTAATGCATTTAAAGCACAGTTAGATAAGTTTTGGTCGCCCCCAAGCAGTTAAATATGATTTTACAGCTGACTTGAGCGGAACCAGAAACCGATCAGAAAAAGTTATAAAGTCACAGAGTTTTACAATTAGTTAGACATGTTGAGGTCTTTAAAATAACCCACAATATATATGATGAAGCAGTTTCTCCTGATCTTTCCTTCTTATGACTTACGCAAGCATTTTTTTCTGCACGTATTGTAAATATTTGGAATAGTCTCCCAAATTCAGTTGTTGATGCTAGCACTGTTAATGCATTTAAAGCACGGTTAGATAAGTTTTGGTCGCACCAAGCAGTTAAATATGATTTTACAGCTGACTTGACCGGAACCGGAAACCGATCAGAAGAAGTTTCAAAGCCGCAAAGTTTTTATTAAGTTAGACATATAGATGCGGACATAAGAGGTGTCAGCAACTACGTCCGTAATGTCCTGTTGAGTTAAGTTGAGAAAGATTATAATTTATTAGGTATTACAAAACTTTTGTTACCAAGAAATATCACAGCTGGGTTTGTTGCTATTTTCGAACCAACAATGTGAACGCTTTTGTTCGCAAACTAATTACGTAACGACATGGTCAAAACAATAGCTCTGTTGGACTAAAAGGAATAAATTCATACCCATTACCTACAGTCTGCTTATCTCTCCTCAGAATGAACATTGAACATCTTAGTAAACATCGCATGGCTATGATCAAGGATATTCTGTTCCATTTTCTATCTGACAGCAAACGTTCACTGTAATAGAAACAACGCTGGTCTCAACATGAAGATTTTCATCACAGAGTTCTTGATATGAATCTAACTGGAAGTCATCACCATCGTGTTATTCAACAAGGAATATCATATGTGTGTATCCACCAGGAAACGATTTACTAGTGTTTATGTTTTAACCAAGGATGTTTCTACGGTGCTGTCATCACTATGTTGATACCACGCACGTCAAGGCGATTACGAGAACAACAACGTAATGTTCCATTCCATTCAGTGAAAATATTCCGACCCTCATGGACTGTGAAAGTGGTGAGAATATAAGTTATGAATAAGTAGACAACCTGACGCGTATTGGAGATATGGTTTTCTAATAAACAGTTTATACAAAGCCATTAATGTGAACTGTCAAGTACAAACTAAACAATAATCATGACAACACAATTCCAAATTCTCAAAGTGTACTTTAAATCTGCAAAGAATAACAATTTAGTGTTGCGACTGCTGTATATATTGGACAAGTTAAATGTTGTTGTTGTTAAATAATACATACTATACTACCACACAGATTTCACCGAAGCCAGCATGTCGATTGTCGAAGACACAGCTGGCGTGAGTAAGCATATGCTTAACGCCATATAACGCGTACTATCTCAAATAACACACAACTGATGTAATTTAGTAGTTTCCGGTTCTAATTCAGTTGCTATATATTTTTAAAAGTATCAGTGATGACACCTAAAATGACTGTCCATACTCTATAGATCTGCAGTCAGTGCAGTGTAATTACTAATTAGGCTAGCTAATTTCATTTGATCATTAGCAGGCTATTTGATAACGTCTATCACATTATAAATCACATCAGATGGAGAAAACGGAAGCAGGTCATGACGGGCCTCTATAGTCTGTAGAGTAGTCTGTAGACTGTATCCGAGAAATACCATAACTTTTAAAATATCAGTTATCCTACGTGACTACGTTACGTTTGGGTAATTGCTATTGCAAATCCGTGTGTCGTTTCGCAACTCACCTTGTAACTCACTATGTGTCGTGTGGCCTCGCCGGTCAGAAAACCCTCCAGGAAAGCCTACAGGGCTCGGCAGATTAGTTCACAAAGCTCATCCTTGTATTTCGTATTTTGTCCATATACCACTTAAATAAGTTAATTCTAGAAGCATCGACCGCTCGCTGTTCCAGCTGATTCCATTTACTCTATTAAAGAAAAAAAACATACAGTACACTGAAATTTAGCTAGTTTTCCAGAATGTCATATTTTAACAGCTGCTGATAGAAATGATTTACAGTGTGCTGTTGATGCACTTCAGAACTGGTCAAAGAAATGGTTGCTGAACTTGAACATTAAAAAATGTCAAGTTGTTTCCTTTGGGAGACATGTTGACGAAGGATATATACTTATAATATTAGTGACAGCAACAGCCATATAATTCCACTAAAAAGAGGAAATAAGGTGTTAGATCTTGGTGTGTGGTTTGATGAAAAATTATCATTTAGCGAACATATTTAAACTAAAATTAATAAGGCATATATGATGTTGGGCATAATTAAACGAAATTTTAAACTTTTAACTGTACAGACTTTCGTACTGCTGTATACTAGTATGGTTAGATCACATCTCGATTATTGCTCTTCTGTGTGGGCACCATATAAAAAAAGAGATATAGAGGCTCTAGAAAAGGTGCAGAAAAAAGCTACGAAAATTCTACCGGCATTGAAACGGCTGCCTTACTGTGAAAGATTAAAAGCTTGCCAGATACCAACCCTACACTATAGACGTATAAGAGAAAGATAGAAAGAAAGAAAGTGCAATGATTTAAAGTGCGTTCGAAAACCGACTAAGATCCGGCTTAGTCTAACACACCATGCAAACAAATCCAGCCGTTGAGCAGGTGTTAGGTGTTATCATGTTTTTCATCAAACCACACACCAAGATCTAACACCAAGATCTAACACCTTTATATATCCTTTATACTGAGAGGAGATATGATAGATACATACAAGATTATCACTGGAAAATATCAAGGATGGAATAGTTTACCTAACTGGATAGTTTCTGCTAACACCACTAACACATTTAAAGCTAGATTTGATAAATTTTGGCACAATCAAGATATTGTATATGATTTTAGAGCACAGCTGCAGGGAACCGGAAGTCGTAGTGAAGTGTTTTGTAAGAAATTTTAACAACTTAGTTTATCGTAAAGTGATTTCAAGATGCGGGCATAGAGGCTTCGGCCTGCGCTCGTAAACTCCGTCTACGTCTACGTCCTCTAGTACCACTTTTAACAAACTCCAGTCAGTGCATCTTTATATATCCTTTATACTGATTTATACATATTACATACTCTTTGGATGTTTATGTGAGGCGAAAGTTGGGAGTTTTTTTGTAGATTGTACTTAAAACTGACATTTCTGCAAATATGGCAGAGTTTGTTCAACAGAGCATCGAAGAAATGGTTGGCGAACTGCATGAAATGCAAACTGCAGGGCTGTTTGACGGACCAGAAATCAGGTACAACCGTCGGTGAATTCACGTGGCTGGGTTTTTGAACCGGGTTGGTTGGGTATTACCGAACGCGGCCGCATTGCTTGCAGTACAGAGCGCTGTATTAGCCAGGACATCTCCGTCTGTCTGTCCGTCCGTCCGTCACACGCTGGTATTGTACCCAGACGAATGAAGATAGGATCATGCGGTCTTCACTGTGAGGTAGCAAAGATACAACTCACGACATGCTGAAGAACAGGGACATGGGCAAGCAGTTAGATGTTGTGATTCTCGACCTTTCAAAAGCCTTCGACACTGTCCCTCACCGCAGGTTGTTGGGTAAGCTTGAACACTACGGTATCAACGGGAACTACTACAGTGGATAGAAGCCTTCATTGGTGACAGGACGCAGTCAGTGTTTGTGGATGATATCCGATCTAAGGAAGAAGCAGTAATTCCTGTGTACCCCAAGGCACCGTATTAGGGCCACTGATGTTCCTCTTATAAATAAATGACATGCCCAGTCATGTGCACTCTAAGACTCGCTGCCGTCTCTGCTGATGATACTCTGCTATACAGACTAGTAGAGACTATAGCAGACCAAGCTCAACTGCAACAAGATCTCCGGAACCCGGAGCACTGTGCTGCCGAATGGGGTGTGGTGTCTAATGCATCCAAGTGCCATGTTATAACGATCAACAAAGGTAGGACTCAGAAAACTCACTTTTGTGAGTTGTATGGTACAGTCCTGTAGTCTGTTGACCACGAGAGGTACCTTGGAGTCATACTGTCCCAAGACATGAAGTGGAATGCCCTTACCAGTCACATCAGCTCGAAAGCAAACCAGAAGCTCAGCTTCATAAAGAGGAACCTTAAAGGAAGCCCACAGGAGCTAAAACTCTTGGGATATATATATCTCTAGTACGATCTAGTATGGAATATGCCAGCTCTGTGTGGGACCCACACCTAATTAAAGACATTGACTCACTAGAGCGAATTCAAAGAAGAGTGGCACGCTAGATTACTAACAAGTACGACCGGTCAACCAATGTGACGATATTGTTACAAGAATTGAAGCTCGAACCTTTGGAAGAGCAAAGACGTGTCAGCAGACTGGCTTTCTTGTATAAGATCCTCAACGAGCATGTGGCTGTGCCTCAGGACAATCTGGACCTTGTGTTGAATGATAGGACAGTCAGAGGAACTGTGACACAACAGAGATTCCGAGTACCACGCTGCAGGACAACCAAATATCAAAAATCGTTTGCACCACGAACTATCACAGAATGTAACTCTCTTCCTGATGCCATCACATCAGCACTCAGCAGCTTCAGTATCTTCATTTAGAAGCCAGTTAACAGCTTCGGCAATGTCACTATGTCCATAGTTCACGCCCTCCTCATAACCGTGATATCCATGATGTCACTCATTGGTGATTACTATCCGGATCCAGAAAAACACTGTAGTTTTCTGAAACCAACAATGGTTGGGGGCGAGCTCCCCTTCCGACTAAAATTTGCGCTCAAAGTGACCCACCCGCTCTGAAAAGCGCAGACTTCGACCAATATCTGCTCATAAGGTCTGAAAAAAGTTCAATTATCGTGAATAGGAAGTCGGCCATGCGCTTGCCAACGAGCTATAGACGACATCCGTACGTTACACCCAAGTCTTCCCAAGGGTCGCTCAAAAAGTAAATTTGTCATTTTTGTGAATAAAAATCAATTTAAATCGAATAAACTCTGCTACAAAGTTTTTTTGTGTGTGAAAACGTCCAGCATCAAAGTTGTAGCAGAACCATTTCCCTATTTAACTGTGTATATATGTTGGCGGTAAACATAACCCTTGAACCTGATATTTAGCCCCAAACTTACCCACCACCTTCAACAAAGATGATTTCAACGTATTAGTGCATCAGCCATAAGAGCTAGCGAAAAAGTTCAATTATCACGAATAGGAAGTCGACCACATACTTTCCAGCGAGCTATAGATGAAGCCCGTACGTTACTCCTAACTCCCACAAAGGGTGGCTGAAAATGCGAATTTGTCGTTTAAAAACAGATTTTCTTATATTTCCGTAATAGATGAAGCCAGCGACTGCAAATTTGGCAAGCAGCTCTAGAAGTATAAGTGGGTGTGGCCCTGAGCTAGGGAAGCTCTCCGCAATTTGGGAATTCCCCTTCAATATTTCTGCAACAAGTTTAGCATAATTACAGACCCATCGATCCTGGTTGACAGATCATCAGCATAGTATTGGTTGAGTACCACTTTGTTAACAGTCGAAAAATTATGCTGTTAGTTCGTATTTTGTAATAGTAGAATAGTACAATATTTTGGAATTACAGGCCTTTACAGCTGCTGTATGATTGCATCAATGGCATGCTGTTTATTTGTATTATAGAGATATATGGCGAAGATTTTTTACTTCATGCATAACTGAATCTCATTCTGTATGAATAATCTCGTCTGTGCAACTGTCAGCTGTAAATGTGCTAAATTTGGGAGGTGTGGCATCACTGTTTAACAGTTCTGTTGGTCTTACCTGCTTAGTTTCATAATTGACCTGATACTATGTATTGCTAACTTTGATAGTGAACGTTGCTTGTGGCTAGGGCTATTGTGAAGAAACGAAAAGCATTTGAATACAAACTGCGACGAAAGATCAAGGAGAAAGCCGACTTTTTAAATTACATACAGGTTGGTCTGTTGAAGCAGTCCGTGTGTTATGATAACTGTAATTATTTATTTATTACTCATAAGTTAAATATATGTGGCACAGTATTCTAATGGTTAGGGCATCAGAGTTGTAACAGAGAGGACTGGGCAAGTTATTCACATCCATCTGTTTCAGTCACTAGACGTGAGACGTGTTAATTTGGTACTGGAAAGTGAACAGTAACAATGCACATCGTGATCATTCATCGTCAATTTGGTGTATGACTGAGGACCACAAAAACGTCACCAATATGGGCCATGTCATTTGGAAAAGTATACCCATCTCATAGGTTAAATAACGTTGAACTAAAGTTCTTTTAAAATGCCATTTGTCTAAGTCGGCTCAGCAGCATCTGGTTTGATTGAGTTTGTCCTTTTTGCCTGTCTTTACACATTTAGTTTAGTTTCTAATAATTTAATACATAAGTACTAAAATATGAAATTTGGAGTAAATATTAGAATTCGGTTTTGGCATGCTTGATATTCGTTTTCAGAGTTCCCCCGTTATATATTTTGGTAATTTGTGGTCATGCTAGCTGCATTTATAGCGTCACTCATTTCATAATCACTGCTGGTTGTAAACGATGCATTGACGTGTCACTCGATACCCACATCAGGCAGCAACTCGTTTACTGTGCGGTAAGTGTATGTTAAACCACAGTCTGGAGTGGGATAAGTAAGTGTTAACGAACTGTGACCATGACAGGCAGTGGTTCAGCACACTTGTTCTACCGTCGCACGAGTCCGCAGCTGTGACTGTTGACTCTATTTCACGCTTAAATGTACCCGTAAGGTCGTCATTACGTTATACCACGGCAGACATCCACTATAGAGATTGGTGGTATGAGTGAGACGGTGGAATAATTAAGCCTCTGCATGCAAGTAGACCTGCTCTGTGCTCAAGCTGCCTTTGATTCCTTCGATTGTGAATGGAGCATTTCAGTATAATACGACGACGCCCAGTCTCTATCGCGAGATCGTTGTAACACCTGTTTGAAAGAACACTCTGCAGGAAGCGTTCTGTCTGCTGTCAGCGGCAGTCCACCAACTTTCAGCACCTATCATACAGGCCTACATGCCGCTTATGATGGCGCTCCCCACCAAATATAGCATCTTTGATCGGCTGGGGTCATGTGGTTGGTGTTCAGTGACACTGTAAGCAGTCGGTTACCCGAGTATGCCTCATATATATCTCAGTGAACTGCTGCAGGGAGACTGAATTTCGAATAGCATTCAGATATTTCAGAACAAATTTCGAATTGTGGAAACAAACTAATGTAACATCCCTAACATAAATGTCCCTAACGGTAAAAGTGTGAAACTGAAGTCAGTGAGTAGCTTTATAACATGTCATAATCAGCTACTGTGATTATATTTAAACTGCTCTACTGGTGTTTATTAAATTAGTAGAGATCAGTAATTTTTATGCTATGGAAATTAGTGATTAATTAATAGGTTAATCATTTAAAGGTGATATGCAAAGGTATAGCACAAAATTTATGAAAAGCAGTTTCTAGTTGCTAACTGTAATATAAACGTGTGAGCGTAATAGATTTTGATACATTACATTGCAAAATGCTGAAAAGTTAACTTTAGTGGATTTCAGGATACTTAGTTATTCTACGGTACTTTCCCATGTGACGTCATACCGGTATGTTTTTGTTACGCGGATAGTTATGTAAAGTACCGTCCTCTCATCTTCATGTGTCCCCATATTTGCCTACTGGCTGCCGTTAGGCTATCCACGACGTTTTAAAAATATC
>Ga0209365_1000109_pt1 | contig 13576 bp, 17 predicted proteins | sample WorMetimpBELIZE2_FD_187389 | JGI IMG/M metagenome (GOLD analysis project Ga0209365, IMG submission 187389) | Marine gutless worms symbiont microbial communities from Max Planck institute for Marine Microbiology, Germany - Olavius imperfectus... | ecosystem: Host-associated > Annelida > Digestive...
GAAGCACTCCTCGAACACCTGCGGTGCCAGCAGCAAGAACACCCGCCCGAAGGTATCGGGCGATGGAATCCCATTGCTCAGATCCAAAACCTTGCGCAATCACTCTTCCTTGGCCCGCGCGAATGCGGCGATGCTGACCCCATCGTCCGCGCTACGGATCACTGCAGCGATGGCATGCGCGATCATATCTAACAAGTCATGGCGCACTTGCGTGCTGTCGCGTGGATCCTCCAGATTGCTAAAATGTTTGATCAGCGCGTGATCTGAATCTTCAAATGACATGTCTTGGGGCTCCGCAACATCAATTCGTCAGTATGTTGCAGGAGCTATATCATGTAATCTCTAGAAGTTTATCATAATTATCTGATGCGTTTATCCTGGAATCTTCCCTTCCTGGAGTTTGCTATGGAGCTGACGAATTGAATGGAAAATTTATTGCTTTGGCCTTTTAAGTAGCCCAATAACCCGGAATAGTCACCTATAATATCATTTATGACATCAGCAGGCAATTCCAAAGGTTGCCTGTCCAGATCAATTGGGACTACTTTCTCCAGCCCAAGCTTCTTCAGCTCTTCATATCTGCTTTGTTTGTATACTCTTTCGTTTGTTTCAGCAGGCCGGCTTGTTTCATTATCGACCATCAAAAGATCCGCTTTGGTAAATACCAAACACAAAGGTTTAAGTAAGTTTAAGATTCTTTTTCCCTTCCGTATGGTATTCCAGTAAATGCAGAGGCAAAACATCTATAACGAAAAGAAAGCAATCGGCATCCATTACCCATTTAAAATATGGGGTCTCATGAAGCCAATTACCAAACTGCTCCGCAAATTCTACGGTATTCTCTCCCGGAAACCCCCTATTTCCACTTTATACCTTCGTTTAAATGGCCCCCCTTTTCCACATCGGTCCTGTGCGCGAATCGGTCTTGATCCATGGTGGGGCCCAGGCTTCTTCCAACCTCGATACTCTCCAAATCCCTTTTGATTCTTTCAATAGTTTCCTTTCCTCTGGGGATTGTTTTCAGTTCAGACAACCTTTCCGAAAACAATTCGCCGAATATCGCTGTAATCAGAAAAGTTTTTCCCAATCTCGGATACCCAATCACGGCGATACTATAGGCTCTTGGAAGTCTACTAGGACGCATATCTTGCAAAGAGCAAATTAACAGCACCTGTTGCAATCAGAGCGAAACCAACAACAACTAAAAGGTATGAATAATCTAGAATTTCTGTAGTCATATACTTGCCTTCAGCTTGTAGGCCTTCTGCGCTGATACGGAAAACCAAACAGGTAAAGGCGCCAAGATAAATACAGCGACTTGAAATGCCTTTAATCCGGTCTCCAGCTTTGGTATGGGTGATAGACCTTCAACCGAAAGAAACACCAGTATGCCGAATATACTGAACGAGAATATGGCATAGATAAGAAAGAGCGTCGCGGTCCCATTTATCTCGGTCAAGCTCTTCCTCATCCGTCAGAGGGCGCATTGTGTTGTGCAGGCTTTGATTCACGAACAGCGAAAGAAACCCGATAGACATGGCTAACGTCGAAGCACTGAATGTTTCAAGGGATAAGTTGTTTGTTAAAAACACTTCCATTACTGCTCGAATAAAACCCTCAATCAAAAAGGGAACAAGCGGGTACAGCACATGAACAATAAACTATGTCTTGCTGGTTCCGGAGTTACTCACGAGTTCTCTCCATCCCATCCGGCCTATGACATGCCCTCTCCAGGTTAAATCACCAACTCAATGATAGCTACAAGCTGCCTCGATGGGAATCTTTCGAATCAGGGTGAGCTCGCGTAGGGTGGATAAGCTTGCGCTATCCGCCGTAGGCCGGTCACCGCTGTCACCCTGGTCTGACCCGACCTACGGGCTTCGTATCGTTTTGATGGGCACGCAGCGCTTTGGGTATCCTCAAGCCGCTGGGGTTTGGGGGCCACCGTGGCCTGACCAGGGCGCTCGACCGGCTTGCCGGGCGCTTGCTTTGCCCATCCTACGTCCCTGTTTGATTTCCCTCTCCCCAGCCCTCTCCCGGTGGGAGAGTAAACCGCTGCTTTCGCGCTCTTCTCCTTGGCTGTTTCCGATTAGCGGGAGGTGTGAAAACCCACGGAAGCACGGTTACACATAGACCGATGTCTCACCAGTCCTTTTCCACCGGCTCGTAACCCTGGCGCCGCTGTCGGGCGCGTTGCTCCCGGCTCCGTCCCGGTCGCGTATGCCCTGCAGGAGTTGGTCTACATTGCCTGACGCCGGTTGCGGCTCGGCGCCTTCCTGATCTTGGCCGGCCGGCTGGGAGGCGGCCTGTTCCTGTGACCCTTCCTGATTCTGTTGGTCCTGTTGTCTTGGTGGTGGCTGGAGGGCGGCGAGGGCAGCGGCCAATGCCTCGCCGGCCTGCTGCTGATGGTTACGGATGGCCGCAAAGGGTGGGGGCTCCGCAGTGATTGCCTGGGCCGCCTGGTTCATCTAGTCGCGGGCGTTCGTGACCTGATCGGCGGCCTCCCGCAGGCGTGTCCGTTGTTCCTGGACGTCGTCGGTAGCCGGCCAGGCCTGGGGGTTCCCCGGCGGCGGCTCGGCGGGGGCCGGCCGCTCGGCCTGCTCGGCCAGGGCCTCGGGATGTGGCTGGCCGTCTCGGCCAGGGCGGTCTGCTCTGAGCCTATGGGGCCCAGGCAGCGGGCGATCCCCTCCGCGGGCTCGGTCGCGGCCAGCCCGGAGGTCTCCTAGGTACGGTCGCCCAGGTCGATCTGGCGGCCTAGCGTCTCGCGCAGGTGATCGACTACCGAGAAGAAGAGCCGGCGCAGGGCCTCGATCCGGCTCAGGGTGCGTTCCACGGAGCCTTATGCCTGGTCGATCAGGCCCGTCAGTCCCTCATCGTCCGCCGGCCGGGCCGCCGTGGCCTCCAGCTCCTTCACGGCCTGTTGCATCGCCTGCTCCACCGCGACGCGCAATTCGTCGGCCCGCTCCAGGCGCCGCCGTTTGGCCTCCAGGACGCCGAGATCGGGTGGATCGGGGGCCTGGGGACCGGCCGCCGGCGCGCTGGGCGGCGTAATCGGCGTCCCTTTGGCTTGTGATTCTTTGGCCTGTTCCTCCGCGTCGAGCACCGCGCCCAGCCGGTCGAGGATGACGGCGCTGACCCGTTGCAGACGCTTGCGATTCGCGACCTGCAGCTCATGGGCCATGGGGAGATATTCCGATCGGGTTTCGGTCCCCGGCTCGTCCGGTGGCGTCCTGTCCTTGTCAGGGACGGCTGCCGTCTGGGTTCCCACATGGGGGTAAGCAGGGCGGCGATGCGTTACTCGTCCTGGTACAGCCGCTCCACCAGGCGTTCGAGGTCCAGAAAGTGCTCCCGGGCGGCGGCCAGCGCGGCAACCCCGGCGCGTTGGGGGACCAGGGCCACGCCCACCCACTTCGCCTGCAAGTCGGTCAGCGCCTCCTGAAAGGATTGCCGCGCCGTATCGGTCAGGGGTACTGGCCTCCAGCCGTCGCCGCAGCCGTGCCAGCTCGGGATCATCGGCGGGGTCCGTAGCGGCGGTCTGGGCCAAGCCCGCGTTCAGAACCGCGTGGAGCTCACCGGTGCGGGCCGCCAGGACCCCCTGGGTCTCGCTCAGGTGCTCCGCCGTCAACCATTGGGGCGCCCGTTGCTCGGGTCGGGCCGCCAGGGTGGCCTTGCGGCCGGTCCGGCGCAGCAGGTTCAGGCCGTCCGCGATCAGGGCATCCAGGCGCGCCATCGAATCGAGCAGCTGGTCACGGGCGCGCTTCAGATCGCCTAGGGCGGCGGCGATCCGGCGATAGGCGCACCGGGCCGCCAGCCGGCGCAGCTGGCTACGGGCTTGGCCCATGCGCTCTCGCGCCCGATGCAGATGCTTCAGCAGGGGTCCGAGTCGGGCCAGGCGGGGGGCCTCCTCGGTACTGCGTTCCTCGTCCGACTTGGCTTGCAGCCCGGCCTGTTCTCAGCCCGCGGTCTCGCTCAGGCGTTCGGCCAGGGTGAGCACCGCCAGCTGGTCGCCGGCAAAGGCGCGCAGGGTGCGACGGGCTGACTCGGCGGCGTTGGGGTCGTTCCGCAGGGCGGACGAGATCGACGCCCCGCCCCAGCGCCGTCAGCAGGGTCCGTTGCGCCTCGATCAGCCTTTATCAGGCGGGTGGCGAGGTCCTCCTCCCCCCGTTGGGCTAAGTGATCCGCCAGTACCAGCACGTGGCGCAGCACCAGCTCCAGATTGCGGCGGGATGCTTCGTGCTCCGGCTGCAGGGCGATGGCCTCGCGGAACCAGTCGGCCGCCCGTTGCAGGGCATCGAGTGCCGCTGGCGGCTCCTGGTCCAGGGCCGTCTCGGCGCGCGCGACCTCCACCCAACCCAGGTTATAGGTGGCGCGAAAGAGGGCCTCGCCATCGGTCCCGGTCCCGCTCCGGGTTGCCTCGAAGCCGCGCGCCGCAGCCTCGAGCGCGCCGGCCTCCTGATCGGCCAAGGCCCGGTTGTAGGTCGCGCGCGGGTCCACCGGCTCGGCCTCGGGTTCCCCCGACACCGCATCGTTTACGGAAGTGGCCTCGGTTGCCTCGTATCCTCCCCCACCCCTGCCGGGGTGGGGGAGGATGAGGAGGCCCGCTCCGATGCCTCGGCCACCGGCGTGGCGACCGGTGCGGTACCGATCGCCTGCGCCCGAGCCGCGGCCGGAGCCGGAACACCGACCAGACCGGCCGCCAGCAGAATCAGACCGGCCTTGCCGATATACACCCTCGATATTCCGATACGCTCATTCATTGGAAAATCCCGCAGCCATGGGAAATGCAAATGGACACAGTGGTCAGGAATGAACGCGAATGGATACTACTTTGTCGAATTGAACCGCAGAGACGCAGAGCGCGCAGAGTGTGAATCCGTCTATTCGATGTATTTTGAGATCACGGCAACAATAGGGCACCTTGAAAAATTCACAGGGTTTCTATCAGCGAATCCAAGGCAGTGCGTTACCCACTGGCTCAACGGGGAGCGGTGGCATCGCCTTCCCCATGCACCGCGACGACGGCGCTTTGGTTTCCGGCTGGCTCGCATCCAAAGTGACTCGGGGTCGCTATTGCGACCCCGAGTCACCGCTCGATGCGGCGTGGGGGCGATCATTCCCGGCGCTGCCGGGGAATGATCGCCCTTGTCGGGACGGCTCCCGATCAGGTCTCCTTGACCGCCGAGAGGTCCCAGATCTCCGGTGAGTGGTAGAGGCGCTGGAGCAGCATCTCGCGCTCGATCTCCATCTCCCGCGGCAGATGATCACCGAAGCGGGTGAAGAGCTCTTCCTGGTCGTTGGCCTCCTTACGCGATACCTCGCGATCGATGTTCATGATGGCGAAGTAGGACTCCTTGTCGAAACCCAGCCCCGTCCAGTCCAGGGACTCGAACGGTGGCACCCAACCCAAGGGGCTCTCGACAGCCTTAATGGTCCCCCGGCAACGCCCGACGATCCATTGCAGAACGCGCATATTCTCGCCGAAGCCAGGCCAAATGAACTTGCCCTTCTCGTCCTTGCGGAACCAGTTGACGCGGAAGATTCGCGGCGGGGTGGCCACGCGCTCGCGCCCGATCCGCAGCCAGTGCCTCCAGTAATCGGCCATGTTGTAGCCACAGAAGGGCAGCATGGCCATGGGATCGCGGCGCACCGCTTCCTGACCGATGGCGGCGGCGGTGGCCTCCGAGCCCATGGTGGCGGCCATGTAGACCCCGTGCTCCCAGTTGTAGCCCTGGAAGACCAACGGGAAGTGCTTGCTCACCCGCCCGCCGAACAGGAAGGCGCTGATGGGCACGCCCTCAGGATTCTCCCAATCCGGATCGATGGAGGGGCACTGGGCGGCCGGGGCGGTGAAGCGCGAGTTGGGATGGGCGGACGGGGTGCCGAGACCGGGGTTCCATTCATTGCCCTTCCAGTCAATGGCATGGGCGGGCGGCTCCTTGGTCATCCCCTCCCACCAGACGTCCCCGTCGTCGGTCAGAGCGCAGTTGGTGAAGATGCAGTTTTCCTTCAGCGACTCCATGGCGTTGGGGTTGGAGTCGTAGTTGGTACCCGGCGCCACGCCGAAGTACCCGTACTCGGGATTGATGGCGTAGAACTTGCCGTCTTCCTTGGGCTTGATCCAGGCGATGTCGTCGCCGATAGTGGTGACCTTCCAGCCCTCCTTCTTGATAGATTCGGGCGGGATCAACATGGCGAAATTGGTCTTGCCGCAGGCACTAGGGAAGGCCGCCGCCACATAGGTCTTCTCCCCCTTGGGGGACTCAACGCCCAGAATCAGCATGTGCTCGGCGAGCCAGCCGTCGTCGCGGGCCATGACGGAGGCGATGCGCAGGGCCAGACACTTCTTGCCCAGCAGGGCGTTGCCGCCGTAGCCGCTGCCGTAGGACCAGATCTCCCGGGTCTCCGGGAAGTGGGTGATGTACTTGTCGTCGATGCTCGGAGCGCAGGGCCAGGTGACATCCTTCTCGTCCGCCTCCAGCGGGGCACCGACCGAATGTACGCAGGGCACGAACTCGCCGTCTTCACCCATCACGTCCAGGACCTTCTGTCCCATACGGGTCATGATCCGTTGGTTGACTACGACATAGGCCGAGTCGGTGATCTCGACACCGATGTGCGCGATGTCGGAGCCCAGCGGACCCATGCTGAAGGGGATGATGTAGAGGGTCCGTCCGTGCATGCAGCCCTTGAATTTCTCCTTGAGAATATCCCGCATCTCCTTGGGGTCCATCCAGTTGTTGGTGGGACCGGCGTCCTTTTCCGTGGCCGAGCAGATGAAGGTGCGGTTCTCGACCCGCGCCACGTCGCTGGGGTGGGAGCGAGCCAGATAGCTGTTGGGCCGTTTCTCCGGGTTCAGCCTGGTGAAGACCCCCGCCTCGACCAGCTCGCCGCACAGGCGGTCGTATTCATCCTGGGACCCGTCGCACCAGTGGATGCGATCCGGCTCACACAGTTGAGCGACTTCGTCGACCCAGGTGAGCAGCTTTTTATTCTTGGTGCGGGACGCACCATCATGGGTAACTGTCATTTCGAGCTTCTCCTCCAGCTTTATCTATTGAGGTCGGATCACCGGTATCCGCGGCAATATCGGAACAGCAGGGCATCGGACAACGACCAGCGCCCACCCGGAAACTCAAGGGCATCTCGCAACAGCCGAGGCGCCTGTGCCAGGCAGGGGTACCCCGCCGGTTTTCAAGCACGATGATCGCTATTATCCACGATGAACGCCCGCCCGTCTAAAGAGAATTGACTAAGGCCGCGCAAGGCGCCCTCAACGCGGTCGGTGCGACCGCTTACGCCCCTGGTAGGCGGCGATCTGCCGGATGATGGGCTGGTAGGGGAGCGCGGTCAGGGCGTGGAAGCGCTCCAATGCCGCCTCGATGAGGCCGTGGATATCCTCGATGATCCCCGGAACCGGCGCGTCGGGCCACACCGCGGCATGCAGCCCACGCAGGCCGCCGACCTGGACCTGCATGGCTTTGGCATGGGGAAGGGCCGTCTTCCCGTCCGTGGTCTTCAAGGCAAAGCGGGCCTGCCGACGCAAGTGGTCGAGCAGCTCCAGGCACTGGGCCTGGGCGGCATCGGAGGCGCAACGGACCCCCTCCCGCTCGGCGATGCAGAAACGTTGCGCCCGGCTACACCGACAATGATTGGTCAGAATGCCCTTTTCAAACGGGCAGAAACGCTCATTGATGGCCTGATAGGTCTCGCGGAATACCTCGTTGTCCATATCCGTCAGCGCCAAATCACAGATGCTCTTAAACCACCGACCGCCCTGCCGGCAGGCTGGTAACATTGAGCCAGTAGGATTTTCCGGAAGATTTGTCCGCAAATGAACGCAAACCGGCGCAAATGGATCAAGAACCCTGGACGAGGACGGGCCGATTGCAACCGATCTGCGTTGATTCGCGTTTATTGGCGGCAGAAAGTGGAACTAGGTCAATCATCCGATGTGCGAGTGAAACGCTGGATCAGCCGCCGCTCCCGCTTATTCGGTCGGCCCCCGGTCCCCGGTCCGGAATCACCGCTCTCGCGCCGCTCCCGCACCAGCGCCTGGCGGCGCAAGCGGCTCGCCTCGCTCTCCGTATACAGCAGGGCGGCCTCGGAGGCCGGCCGGCGCTGCCGGGAGATGGCCCAGGCCACCAAGTCCCATTGCAGGGAGCCCTTCTGGATGGTCAGGCGTGTCCCCGCCCGGACTGTTCGGCCCGGCTTGGTGCGCTGATCGTCCACCTGTACCTTGCCCCCGTTGACGGCCTCGACCGCCAGCCGGCGGGTTTTGAAAAAGCGCGCGGCCCACAGCCACTTGTCCAGGCGCAGGTCGTCGTCCTCGCGGTCGGCGGGCGCGCTCATCGTCCCAACAGAGGGTCGAGCTCCCCGCGGGCCTCCAGGGCCGCCAGGTCATCATAACCGCCGACGTGAAAATCCCCGATAAAGATCTGGGGCACCGTATGGCAACCGCTACGCTCCATCATGATCCGCATCTGCTCCGGGTCGGTATCGACACGGACCTCCTCGAACGCGAGGTCCTTGCGTCGCAGCAGCTGCTTGGCCCTGATGCAGTAAGGACAAATTCCGGTCGTGTAGATAAGGATTTCGGGCATCCGGCTTACTCTCACAAGATCGAATCCGGCCCGATTATACCCATCGCGCCTGGGTTGTGCGGCAAATAGCCACAGACAAACCCCAACGGCACGGTCATGGCCCTTGACCATGCCGCTTCGGCTCATGTAGCTTGATTGGTTTCGCAGCATAATCTCCGCTTGTCCGCAGACCGGCCGCGGGCGCGGATCGCCGGAGGGTCGCCGACGTGGAATTGAGTGGTGACGAGATCGTCATTCAGGCCTTGATCGACGAAGGCGTCGAGTATGTCTTCGGGTATCCCGGAGGCGCGGTCCTGCATATCTATGACGCCCTTTTCAAGCAGGACCGGGTCCGGCATATCCTGGTACGGCACGAGCAAGGGGCGAGCCATGCGGCGGACGGTTATGCCCGCGCCACCGGCCGGTGCGGGGTGTGCCTAGTCACTTCGGGCCCCGGCGCGACCAATGCGGTGACGGGGATCGCTACCGCTTACATGGATTCCGTCCCTATGGTGGTCCTGAGTGGGCAGGTGCCCACGCCCGTGATCGGCAGCGATGCCTTTCAGGAGGTGGACACGGTGGGCATCACCCGCCCCTGCGTCAAGCACAACTTCCTGGTCCAGGACGTGCGCGACCTAGCGGAGACCATCCGCAAGGCCTTCTTTATCGCCACCTCGGGGCGGCCCGGCCCCGTGTTGGTGGATATCCCCAAGGATACGACGGATCCCAACGTCAAGGTCCCCTATCGGTATCCGCGGGAGATCGCGATGCGTTCCTATCGCCCCGTGAGCCAGGGGCACCCGGGGCAGATCCGGCAAGCCGTGGAGGCCATGCTCGCGGCCCGGCGCCCGGTGCTCTATACCGGCGGCGGCGTGATTCTGGGGGAGGCCTCGGAGCGGCTCAGGCAACTGGTCCGGGCCACGGGCTTTCCAATCACCAGCACCCTCATGGGGCTGGGCGCCTATCCGATGACGGATCGCCAATTCATCGGCATGTTGGGCATGCACGGCACCTACGAGGCCAACATGGCGATGCACAAGACCGATTGTCTCATCGCCATCGGCGCCCGCTTCGATGATCGGGTCACCGGCAAGATCGAGTATTTCTGTCCCCACGCCAGGATCATCCATGTGGACGTGGACCCCTCGTCCATCTCCAAGAATGTACGGGTGGATATCCCCATCGTCGGGCCCGTCACAAGCGTGCTGGAGGATATGCTGCGCCTGTTCGAGGAAGCCCGGTGCGATTCGCAACGGGCGGTAATCGTCGAGTGGTGGGCGCAAATCGAGCAATGGCGGGAAGTAAACTGCCTGAGCTATGATCGCGCCAGCGCCAAGATCAAGCCCCAGCTCGCGGTCGAGACCCTGTACCGGGTTACCGATGGTGACCTCTATCTGACCTCGGATGTAGGCCAACACCAGATGTTCGCTGCCCAGTTCTATCCCTTCGACCAGCCACGCCGGTGGATCAACTCCGGGGGCCTGGGCACCATGGGCTTCGGCTTGCCGGCGGCCATGGGGGTCCAGCTGGCCTTCCCGGAGGCTCAAGTGGCCTGCGTCTCCGGCGAGGCTAGCATCCTTATGTGCATCCAGGAGCTAGCCACCTGCAAACAATACGAGCTACCCATCAAGGTCCTGCTGCTCAACAACGGCTACATGGGCATGGTACGCCAGTGGCAAGAGCTCTTCTACGAGAGCCGCTATTCCTACTCCTATATGGACGCCCTCCCGGACTTCGTGAAGCTGACCGAGAGCTTCGGGCATGTGGGGATGCGGGTGGAAAAACCCGGCGAGCTCGAGGGCGCCCTGCGTGAGGCCTTTGCCCTGAAAGATCGTTGCGTGTTCCTCGACGTGGTGGTGGACCCCACCGAAAACGTCTATCCGATGATCGAGGCGGGCAAGGGGCATCACCAGATGCACCTGTCGCCGGAACGGGAGCTGGCCTGACCATGAGGCACATTATTTCCGTCCTGCTGGAAAACGAGGCGGGTGCCCTGTCCCGCGTCGCGGGCCTGTTCTCCGCCCGCGGCTACAACATCGAATCCCTCACGGTAGCGCCCACGGACGACCCCTCCCTCTCGCGCATGACCCTGGTCACGGTTGGTAACGATGAGGTGGCCGAGCAGATCAAAAAACAGCTCAACAAGCTCATCGATACCATCAAACTGCTGGACCTCTCCGAAGGACCCCACATCGAGCGCGAGCTCATGATGGTCAAGGTCTGCGCCGAGCAGAAGGATCGGGAAGAGCTCAAGCGCCTGGCGGACATCTTCCGCGCCAAGATCATCGACGTCACCGACACCAGCTTCGTGGTCGAGCTCACCGGGGCCTCCCGGAAGCTCGACGCCTTCATCAATACCGTGCCCAAGGGGCTCATCATTGAGGTCGTCCGTACCGGACCCTCCGGCATCTCCCGCGGCCCGCAGGGGCTCACACTCTGAGACACCTGGTATCAGGGTCCGGTTAGGGGTCTATTCGGCCAGAGACGCGGCCGCCATGAGGGCGCTCAAAGCCCACACATAATTTCGGCCGGTATTGAAGACGCCCGACTTCGGTGTCGATCTGGTCAAAAAGGCACGCCCGGATTCATCCATCATTCAGTCCCAACTCACTCCGGATCTGGTTACCCGCATCTATGCAGCCGAGAAAAAACGTCTCTCCCTCCCCGAAAAAATGGGTATCGACAGCTCCACAATAGGCAGGGGACAAGTCGGGCAATCGGCATATAATGATGTCAAAGAACGCTTCAAGATTACTTTAGAGGCATGTCTAACCCGTGTAGTTATCTCGGAAATGTTACAAAATGCACCGAGGCGCCTCCTCATGAACGGGCTGAATTTCAATACCTACAAGGTCGTGATCCCTCAAAACTACAGACCAATTTTATCCTACCCTCCGGTTGAAGATTTCGTGGTAGCAGCCTATCTTGCCATTCGCATAACTGCCGCGATCAGAGCCGGCCGCTCAATCATGGATACCATGCAATTTGCCGTGCGCGTTATCATGGAATGTACTCCATGCTCTTAGCGGCGCAAAATGCTGTCGTAGAAGCCGAATTATTGAAACAAGGTCATAAAGATGAAGTGGCCTATGTTCACGAGGTGGTAAAATGATGCGCCGCCGTATCCGCCTTACCATCACGGTATTCTATTGATTGCAGCCATCGTAATTCTCAAATGGCCTTCATCGGACTCGAGTTTAGACATCGGGTTACGCTGCGACGAGGGGTCTCTGGAACCCTATCGGTCACTACGCTCCTACCGGATAGTGACTGAGTGGCAAGTCGAGGAGAGCTTCGATGTCGAAGTGGCTTGTGAGGAAATGATTCTCGAATTCAGCCATTATACCGGCTGGGCAGGCTTTTCTTCACTCTCGAACACGACAGCGGTGAGACAACCAGGTTGATTTCGGAATATGGTTCGGACATCGAAGTAGATAATCACCATGGACTCGTTGTAGTGATTGAAATCCTGAATGCGCATTCTTTATCTCGACAATGACAGTCTTTGATTGGTTACGGGATGCTGAGGCCATTGGAGTGACCAAGACGGTATTCCCAACCTAGCCCCTGGAAACGAGAATACAAATCAAGACGGTTTCTCGCATTGTATTCCAAAGAAGCCCCGAAAACCCCTACATCGAGGTAAATAAAGATGAAGTCGGATAATCCAGCGGGAAGATTACTGAACATCCTGGGAAATGGTAAAAACCATCCATCCGGTATGGGTTGCAGGGGTGCCTAGAATAAATTACTCAGAATAGATGAATCCAACCCAGCACTCCTTATGTCGCGTCTTGGAAAAGTAATGGATCTGCCCAATCAAATAATAGAGAAAATACGAGAAAACTACCCCAATCAAGGTTCCTCTTATGGGTATTGGTGTCAAAAATTAGATACGGCATTTGCGCAGCAAGACCTGAATGGTTCATGGGATTCATTTATTGGTCATATCGATGGCCATATAATCAACTATCTCAAAATGTCCATGGATCTTTATAGATGCGAAAGAAAAGTCTAAAGTAATAGGGGATGATGAGCTTGCTGACATCAGAAATAAAGTGAATGATTTGCTGCGGGAGACTATCAGCTCTGAGACTAACTCTGAATTCAAGAGATATACAGGACAATATCTCAGTAAAATTATAACCAGTGTTGATGAGTATCATATATCCGGCGCTGGACCAATCGTTGAAAGTATAGAGTGTATTCTCGGACATGCATTCCTGGACGATAACTATCGAAAAGGCATTTTGGAAAGTAATTTAGGTAAAAAGATAATCGATGTCTTAGGAACGGTTGCATCGACTATAACATCAGCTATTGGTCTTCCCCGACTACCGGAAACTTATCGAAGCCTATTGGGAGGGCTTAGACATAAAAACGGACAGGAAGAATAGCCTATGTCAATGAGGTAGTAAGATGACTCGCCGCCGTACAATTTTTGTTATTACGACATTTGGTAGTGGTAAATTTTGTAGTAATAGGGGGAATCGCGTAATCGCTCAAACCTCACCGTCATTCCGGCAGGGAGTACCGAAATCCAGGTGTCGGGGATGGCCGGTGGCCAGGACCCGGCCTATCTATCATTTTGAAACTTACCACTACCCACTTCGATACGGTTAATGACTCCATACCAACCCATTGATTTTAAATCGGTAGGCTGGAGTGAGGAACCAGGGCAAACGCATCAGATAATTATGATAAACTTCTAGAGATTACATGATATAATTCCTGCAACATACTGATGAATTGATGTTGCGGAGCCCCAAGAAATGTCATTTGAAGATTCAAATCACGCGCTGATCAAACATTGGTAGTGGTAAATACTAGAGTGACAGAGTAAGATGGTTAATTCTTCATCATTCAAAATCCCACGACTTTTACCATCGACCTGGCACTGGATTTCGAAGCTCCTTTTCGGAACAATGCCGTGGGGTTTGAACCATCACCTTCAGGTGCCAATTCAATCACAAGGTTTTGAGCCATGATGACTGAAA
>Ga0209365_1000110_pt1 | contig 13424 bp, 9 predicted proteins | sample WorMetimpBELIZE2_FD_187389 | JGI IMG/M metagenome (GOLD analysis project Ga0209365, IMG submission 187389) | Marine gutless worms symbiont microbial communities from Max Planck institute for Marine Microbiology, Germany - Olavius imperfectus... | ecosystem: Host-associated > Annelida > Digestive...
ACCTTTTTCTTCACCACCCGCTCATCCTGTTCGTTCATGCCCCACAGGTGGATGCTGTTCTGGCCGATGTCGATCCCCAACCGCACCACCGTCTTGTTACCATTCATGTCGGATCCTCCCGCTTCGGCTCGATGGCTGGAGGGTAGTGGTAAATTTTCAAATGATGTGGACACGGGCCTGATTCTCTCCTCGGCTCGGAGCTCCCAAATTCCCACGTAGCGCGTGGGAACGATAAAACAGTTAAAAATTTACCACTACCAAAATCTCCTGTAGGGAACGGCCTCTGTGCTGTTCCGCCGGGCCGTGCCATTCTGCAGACCGTTGGAACACCACGGAGGGCGTTCCCTACGAACATGTAGAATAGGATGAAATAGGGTATCAGGCCATCCGATCACTCGAAAATTTACCACGACCGAAATGGGGCACCAGCACTCTATGACGAACATTTGGGCTGGACTCGGATCACGGGTGAAAGCATAGCGGAGGAAGCTCGGCCAGCGGATCGGCGGCGAGCCGCAAGACAAAGAGCAGCCCGTGGAGCTGTTGAAGGACGCCGGGAGCCGCGCCCTGTTCGACGCCGAGGCCCTGAGCATGTTGGAAGGCGTGCTGCAGGTCGCCGACCTGCGGGTGCGCGATATCAGGATGTGGTCTGCGTGCGCCGAGACGATCTCCTGGAGGAAATCCTGCGGGTCGCGGTCGAATCCGCCCATTCCCGCTTCCCCATCATCGGCGACGACAAGGGGGAGGTCATGGGCCTCTTGCTCGCCAAGGACATGCTGCCGCTGTCCTACGCACCCCGGAACGGCGCGCCTTCAATCTCCGCGACCTGCTGCGGTCGGCGATCTTCGTGCCCGAGAGCAAGCGCTTCAATGTGTTGCTGCGGGAATTTCGCGCCAGCCGCAACCACATGGCCATTGTCGTGGATGAGTACGGCAATGCCGCCGGGGTGGTGACCATCGAGGACGTGCTCGAACAGATCGTCGGCGAGATCGAGGACGAGTATGACTTCGACGAGGGCCCGCCCATCTTCAAGCGCGGCGCGCACGAGTATACGGCCAAGGCCCGCACCACCATCGAGGAATTTAACGACTCCTTTGGCAGCGAGCTACCCGACGAAGCTTTCGATACCATCGGCGGCCTGGTCGTCAATGCGTTCGGCCACCTGCCCAAGCGTGGCGAACGGGTCCGGTTTTCCCGCTTCCGCTTTACCGTGATGCGGGCGGACAGCCGCCGCGTCCACCTGCTCAACGTGCGGCCCACGGCGGACGAGGATGCCCCCGACGAGCCGCCGCCCGACTCGCCCGGTTGACGCCCCAGGACCTACTTTTTCAACCGCAAAGGCGCAAAGGACGCAAAGAAGAGTTTGGGTATCACCTTTGGCGACACTCTCTAAAAGCCTGTCTAAAAACTCAAGCCAAGCCGCGCGGTCCAGGTCAGCCCCGGTCCGACAAAGCTGGCTACGGCCCAAAACCCCTCGCCCCTGGCGGGAGAGGGGTTGAGGAAAGGGGGAATCAATGGCTTCACCTCGAGACGATCAAGGACTCCATACCAAGCAAAATCAATGGGTTGGTTTTTAGACAGCCTCTCAGTAAAATGGATGCTGGCTACCCGTAGGAGCGAAAGATTTTTCGCCCAAGGCCTTTTTGGAGTGCAGCGGCAATCAGGCACCTCTGTGCTTAGGGGGCGTTCTCAATTGAGTCCGCGTAGGGCGGATAAGCCTGCGCCATCCGCCGTAGGCCGGCGACTTGGCCCGACCCGATCTATGGGCGGCTACCCGTTGTCATCCGGTGGGTGACGGCGCGTCCGCCGCCGCGGCAAGCGTAGCGCCCGGCACATGTGCCTGACCCGCCCTACCGGCTCATACCAGGCCGAGGAGTCGAGGGATCGGTTGGGCCATCGATGCGCCTCTTTTGGAGTGCGCTGGCAAAGCGGTGCCCTAGAGGAAGCCATGTGAGTGCGTTACCCGCCTGTCTCTGCCGGAGCCGGCGAGGTAGCCTTTCTCACGCACTGCGGCGACGGCGCTTTGAGTTTGGGTGGTTGGAAACCAAAGCGGCGCCGGGCTCGTACTAACCGGTAGCCAGGTACAACTAGCAATCCCTGTGAGTGCGTTACCCGCCTGTCTCTGCCGGAGCCGGCGAGGTAGCCTTTCTCACGCACCGCGGCGACGGCGCTTTGAGTCTGGGTGGTTGGAAACCAAAGCGGCGCCGGGCTCGTACTAACCGGTAGCTAGGTACAACTAGCAATCCCTGGAAGTTGCCCGAGACACCCAAGGTCCCATGGCTGCCGCTACACTCCAGATGCAGTTCGCTTCGCTCACCACATATATGGACCCATCCCGTTTGCAAAGTAAAACACGCATGATTTGGCGAAGGGAAAGGTTGCGGTCATCTATCCGACCTCTGTCTGGGCATTCGAGAGCCCACGGCCTCAATGGACGATTCGCGCACCTCGCCTGGAACATCCTATCGGTCTGAAGGCCTCCGCGGTAGAGCCGGTTTGAAAGGTGCTGGTCTGAGCTGTCTGGCCATCGTGTGTGCTGTACCTACGCAATGGTTGTCGGAGTACTCCTCAATCGGGTTGTGGTTGACGGCGCTAGCACCGCGCCCCGCCTTGGGCGATTAGGTTCCGGTGGCGAACCGGTATGTCTCCTGCCGTGTCAGCAGCGCCCATATGATGCGGGCATTTTTGTTGGCCACGGCCACCGCAGCCCGGTTTTTGCCCCGCTCTTGGGCAAGGCGCCGAATCCAGCGACTGCGTGCATCCTGCTTGTCTTTCCTCAACACCGTCTCAACCGCCGGGCGTGCGCCGTGGACCAGTAAGGTGCGCAGATACCGATCACCGCGTTTGCTGATCCCCAGCCGCCGCACCTAGCCACCGGTCCCAGGCTGACGCGGCACCAGTCCCAGGGCCGCGGCCAATGGCCGCCCGTTGGGGAACTAGCGACCATCGCCGAAGGTGCCGACCACCGCCGTGGCGGTCAACGGACCGAGGCCTTCGACCGCTGCCAGACGTTGGCACGCCTCCTGCTATGCGAACACGGCGTTGATCTGTGTCTCGTAGTTCTGGATGCGTGCATCGAGTTCGGGCAACGGCTCGTAGAGCTGGGACAACAGCGACCGCATCAGCGCCGATAGCCGGCTCTCGCCCGCTTCGAGCAACGCCGGCACCGCCCGCCGCATCGGCCCAATCCCCTTGGGCACCACCACGCCGTACTCGCCCAATAACCCGCGCATCGGGTTGACCAAGGTGGTGCGTCCCTTGACCACGGCTTGGCGAATCCGATGCCACGCCTGGAGTCTGGCTGCGCCACGGTCTTGACCGCCACAAAGCGCATGTTGGCGCGTCCCACCGCCTCACAGAGGCCTTCGGCATCGTTGTAGTTGTTTTTGTGACCCTTGATAGAGCCCTTGACGAACTGCGGTGCTATCCGCCGCACCTCGTGGCCATGCTGGCTAAACTCCCGCGCCCAATAGTGCGCACCCCCGCACGCTTCCATCCCGATCAAGCACGCCGGGAGCTTCGCTACCTCCCGCAACAAGGCGCTCCGCCGCACCTTCTTCTTCACACCCGCTCGTCCGGCTCGTTGACTCCCCACAGGCGAAAGCTGTTCTGGCCGATGTCGATCCCAAACCGCACCACCGTCTTGTTACCATTCATGTTGGATCCTCCCGCTTCGGTTCGATAGCTAGAGTTGTCTTGCCATCGTGGCGCTTTCGACGCCGTTCTAGTGAAGGGGAATGGGTCCATACCATTATCCTACGAAACTTGCATGATCTCGTTAGGATGTGGTGAGCGCTAGGGACGGCGCGAACCGCATCAATGAAATCCACCACCATCTCCGAACCGGGATCAAAACGGGGTACTCATACTCTGGAACAAATCCCGAGCAGGTGGCTGTTTCGCTCTATAATCGATGGCGTCCGCGACAAAATTCATCCTGTATGCGTATTCTGATCGGTCATTTCCATTTGCAGACCGGTGGCGTCAGCCGGGTCATCGAGCACGCCGCCACGGCCCTGGTCGCCGCCGGCCACCGGGTGCTGGTGGTGGCCGGGGAGCCGCCCTCCAACCCCCTGCTGGCGGGTGTGGCCTTTGCCCAGGTGCCTGGGCTTGCTTATGAGGAACACCGACCCGCGGTGGGTCCCGCGGCGCTCGCGGCGGAGCTGGCGCGAACGGCCCGCGAGGGGCTCGGGGGACCGCCGGACCTGTGGCATATCCACAACCACGGCTTGGGCAAGAATCTGGCCTTGCCCGAGGCCCTGTGCCGGTTGGCGCGAGAGGGCCGGCGTCTGCTGCTGCAACCCCATGACTTTGCCGAGGACGGGCGTCCGGGTCTCTATGCCCGGCTGCTGGGAGAGATCGCCGGCGGCGATGCGGGGCGGCTCTCCGCCCTCTTGTATCCCCAGGCCGCGCACCTGCACTATGCGGTGCTCAATGATCGCGACCGCGGCTTCCTGGCCGCCGCGGGGGTGCCGCGGGAGCGCCTGCACCTGCTGCCGAACGCGGTGAATCTGCCGCCGCCGGCGGACCGCTTGGCCGATCCGTTTCCGGGCCGCCGGCTCTGGCTTTATCCCACCCGCGCCATTCGGCGCAAGAACCTGGGCGAGCTGTTACTCTGGGCGACCCTGGCCCCGGAGGGGAACCTGTTCGCCACCACCCAGGCGCCGCAAAATCCGCTCGAGCGGTCCTGGTACCGGCGCTGGGTGGCGCTGGCCCAGGAGCTGGGACTGCCCCTGGAGCCGGAACTCGGCAGCTGCATCGACGATTTCCCCGCCCTGCTCGCCTCGGCCCACGCCCTGGTCACCACCAGCATCGCCGAGGGCTTCGGCCTCGCCTTTCTCGAATCCTGGCTGGCGGGACGGCCCCTAGTGGGCCGCGACCTGCCCGAGATCACCCGTGACTTCGCCGTGGCTGGGCTTGACCTCGGGGGACTCTACACGCGCCTGGAGGCGCCCTTGGACTGGCTCGATCAGGACCGCCTGCGCCGGGCTATGGATCGGGCCCTGGCGGACCTGACGGTCGCTTACAGCCGCGCAGGAACGCCCGCCGACTGGGAGCGCCTGTGGGCGAGCACCGTACGCAACGGGCGCATCGATTTCGGGCGCCTGGACGAAACCGCCCAGGAGGAGATCATCCGGCACCTAGCCGCCAATCCCCGCGACCGCGACCGGCTCCGGCCCTCGGGGTTGCCCGACGGCGCCCCCCCGGCCCTGGTCGCGCGCAATCGCGGGGTGGCCGAGCGCGACTACTCCCTTGCCGGCTATGGACGCCGCCTCGAGCAGATCTACGGGGCCCTGTTGCGCGCGCCCGTGGAGCCGGACCTGGACGCCGCCGACGGGAAGGTGCTGCTGGAGCGCTTCTTGGCCCCGGAGCGCCTGTTCCTCCTGCGCACCTGAGCGACCGGGATGCACCAGCCCCCACCGAATCATCTGGCCGAGCGCATCCGGACCCTGTCCGGGACCCTGGAGCCGCGTCCCACCAGCGCCGTCCCCAGGCTGGAGCCCCTGCCCGGCATCCGCGCGGTGCTCTTCGATATCTACGGCACCCTCCTCATCTCCGCGTCCGGGGACATCGGGCCGGCCGGGGAGCAAGATACCGCGGGCGCCTTCGCCGCGGCCCTGGAGGCCGTCGGCTTCGAGGAGCCGGTTCCGACCCCGGCCGCGGCCGGTCCGGCCCGGTTCGAACGGGCCATCCGCGACGCCCACGCGCGCCGTAGGGCCGCCGGCCTCGAGTTCCCGGAGGTGGACATCCTGGACATCTGGCGCGAGGTCCTGCCGTCCCGGCATGACCCCTCGCGCCTAGCGGTCGAGTACGAGTGCCGCGTGAACCCGGTCTGGCCTATGCCGGGCCTGACCCGGCTGTTGGCGGACCTGCACCGGCGCCCCTTGGTGTTGGGCCTCGTCTCCAACGCCCAGTTCTACACCCCTCTGATCCTGGAGACCCTCCTCGGCGCCCCCCTCGCCGACCTGGGGTTCGACGCCGCGTGTTGCGTCTGGTCCTATCGTCTGCTGGAGGCCAAGCCCTCCACCCGCCTTTACGAGACGGCCCTGGCCGGCCTAGCGCGGGTCCACGGCATCGCGCCGGGGGAGGTGCTCTTCGTCGGCAACGACCTGCGCAACGACATCCGGCCGGCCTCCACCACCGGCTGTCGCACCGCCCTGTTCGCCGGCGACACCCGTTCCCTACGGCTGCGCGAGGATGACCCCTCCTGCGCCGGCCTGGTCCCCGACCGGGTAGTCACCACCCTACGCCAGCTCACCGACGACATTCTGCCTGCCGCTCCATCCCAGATCTGAAGGTCCCCAGCCAAGTTCCAATTGGACAGGACCGACAATTCAGAATATCGTTGTAAGACAAGGATATCCCGCTATGTTCGCAGGTATAATTGGAGGATCGGTCGGTAAGGCACTTCGACATCAGGCCAGTTGACCGTCACCAGGAAAAATAGTGAGCATAGGATTTTTGGTAATGACCAATCGGTAGTGATCCTGTTCCGAAGGTCCCCGGCCTGGTTCCAATCGGACAGGATTGACAGGATTTTTCAGGATTAACTCGAGAAAAACCATGTTTGGCAAGCTGACGAAGCTATATTTTTACCTCACCCTCGACCGACCGCTGAGGGTCTTGACCGGGGTCGCGCTGTTCCTGGCCGGGGCGGCCTATCTCGCGCAAGGGTTCGAGCTGGACGCCTCCACCGACTCCCTGATCCTGGAGAACGACGAGGACCTGCGTTACTACCGCGGCGTGCGGGCCCGATACGGCGCTGACGACTTTCTGGTGGTGACCTACAGCCCCCAGGCCGATCTGCTCTCCGACGCGGTGCTCGCGGACATCGGCCGGCTGCGCGACGCGCTGGCCGCGCTCGAGGGCGTCGCGTCCGTAACCAGCCTGCTCGATGTGCCCCTGGTGAATAGCCCCCGGGTCACCCTCGGCGAGCTGCGGAAAGCGCCACGCACCCTCGAGCGCCTGCGCGAGAATGGCGAGCTGGCGTCCGTGCGGGAGCCGGCGCGCGAGGAGCTCACCACGAGCCCCCTGTACCGCAACCAGATCGTCAGTGCGGATGGGCGCATCACCGCCCTGCGGGTGGACCTGCGCCGGGACGAGCGCTACCGGACCCTGCTCGCCAGGCGTGAGGCCCTGCGCCTGGAACGGTCCCGACGCGACCTCACCCCCGAGGAGCGCGCCGAGCTACGGACCGTGACTCGTGAATTCCGGGATCACAGCACTCGGATTCAGGAGCGGATGCAGCAGGAGATCGCGTCCGTGCGTACCGTCCTGGACCAGTATCGGGACCGGGCAGAGATCCATCTCGGCGGCGTCCCCATGATTGCCTCCGACATGATCGACTATGTGCGTAGCGACATCCGCACCTTCGGCGTCGGCGTGACCCTGTTCCTGATTATCCTGCTGGCGGTGACCTTCCGGCGCCGACGCTGGGTCCTGCTTCCACTGCTCATCTGCGTCGCCGCAGTCATCGGCACCATGGGCTTCTTGGGCCTGGCGGGCTGGCGGGTGACGGTAGTCTCCTCCAACTTCATCTCCCTGCTGCTGATTACGGCCCTGGCCCTGACTGTACACATGCTCGTGCGCTATCTGGAGCTGCGGACCCTGGCCCCCCGGCGCAACCGGCGCGCCATCCTCAGAAAAACCATCCGCTCCAAGTTCCAGCCTGCCCTCTACACAGTACTGACCACCCAAGTCGCCTTCGCCTCCCTCATCGCCAGCGGCATCCGCCCGGTCATCGACTTCGGCTGGATGATGGTGGTGGGCGTGGGGCTGGCCTTCAGCCTCTGCCTGCTGCTCTTTCCGGCAAGCATCGTGCTGCTGCCCCCGGCCAGACTCGCCTTCCGTAAGTATGACGTAACCGCCGCCTTTACCAGTTTCCTGGCCCGCCTTATCGAACGCTTCCGAACCCAGACCCTCTGGGTCTATGCCCTGCTCGTGATCCTGAGCGTCGCGGGGATCTTCCGACTGACGGTCGAGGACCGCTTCATCGACTACTTCAAGCAAGACACCGAGATCCATCAGGGAATGCTCCTCATCGACCGCCAGCTGGGGGGAACCACCCCCCTGGACGTGATCATAGGCCCGGACCGGGCCTTTCAGGACATGGCCGCGGAGGAACCGGACGCGGACGCCTTCGAGGAAGACCCCCTGTACCAGGAGGAGCCGTCCGAGGAGACCGGCGCCGGAATCAGCGCGGACAGCTACTGGTTCAATATGTTCCAGCTCAAGGTCGCGGACGAAATACACGCCTATCTGAAAGGGCTCCCCGAGACCGGCAAGGTACTCTCCATCTCCACCACCATGGCCCTGGCCTCCCTCCTCAATAGGGGCCCCCTGGACAACATCAGCCTCAGCGTTCTGTACCGGCAGCTCCCGGAAGACCTCCGGAAAATCCTGGTCACCCCCTACATGTCCGCCGACGGCAACCAGCTGCGCTTCCTAGTGCGGGTCATCGACTCCGACCCCGACCTCGAGCGCGACGAGCTGATCAAACGCATCCGCAAGGACCTAATCGACAAATTGGGCCTGGAAGCGGATCAGGTCCGGCTCTCGGGCATGCTGGTACTCTACAACAACGTCCTCCAGAGCCTGTTCCGCTCCCAGATCCTCACCCTGGTCGTAGTCTTCCTGGCCATCGACGCTATGCTGCTGGTCCTCTTTCGCAGCTGGGCCCTGGCCGCCATCGGCACCGTACCGACCATGGTGGCGGCCACCGTTATCCTCGGAACCATGGGCTGGCTCGGCATCCCGCTGGACATCATGACCATCACCATCGCCGCCATCTCCATCGGCATCGGGATCGATAACACCATCCACTACCTCTACCGGATACGCCGGGAATTCGCGCGCGACAACAACTACTGGACCGCCGTCAAACACAGCCACGGCAGCGTCGGCCGGGCCATCTACTACACCTCCATCACCGTGACCCTAGGCTTCTCCATCCTGGCCCTGTCCAACTTCATCCCCACCATCTACTTCGGCCTGCTGACCGGGCTGGCCATGCTGATCGCGCTGATCGCCAACCTGACCCTGCTGCCACTGCTCATCGTCCGCTTCCAACCCCTGGGCCCCGAAACCACAGCCAAGCCGGCATAACCTATAGCCTGATAACCCCCCGTAGGATGGGCCGTGAGCGAGCGAACCGCATCGATGGAAACTGTAGGATGGGCAAAGTCAGCGCCCATCGGATGATTCCAAGGTTCCGGTCAGGCCACGCAAGCTTCCGAACCTCGGTGGCTGGTCGGATACCCATAGCGCCGCGTGTCCATCGATTTGCTGGAGGAGCGTAGGGCGGGAAAGCGGAGCACATCCCGCCGCGTCGGTCATTTCAAAGCTAGGATACTGGCTCCCACGCTCCAGCGTGGGAGCCAATCTCGACGCTCCAGCGTCGACAAGCGACCAGGTGCCCAGCTAAGAGGCTGTCTAAAAACCAACCCATTGATTTTGCTTGGTCTGGAGTCCTTAACCATCTCGCAGTGAAGCCGTTGATTCCCCCTCTCCCAACCCCTCTCTCGCCAGGGGCGAGGGGCTTCAGGCCGTAGCGAACCTTGTAGGACCGGGGCTAACCTAGACCGCGCAGCATGGCTTGAGTTTTTAGACAGCCTCTTAAGACTTCTCATGCCCGCTCCACCGGAAATGCCAATACCTGGTCGATGTGGGTGCTGCCGGTGGCGACCATGAGCAAGCGGTCCAACCCCAGGGCGATCCCCGCCGTCTCGGGCATACCCGCCGCCAGGGCGGCGAGAAACTCACCATCCAGGGGATACTGCTCCAGTCCCCGTGCGGAGCGCTCCCGCTGCTCCGCCTCGAAGCGCCGGCGTTGCTCGTCGGGGTCCGTGAGCTCCTGGAAGCCGTTGGCCAGCTCCATCCCCCCCAGGTAGAGTTCGAAGCGTTCCGCCACCGGCTCCGGGTCCGGTCGGATCCGGGCCAGGGCGGCCTGGGTCGGCGGATAATCGTAGACGAAGGTCAGCCGGTCCGGCTCCAGCCGCGGCTCGAGCCGATGGGTAAGCAGAAGATCAAGCCAACCATCGCGGTCGAGGTCTAGCCCGCGACGGCCGGGGATGACGGCGGCGGCTTGTCGCAAGGTCTGCGAATCCGCGCGCAGGGGGTCCAACCCTAGGTAGGTCCGAAACAGCTCCCGGTAACCGATGTACCGAACCCCGAGCCCAGGTCGATTCAGGGCTTGGCGCACCAGGTCCGCAACCTCCTTCATCAGGGCCCGGTATCCCAGGTGCGGACGATACCACTCCAGCAAACTGAACTCGGGATGATGCAGGCGCCCGCGCTCGCCGTCCCGAAATACCTTGCAGAGCTGGAAGATAGGTCCACTGCCCGCCGCCAGGAGGCGCTTCATGGGCAGCTCGGGGGAGGTCTGGAGATACAGGGTTTGCGGCCGCTCGCCCGCGCCGGACCAACCAGTGCGCAGGCTGGCGAGGGCGGGATCGCTGGCGGCGGCACGGGACGCGAGGGGGGTCTCCACCTCCAGGATGCCGAGGGCGGCAAAGAAATCCCGGATGCGCCCGAGCAGACGCGCCCGGGCCCGCAACACCTCGGGCCCGGCGCTAGGCCGCCAGGCGGGGCTCACCCGTCCTTGGCGCGGGCGACGTACTCGCCCGAGCGGGTATCGACCTTGATGAGCTCGCCGGTCTGTACGAACAGCGGCACCCGCACCACCGCCCCAGTCTCCAGGGTCGCCGGTTTGCCGCCACCGCCGGAGGTATCCCCCTTGAGCCCCGGGTCCGTCTCCGTGATCTCGAGCACCACGAAGTTGGGCGGCTCGATGTTCAGGGGGGAGCCGTTCCACAGGGTGACATCGCACAGGTCCTGCTCCTTGATCCAGTGGACCGCCTCCCCCATGGCGGCGGCGTCCGCGGACAGCTGCTCGTAGGATTCCGGGTCCATGAAATACCACAGATCGCCGTCGTTATAGAGGTACTGCATCCGGGTATCATGGACATCGGCGGCCTCCACGGATTCGCCGGATTTGAAGGTCTTCTCCACCACTCGCCCGGTCTTCAGATTACGCACCCGCACCCGGTTGAAGGCCTGACCCTTGCCGGGCTTGACGAACTCATTCTCGATAATGATGTAGGGGTCACCATCGAGCATGATCTTGAGGCCGCCGCGAAACTCGTTGGTGCTGTAACTTGCCATGCCGTTCTCCCGGTCAGAAGGGGTCCGAAACAGTCAATGTTGGAGGGAGTTCTGGATTCGCAAGTTCACTACCCGCAGGGTGGCGTTGATGGCCGCGAAGACCTGGTTGTAGTGGACGCCGCGGGTGCGGATTTCGCCGGTCTCTCCGGCCCAGGTGATGAGGCACTCGGTGAGGGCATCGGAGCGCCCGCCCTTGGGGATCCGGACCTCGAAGTCCAGCAGCTCGGGCAGGGTGAGTCCCTGCTTATCGAGGATCTCGGCCAGCGCCTCGGTGAAGGCGTCGAAGCCGCCGTTACCGCCGGCGACGGCGGAGTGCTCCTCGCCCAGCAGCCGGACGCGAATGGCGGCGGTGGATTGCAGGTCTAGGCTGCTGCAGACGTTGCACGAGAGCAGCTCCAGGTGATCGTAGTCCTTGCCCTCGAGGACCTCGGCGATGATGAAGGGCAGGTCGTCGCTGGTGATGGTCTTTTTGGAGTCCCCGAGCTCTACGACCCGCCGGAGCACCTTGCGCTGGTTCTCTTCAGAAAGGCTGATATCCAGGCGCTCCAGGTTTTTGAGCAGGGAGGCCCGACCCGCCAGCTTGCCCAGGGCGTAGCGGCGGCGGCGCGAGAACCGCTCCGGGCTCAGCCGGGTGTGGTAAAGGCTGGCCTTGTGATCGCCGTCGGCATGGATGCCCGCGGTCTGGGTGAAGACGTCCTCGCCCACGATGGGGGCGTTGTCGGCGATGCGCTTGCCCGAGAAGTGCTCGACCAGCTCGCTGACCCGGACCAAGTGGGCCTCGTCTACCCCCAGGTCCAGCCCGAGTTGGTCGCGCAGGTTGACTGCCACCTCCGCCAGGGAGGCGTTTCCGGCGCGCTCCCCCAGGCAATTGACGGTACAGTGGACCGCCGCCGCCCCCGCCTGGGTGGCCGCGACCACATTGGCCGTAGCCAGACCATAGTCGTTGTGGGGATGGAAGTCGAACGCGAGCTCGGGAAAGCGCTGGGTCATGTCCGTGATGGCGGCGGCAACCCGGTCCGGGGTCATCACGCCCAGGGTATCCGGCAACATGTAGTGGGTGACGCCCGTGTCGGCAAGTCCCGCCACCAGTCGGTAGACGAAGTCCGGGTTGTCCCGGTAGCCGTTGGACCAATCCTCCAGGTAGAGATTGACCCGCAGGCCCTGCTCGCGGGCAAGCGCGATGTTAGCGCGCAGGTCGTGCCAGTGTTCGTCCGGCGTCTTGCCGAGCTGGTGCCGGCAATGCTTCTCGCTGCCCTTGGCCAAAAGGTTGATCACGCGCCCGCCGGCGGCCAGGAGCCAGTCCACACTCTTGCCGTAGTCGACGAATCCGAGCACCTCTACCCGGTCGGCCAGCCCGACCCCCCGCGCCCAATCGATGAGGCCGGACACCGCCTCGATCTCGCCTTCGGACACCCGGGCGGAGGCCACCTCGATCCGGTCCACCCGCACCAGCTCCAGCAGGGCCTTGCCGATGTTGACCTTCTCCGCCGAGGAGAAGGAGACACCATGGGTCTGCTCGCCATCCCGCAGGGTGGTATCGAGGATCTGAATGCCGGTTATCGGCTTATTCATGGGTAGGGCCTACGGTATCAATTGATGCGGTTCGCTTCGCTCACCACATCCTACAGGAGCTCATCCGGTTGGGGTGAGGTCGCCCCGACAGGGGCGACCTCACCCCAACGGCTTTGGCCCGACATCGCGATTTGTTGGGGTTGCCAGCTCACCCTAACCTAACTCCAGGGAGAGGGGCTATGGGACCGAGGGCACCGACCAGCGTACCGGCAAACCCCGGTCACCCAGGTCCTGCTTTCGGGGGAAGCGTGGGCGATTAGAGAGGTGCATACGCCGACCTCATTGCTTCGAGGGGCCAGAATTATACTCCCTCTCCCACCGGGAGGGTGTCGCCAAAGGCGAAACCCGTCACGATTCGCCTTCGGGGTTTAAGTACGCCATAGGCGCCACAGGTTTTACAGTGGGTAGTGATAAATACTAGAGTGACAGAGTAAGATGGTTAATTCTTCATCATTCAAAATCCCACGACTTTTACCATCGACCTGGCACTGGGTTTCGAAGCCCCTTTTCGGGACAATGCCGTGGGGTTTGAACCATCACCCTCAGGTGCCAATTCAATCACAGGGTTTTGAGCTATGATAACTGAAACAAAAGTCCATACTTGTCGTAAATGTCAGAGTAAAGACATTGTCAAAAATGGTACCAATGGATGTGGAAGTCCACAATATCACTGTAAAACTTGTGGGCCT
>Ga0209365_1000111_pt1 | contig 13422 bp, 11 predicted proteins | sample WorMetimpBELIZE2_FD_187389 | JGI IMG/M metagenome (GOLD analysis project Ga0209365, IMG submission 187389) | Marine gutless worms symbiont microbial communities from Max Planck institute for Marine Microbiology, Germany - Olavius imperfectus... | ecosystem: Host-associated > Annelida > Digestive...
ATTGTATGTGTTGCCAGTGCCGATCATTAGTAAGAGAAAATAGCGGACAAATTTCAATCCAAGATTCGAATACCGTATGTATTCAAATCGAATTTTAAAACCGAAGTTCGAAAATTCAAACTTCATTTAACATCCCTAACAGAAACCTAATTGTCACTGGCGTCATCTGAGTAACTTCAGTTTAGTTACTTGATAATGGATCAGCTGAATTGGGACTCTTACTGCCAATTTTTATGTACTTTCTAAGTCTGATACACAATGCATTATGATGTGCATGGAAATGCGACAAGCACACCGGGTCGAAAATAAAACCTAAGTACAGTTGAATTACAAACACTGTCGTCAAATTGCCATCATTATGTGCAAACAACATTTACAAATTACTTACAATATTAATCAATCAAAGGAAAAATCAATTGCCGTGCAGTGACACTGACATACAACAGTTTCCGTCTATCGTCAGCAAGACTAGAACAACATACTTCTACAAGATGCACATTCACGTGATCTACAACAATTTCAGTAACTACGAACCCATGGCACAACATTACTTATGCAAATTCTATGTATTACAAATCTGCAAATTCTGAACTGGTGCAAACATTTTTCTAGTTGGCAATGGGCTGAGTACCCTGGTAGTGGTTGTTGTTGCCGGCCCCGAAAATGCAAACTTACCATACAGAATTACAAACAGCTCGTGTTTCAAGAATTCATTAATTGCAGCTGAACCTTCTTTCCAAGATGATCAGAACTTTTATGTTTAGTCATGGCTGACTGCATCATCATCAGACTGCTGCATGAGTACATTGTCCTCCGAGGCAGAGGCAGTGCCGCTTGCTGGCACAGAAAACTGCAAGTACGAACTGAAAGTAGGTGAGGTAGATGCTGAAGCGGTTGTCACGGCAATGCCTCCTCCACGCAGCAGTGCAGCATATTCCACTGCATCAAGCCGCATTATGTATGGTATGATGCTTCCAATTTCGACGCTGCCGATGAGGCCAGCAAAGAACAACTCTTCTATAATGGCTGGACTCAGGAGTCTGACACTGGCCAGAGAGACGCACAACAGTGATGGACGGGTGCTGATGTCGGGAAAGTTTTGTGTATCGTATTCGTGGAGTTCCTGTACACATCGCTGCTGATAGCGTTCCATCAACCGTCCTCCAGCTGTCTGAAGTTTATCTGTCAACAAAACGTGAAACAACACATCACTGACAGCAAATCTCTGCACCCTGCTGTCCTACCACATTATCTACAAAGGCATGTAACACCCAAGAAAGCCAAATCATCACACTGAATAAATGACAACTATTTGCATCAGACGAATACATCTATTTCGGTAACAATTCCCAACAGTTTGTAATATTCCAGTCTAATCCAGTTACAATTTCCTTCCTTTTAAAATCTGCTTGATGCTCTCCGATACTACATGCAGCTCAATAGCGCACTTTCACGACCATCACTCATTCATGTCATCAGCTTTTCTTCCTTCCACGCATGTATGATTGGCCGTGAACTATGACAGCGACATTGCACTGCTGAACATATGAGAGGCATAGCTGTGCACCCCTCACCTGGCGAGAACAGAATCAGTGACTTCAGGTATGCATACTCTGTTTCATCGACATCCAGTTGACAGATTCGATTGACAAACTCCTGCAATCGGGTCACTGTGTCAATGACCCGTTTTACACGTTCACTGGACATCTTCTCTACAAGACACACCATTAGCAACGTCAATTAACTAAAGGGGTAACAGGATGCCATTATGATACAGGTGCATTTTTTTCAAAAATGTGTCAGATATATCAGTGTCTTCAGCCAACTGCTGCGCTATACTGGTCTGCTAGGCTCACATCAATTGCCTGATAACTGCAAATTGTTTCACACTACCATCCAGGGGTCCAATTTTCAAAGATTCCTAGAATGATGTTAACATCTTAATAAAATCCGAATTAAAGTTACTGTAGATTCATCATAAGTTTGGGACTTAGGAACTCATAAGATCATCCAAATATCGTCTCAAGTGAATTTTCAAAACAAATCTCAGCACATCGTTACTTCCTTGTAATGCTATCGGTATGTTATCGTAACTAAAAATAGCAGCCAATCACATGACACGGCTATTACTGTGACCCATGGTGCTTCACAAACACGTCGTCAAAGTACACGTTAATTACATTGAAGTTTATATGAAAAATTACTCCCACAATACCATAGTGATGTGCGATAATCTACATAATTATGATACATAACATTAGAAATGTTTGCTTTGATTTTATTAACGAATTTTGTTGCAGCTATCGCCATAACTATGGACGCCACTGTTACTACCAAGGCGAGCATTAAGCATAAAATGGCAATCAATTTCATGACTGTCTATTTCATCTAGGGTCTGTGATGAGAATGTGTCGTAAAGAATGAAATATTTCGAAAAAATAGCAAAAGTTCACTCAGTGAGTTTACTGCTCGTAAGTAACTTTATTGTAACATTGGTCCTATGACAGTAAAGTTGCTATCGCAAACGTGATCATGAATTTATGATAAGATTATGTTAGGGTTTTTTGAAAATCATCGAAATTTTATCCAAAGCTGTTCATATCTCACATCATATCCTAAATTCACTTATGTATATCATCTTAGGGGGCCCAATTTTCGAAAAATCTTAAGATTATCTTAAGATTTTTGTAAGTTTGTCGTAAATATGTCCTAAGTTTATCTTAAGTCAAAAAGTTAAAAATGCTCATTTGGATAATGTTAAGTTGTCTAACTACAGATCATACTTGCCGATGATTTCACGAGATGATGTAAATAAATGACGTTTTAATGTTTAAATTAATGTATTTTGTTATGTTTACAATGTTAAGACTGATCATAAGATCGTCGTAAGATTTTTGTCGAAAATTAGCATTATTGTAAATGTGTCTTAAGATTGGCGTACATTGTACACAATTCCTAAGATTTTCATAAGATTTTTCAAAAATCGCGCCCCAGAATTCGACTGGTTTATCAACTCTTGTCAAACTTTATAGCTTTAACAGTTCTCAAAATGAATGCCAAGTTGCCTAATGTTGTCAATAAAACTGACATGTATTAAATGTATGTAAGTACAGGGTGCGATTCACGTTTCTTATGAAAAGTCTAGTTAAATTTACTGAAATTTGCAATATTTAGTGCACATAGAGAGATTCTGAAATTTCATTTGTAGATTTGGTCTTGATCAAGTCACAAATGTTTCCAGTTAGAAGCAGGAATTTACATTACTGTGACTGCTACTCTGAAAATGTGGATAGCTGTATCATTCCTAGAGACAAACAACCACTAAATTTTCCATATCTTAATCTGCTTGATTGTGCATGTGATGTGGGCTGACTTACCATATTTCCTCTAACAGTAGCCGGGGGTCTAAGGGCAGATACCATAGAGCTAATTGCACATTCCCTGCTATTTCGCTTAATTGCAGTAATAAATACGAAACCAAGAATCTTGGTGTTTTAATTACATGTTCATGGGTGTACCGGGTGGTTCTAATAGAAGCCGGGGGTTGACACTATTGTTCTAATAGAAGCTGGGGGCTTCTATTAGAGGAAATATGGTAAGTCGAAGCGGCACTGATGCAGCAATATTGTCATTTCATAAAAAGGACCCTTAACAAAACTTGTTAATGGTCTGTTTTTTATGCCCCTCCTTGCTCTCATGTATGCTCAAAACATACTATCAGCTCATAAAGCAGCTAAGCAGACATTAACTGGCAGAGCAACTAAAGTTTGTTTTACCGTGTAATAGGCGAGTTTGCAGGTGGTTGAGAATGGCAGTAAGAATGGTAGACAGGTTCATGACCTGTGAGCACTGAGCAAGGCCGATCACGAACAGTTCGCTCCAGTATGCTTGCACCAACTGTATCTGAAGTTCTATGCTACAATCACACCAGCACTCAACTAACTGACAACATGGACACATCTTCTGCTGCATATGACCCCAAGTCTTGTAACCCACTGTGGTCTAAGTTCTTGACCAATAAAATGCAGTGTCTCACAAGCCAGGAAAGCCACTGTATCACGAGCGTGGTGAGCTGGTACACTGTCTTGTTTGCATCATGTTATTGTCTGCATTTAAGCTGGTTCTCGGCTCCAACAAGAACATTAAATAATTAAGCGCAGTTATGACGCTCACTTCCCTGACACATATGCCAAAATTCATCAAAACTGATTTAGGTATAATGAAGTTATACTTTAAATAAGAATTAACATGGTGTACAATCATACAGACATTATTCTCACGCCATGACGCAAAGGTCTGACAAATTTCACAGATGTGACTTCTGCCACCATAGAGATATCGGTGCACAATATGCAATCAATCACCCACCCAGCTTATTTCACTGAGGAAGTAGACACTGTAAAAATAAACTTCTAAAAATATGTGTTTCACACATTAAACCTTTCAACATCGTTCTGAAAATAGGACAGCTAGCTATAATGTGTATTATCTGCATTGATAATGCACATTATAATGCACGCTGTAATATTCATTACACTCTTGTGGCTCACCCTTATCCTACAGGCAGATGTTAAAAAACAAATGTCATAGAAAAATCAAATGCGAAATAAATAGTCCACATATGAGACCCAATTACATGTGCCATTAAATGTTACTTTTTAAAAATACAATTCTAATCTGCTAATGCAAAAGATTTGTAATTGGACGTTTCAGAAAAAAAGACATTACATATATACCTAAGCAGCTGAAATGCTGGGATGTTGCGGGCCCAGTGTATTGAGAGAAAGAGAAGCCTTGATGCTGTTTCACATATGTAATGTACTGTGAGATATGCTGGCATTGGCGTCGGCATCGTCAAGTTGAATACAAAGTTGGTGTCAGTTAACATCGGACCTGGCATCAGCAGTACAGCAATTACTCATAATACGTACATCAACACTGTTTTAAAGGTTATTTCTAAGGTGAACATGGAACTGGTTGTCTTCCTCCGATTTGCTCAATTGTATTCTGAACTTGTGCATCCTCTAATGATAGGCCAAACTTTTCATATCTTCCTGAACAGCATTTGACCAGTCTTCCTGAAATGTTCTGCTATCTGGTTCTGATAAACGCCATCTTCAACTAATATTTGCTTATAACAACTGAATCTTAAAAGCTGGCAAAAAATGTTATATTACAGTGAATAGGAAGTCGACCATGCGCTTTCCAATGAGCTATAGATAAAGTGCATACGTTACCCTAACTCCCCCAAAGGGTTGCTCAAAAAGCAAATTTGTTTTGTGAATAAAATTATAGTTCAATCGAATAAAGTCTGCTACAAAGTTTCTTTGTGTGAAAACTTCTAGCGGCAAAGTTGTAGTAGAACCATTCCCCTATCTAATGGTGTATAGACGTTAGCGCTAAATGTAACCCTTCAACCTAATATTTAGACCCAAAGTGACCCAACTCCATTAACAAAGGCGGATTTCGGCGTACAAATGCGCCAGCCGTTAGAGCTAGTGACAAATATGCAATTGTAACCTACAGGAAGTTGACCTCGACCTGAGCTTTCCAACCAGCTAAAGATTAATCGCATACGTTATCCCTACCCCCCAAAGCGTGGCTCAGAAACGCTAATTCGCTGTTTTACGAGTAAAACTGGCATTCTCTCAATGAAACTCTGCTACAAAGTTTCTTTGTGTTAAAACTTTCAAAGAAAGCGCTTATATTGTCCCTGATTCCCCAAAGGGTGGCCCAAAAATGCAATTTTATGCATGATTATGCGAATAACACTGGACATTAATCGAAAACGTATCAAGCTTCGCGCTGTCTCTCTGCCATAGCTGAGCTACTTGTTAAAGTATAAAGAAAGTAAAAGCATCACCATTAACAAATTTACTTGATAATTCAAAAACTATAAACTCGTTCATAATTCTCAAATGTGTAACGAGACAAACAAGTCGTTATAGCATTAGCGTATAATACGTCATGTAATTGTAAACGTTTTTCACGCACGACCGAAGGCCCACTTAGCGTAAACGATACCCCCCTTTAGCTTGAATAACCAGTGAAATTCTGATCAGCCACTGGTCGTTCGCTTTGTCTGTTCTACTAAGTCCTGTCCGATCTGTTCCCAGCAGATCGTTAGTACTTCTTTCAGATGATCCAAGTTGCTGCAGTGCTTCACAAATCGAATAGTCAATCAAATTTAAACACCGGGCTGTTCGGTGGCCAGTTATCGGGGTCAATGAACTCGGATTCGGGTATGTTGGAGGTTAAGAAGGCAAACACCTGTCCTGCAGTTAACGACACCATGTTCGTTTATGAAATTACGTAATTTATGACGACACATCGTTGTTGACATTTTCACGTAGAATTCTTAACAGCAGTCAATAAATTTAATGTCACTCGTTTCTTCAGTGAATAAGCTATATTGTGGTATATCTATTAACTTTAGGAACTTAGAAAGTTATATAGCTTCAAAATACGCCGGGATTTTTTGGACCACCCTGTACAATGCTTGCTAATACCATCGTCATTTCTGCATTCAATATGACCAAACTACATCAACCTGTTCATCTTATCCACAAACCGACAGGTTCCAATTCCAGCCATTCTCTATACTTTTTACACATTTAATGTACCGATAAGTGATTTTCATCACAAAGACCGCCATCAATGTCTTCATATGAGCTATTATAACGAAATATAAGTATCTATGAATGTAACCATGACTGAGATACATGCAAGTGGTGAAAAATTGTAAATGCACAAAACCTCACAAAAGATAAAGACATGCCGATCTTATATGTGTTATAAAATTGTACGTGGTCTTGTAAGTATACCATTTCAGTCATTTTTCGAGTTAAATTTACTGCAAAACACTTGTGGTCACTCACTAAAACTATTCTATCGAGACTCTCGTGTCGGTGTGCACGCTCACAGTTTCCCTGTAGGCCTACGAGTTATTTCTCTCTGGAACCGTCTTCCCTCTTCTGTTGTGTTAGCTGAGAATATACTGCAGTTTAAATCATCGCTAAAAGCTATTGACTTTTCTTATGCGTTGCTCGGAAAGAACTGACTTATATTGGGAGTACTGAAATGTACCATCTACCCGGTAACGTCACATATGTGACTGTTTGCCTTGCCTAATTTTAAATATTGTATTGTTTTTATATGTAGGCGTATTATGGCCACACATATGAGGCATGGCCATTTAATCCACACTAGTTCACTGTCATATGTTTTCTTTTACGTTTTTATTGTGATGTGGATTAATGAAATAAATAAATAAATAAATTATACCACCAAACAATCAATCAATCAATCAATCAATCCAGAATCATGAGTCTCAATCAATGACATTCAATGCCGAAAATTATAACGAAAGACAGAAACTGAAAAACAGCAGAGAACTATGGATCTGCTAACCTTCATACTGAAGAACCAAAGACTTGTCATCTTCAGCATCATGTGACACTGCACTCATGTTGGAGTAGTCCATGCTGTTGTCAAGGTTCTCGCTCTAAACAGAACACACATATCATATATCAGAAATCATGTATAGATAACACTGGCCTTTAGTGATTAATTATTGCAATTTTGAATTATTATTAATTTTTAATTAATCACAGCCTTTCCAGTAAATCCCTGAAAATATCCAATGATAGGACATAGGACGTTAATGATAGGACATAGGATGTTTTACAAGCAGTGAGATTTCATAGTATCAGTATACATTGTAAGATGCCATTTTTGGCGTCCATTTTCCAAATAGATGTCTCTGTATACATGATTTGGTTGCTTAACCAAACTTACTGCTTAAAACTCCAGTTCAGTCCCACCATATGCACCAACATCACAAATTAAAAAGCTTGTAAGCCAGAAACTGTTCATATAACTGAACGTTAGACCTGGTCAGTCTGAGGCTGCAAAGCTTTAGCCAGAGCATCGAATGCTTTTGCTGCCTGGTCAAAGCCGGCTGTTTCTGACGATGTTTCACCATCTGGCACGTCATCTGATGTATCTGCTCCACTGCTGTTCTCTCGATCTTTACCCATTGTGGCCAGTGTTGTCACGACACTTGCCAGTGTACTCAGATCTGTATACATCACCAGCATCACAAAAATGACTGACTAGTGTCCGTGAGTTTTCAACATAATCCGCAGACCCTTGGGGTCTGTGGGGGATTGCCACGGTAGTGACAGCCTGGACTGGACTGTCACAGAAACATAACTCTGTTGCTTCCAGTTTTTCACATTATTCAGAAAAGCAGCTTAACACAAGTATGGTAACTACATCACAAGGCCTTCTAAGCTCAGTATGCTCACGTGTGTTGCCGCAATAAGGAATAGGTCTTAAAAGGCAAATAACATACATTGCAATGCAGTTATCTGACATGACTTACCGGTGTTCTGAGACGGGCTGACAGTGGAACACAGCACATATGTGCCTTGATCAGTCTGCAGTAGACGCTCGTTAAGATTCGACAGCAACGCGCCTGGTTTCGATGTCTTCACAATCACATACAAATGCCAACATTTTGAGGACAAAAGGCGTATATTACAATAACTATGAAATTCACCAAATCCACCAAAGCTAATCAGTGCTGAAGACACTGACGGCATAAGCAGACACAGGCTTTTGCCACATATAGTCTACTATCTCAAATCATTCACAACACACATTAGTCTACGTTTCTGGTTCCACCTCTGGGTTAATTTTTGATTTAAACTCGTTTACCATAGTGCAATCTATACAACTGTTAGGCAAAGCACTGCACTGGTCCACTATTCAGTTGCCATATACATACTTCCTTGCATACAGTTTACAGTAACTTTTACTACTGTTATGCCCTCTTCTCCCAGCATCAGCAATTTCAATAAATAAGTTCAATTTTAAATGAGTTTATTTTAAATAAGTTCAAATAAATTTTATCTATCCTCATACCAACCTCGACTACTACTTGTGACCTTGGAGACTTCGTTTTAATTAAGACAGCAAGACAGAAGACAGAAACAAACTGCAGAATACATTAACAAATTGCTCGGTAGAGACGTGATGAGTATGATAATGAACATTACATAAGAAGCAACAATACCTCGACTTTGTTCAGAAATCCAGTTAATGAGGAATCGAGACCTTCGCTGTCTTTGCGAATAAATATATGATGTGCTGGAGACCCAAGTATCGGTGTTGATCGAATATCTTTTGGTTCTGGAGGCTTGCGTTCCTGCTGAACAGCTGCAGAACATGGTAACATCCATGTGCTATCACATCACATCTCATTAATCCAACTGGTCTATGACTGCATCAAGCTGTTTTCCTCAATCAGTCATTACATTTTGTCCCATTTTTCAACAAGCAAATAGTCACCGACCCAATATATGACAGGTTTAAAATTGGAGATGGTATTAAAAATGTTAAATGGTAAAGGTACAGTTATCCCATATTCGTTCCCAAGCAATGGGCCCAGAGCTGATCCCAGTGTACAGGTAGTCAGCCTGCAGGTGACTTTTTAAGTTATATGCGGTGGTGGGCTGCCATTACTTTCTGCCAGGCCTGCAGTCACCTTCCCAGCTAAAGAAAGTCACTGTCCTTCGACCAGTACAAAGTTATACTGCTTTGTGACAAACGCACATAAATGCGAACAACTTGCGAAAGGTTGTTACACAGCTTTGTCCCAGTGGGAATTGAACCCACGACCTATTGATGGCAAGTCCAATTGCCTTACGGCTATGCCACTGCGCTACCATTACAAATGCTAGTATAAGTGACATAAAACAAATAATAACATTACTAATTCCTATATAAAATGCTGCATTACTGGTTATAGGAACGCACATATCTTGACAAATTCTTATCAAGACAGTCAAGTAATTGAGTACGTGTGAAATAAGCCTAAAACAGTGTTGGTGGCTAACATTCTGAGCGCATGCCAACGGCAAGGCACTTCTGCAGTCGACAGAACTGGCATCGATTCCGATAATGCTTTGTGATCGGACACTCCTTGTTGCCTCGACAGGAGTAGCCCAGCTGCTTCCTGATACTCCGCTTGAAAAACCCTTTACATCCCTCACAACTGATAACGCCGTAATGCCGTCCTGAAAAACACCATTATCACCATCACTTAACATTGCCAGTGTGGCATATATCAGTTAGTACAGGAGAAACCAGTGTCATTCACTGTAACTGAAACAGTGTCAGTAGCAACTGCTAATAGAAAGACAAATGCACTAGAAAGTCGACATAATAAAATGACCTCAAAAAGAAAAAAACAGGTTTTACAGCTGTTCTGCATACTACGGAAGTGATTGCAGTAAGTGCTAAATGTTAGAACAGCTGCAATCTGCAATGCCCCAAAACCACTCTTTTATAACCAATCTGGGCTGATAGCATCAAAAATAGCCAACAATACTAATATCTAGAGTACATTTGCATGGGAGTAGAAGCAGGATTGTCCCGCGGGACTCCGCGGGATTTCCCGCAGTATCAGGATCAAAATATAGAAAAATCCCGCAAGTTGCGAGGCTCCAGCAGTAGCGGGATAAACTTTTGGGGACTCCCGTGAGAACAGGATGTCGACCTAAGAATCGTGGACTTGATTTGGCTGTGTTTGCTTATTGAACATAAACTAATGATAAGTCATTGGATATTGATTATTGCTACTTTTTCAGTGTTCCGCGGGTTGAGTTTGTACGACTGGTAAATAATTTTGCATTTTGCGTGACAAGAAATGTCACATTAAGTCAAACTGGAAAAGATTGACTTTGTTAGTTCATTTTGGGGAAGAAAATGCGAACACTGGATCAGGAATCAGGACGGGAAAAGGAACTGCTGCTACGGGAACGGAATGGGATTCAGTGCTACCGTACGGGAGTGGGACTTAGCTTAACAGGAGCGGGACAGGACCGGGACAAATGTTTGCGGGAACGGGATAAGAGTGGTACTGAAAAACCAGTCCTGTGCAAAACTCTAATCTAGAGATTTCCTTTTGGCAGACCAGTAGCCAATACAGGTAAATATGAATGAAAGCCATAACGATGAATAAATGTGTATGTGTTCTAAAAAAACTTCCTGTCATGACACGAAAGTTCCAAACTCGTACAGTATACTAATGTACATAATAAATGTTGTGCATGGTTAACAGACCTGATGCTCTGTCTGCACACACGACACAAGCTTCAAACTTGTCACCAGTGAGTGGCCGAAGTGGAGCCTGCTGCTGCAACTCCTGCACATTCAACATCCAGTCCATATCATGCTAAGACACACACACACACTATCAACATCACCAGTAGAGATGTTAAACGAGTATCAATTATCCGAATAATAAACAAAGTTCAAATCTGAAAATCAAAAACAGGTATTCGGATTTTTTTTCATGCACGTCCAAAATGCCAGTGCATGCTAGGAATTCATTCGTAGCGTGACTAGAACTGCAATCTACTCACCAAAGGAACAAAAGGTTACAAGTAACATATTCAACCACGTACGTGGCATAAATGAAATAACAAGTGGTTAGTTTGTGATGTTTTGTCATTTTTGTCTGTATTGTGATAATGCATGCTACTCCTGAGTTGTGTCTATGATTTTCCCGGGTACAAAGCACTATGATTGTCGTCATCGTGGCTACTGTATGGGAACCTGTCCACTTCACTGTACCTAAACTTGCATGACAAAATCCCATAGTGCAGTGGGAAACTCTTACGGGATTATACGCCATTATAACGTTTAAATGAAGTGATGGGCATTAGCCACCTATTTTCCACATGCTACTGGAAGTAAACAAAGCATATTTAGCGATGAAAATGATCAATTACAAAAACTAATTCACGTTATATTACACATTTTTTGATGCATAAAGAGTGGTAATACTATTTTAAGATTGTTTTTATCGTCACTGCTTAAGCATTACAGCACAGCAAGATGGGCATCAGTAAATTTACGATCGGCTAAATTCACTGTTTCATGCGACAGTTTACGATACGCATCTCCCGGAATGCTTTGAACTTAAGTTAATATTCGGTTTTGAACAGTCGACCTTCAATTACGAAAAAATGTGTTTAATAGCGCAAATCACCAGTGTCACAGACTGTTTATATAAAAAAGGTAAAGTTCTCCCATACTCGTTATCTAGCGCTGGGCCCGGAGCTGATCCCGGTGTACAGTCAGTCAGTCCACAGGTGACTTTTTAAGTCATCCCCGGCAGTAGGCTGCCATTACTTTCCGCCAGGCCTGCGGTCACCTTCTAAGCCGAAGAATGTCACCATCCTTCAACCAATACCAAGTTATACTGCTTGGTGACAGAGGCACATTAGCGTGAACAACTTGCCCAAGGTTGTTATGCAGCTTTGTCCCAGTGGGAATTGAACCCACGACCTACTGATCATAAGTCCAATGCGTTATCGCTATGCCACTGTGTCACCTATTTATATAGTCAACATTATTTAGTTTTGCCACTATTTAACATCCTATTTCAAACAGAAAAAAACAGTACTCATAAAACATTTACTAAAAGTACATAGTCCATGACGCTAAAACTACAGCAGGTTATATACTGATGACAAAGTAATCCTTACTTATTAATAGTGAACATACTTATTCACTGCACAATGATGTTCAACAGATGAAATGCGCTACTAAACATTTTTTATTTTGCTATTAATGTGTTCACTGTGGTGGATGTCTAAAAAGACGTCCCTCAAAATTGATGCTCTATACGCGAGAGACAACTACAGAATGCCCCCGTACACCAGAGTCAAAGGAAAATCCAGCGTACTGTGGCCGCTGTACAACATCTGATTTCAGCATACTGCAGCATAATATAATTAGCATAAGCCGAGCATATGCCAGTTGAATTATGCTGCACGTCAGCAGCAAAAGTGTTAAATTAACGAGTTCTGTGGACACAATTTTGTTGACGATCACACTTTGAGTTTCTAACATGATCACATTAATTATGTATTCATATATGCAACGGTGATTCAAGTTTAGTTTATATATAGTTTTATACTGCTACTTTCGTTGCACCAAATGAAAGTGAGAAAATTTATACTGTGCCATTCTAACAGCCTAAACAAGACATCAACAGTGAACTCAACAGACTGATACTGTCAACAGACCTTGATTCTTGCAGCTACGTCTATAATGCCCATGTTGTTGCTCGGTGACGGAGTTATCTCTTTCAACCTGGCGGCCAACTCTGCAGGTAAACTAGTGGCAACGAGCTGCGCAGGTGATGTCACTGACCCCGCCGACAGTGACGGTGATACAACCTTCAAATGCACAGCAAAGGTAAAAGTCTTCATCAGCAATGCCACTACTCATTAATCCCTGTGCTACTACCTCAATAACCTTAATTTCTCTTTTTAAGCAACAAAAAACATTTGTAAACTGCAACTTGACACACTATGGTTGGTGCAGTGGAATGACGATTACAGC
>Ga0209365_1000112_pt1 | contig 13363 bp, 13 predicted proteins | sample WorMetimpBELIZE2_FD_187389 | JGI IMG/M metagenome (GOLD analysis project Ga0209365, IMG submission 187389) | Marine gutless worms symbiont microbial communities from Max Planck institute for Marine Microbiology, Germany - Olavius imperfectus... | ecosystem: Host-associated > Annelida > Digestive...
AGGTATCGGGCGATGGAATCCCATTGCTCAGATCCAAAACCTTGCGCAACCACTCTTCCTTGGCCCGCGCGAATGCGGCGATGCTGACCCCATCGTCCGCGCCACGGATCACTGCAGCGATGGCATGCGCGATCATATCCAACAAGTCATGGCGCACTTGCGTGCTGTCGCGTGGATCCTCCAGATTGCTAAAATGTTTGATCAGCGCGTGATCTGAATCTTCAAATGACATGTCTTAGGGCTCCGCAACATCAATTCATCAGTATGTTGCAGGAGCTATATCATGTAATCTCTAGAAGTTTGTCATAATTATCTGATGCGTTTACCCTGGGGAACTGCCGGTACGCCACGTCCTTGCCGGATCCCATTATAAAGCTCGCCTTCGTAATAGGCGATACCTGAGCTCATTTGTGATTGCAGGGATTTCATGGGTAGAATCTCAATTCCTGCATCTATTTTATCGCCAACGTAAAAGGCAAGGTGTTTTACGAACAGGTCATAGGCGACAAACGAATATTTTCCGAATTGTACTTCGATGGCTACCCTGTCTTTGATGAAATCGGTTTGATTGTAGCTGAAAATCAGCGTGTCCCCGGTGGCTACAATTTCCTTTTTCTGCTCCTCCGGCGGCATGATCAAGGTTTTTCTTATGAGCCTCTCATCTTTTGTCACCCAATAGCCGACTCTGCTCTCATTCCAGCTCAAAGATTCCAGTTCCACCTTGAATGCCCTGTTCATATCGATAGGGCTATAAAGCAATCTACCCTCCATTGTCTTTTCTTTTGAGACCTTCGTTTTGCAAGCCTCTCCATCTATATGAGCAATAACCTCTCGTACCTCTTCCCACAGCTCGGGTTTATGAACAAGCAGGAATTCAAGCCCGTTGAGATGCAAGTAGGTTTCAACTATTCTCACTGATACATTCCCCCCTTTGCTCCAACAACTCAAGTTGAATCGGTTGTTTTCCCTATTCCTATTCCCATGGAACCTTTATCAATTTATTCCCAGCAATATTTGGGTCGTATTTAGGCTTGTTCATCGGGCGCACCTTGAGGGTCCCCGCAACGGTTTTCCGTATTCTCGAACGCGCAATCTCCACGTATTTCCTTTCCGTTTCAGCTCCGGCGCCCCGTCTGTTGTTCCGAGTTGCGGCCACGATCGATGTTCCGGTCCCTGAAAATAGGTTGAAAACCCAATCGCCTTTATTGCTCATTGAAAGTACTAATCTTTCAATTAGGCCAACCGGGAACTGACAAGGGTGTTCGGTTTTTTCGACGTGATTACTTTTTACGTTCGGAATATCCCAGACGTCTCCCGGATTCTTACAGAGCGGACTACAGGAGTACTGCCCGACCTTCGATCCCTTGAAATATTTCTTCCCCGGGTATTTTTGGGGAACCCTTACGGGGTCGAGATTAAAAATATAGTCTTTCGGGTAGTGGTAAATTTAGTAGTGATAGGGGGAATCGCGTAATCGCTCAAACCTCACCGTCATTCCGGCAGGGAGTGCTGGAATCCAGGCGCCGGGGACGGCAAAAGCCGGGGGATCCGAACCATTATCGGGCCGCTGGGTGGGTTATTACTACTCGAAAATCAACCACTACCATCTTTCGTATTGCGAGTAAACCAGATAATGGATTCGCATCTCTCTGAGAATCTTCTCGAACAATGTAAATCATGTTCGAAATGCTAGATTATACGATTCCTTAAAACAAGACTAAGATTACTGAAAATCGGGTATAAAACCGTATCCAACGGAATGACGGAGCCATCATCGATATGATTTCCTACCTGCCAGCAGATGCTGCCGTTATCGGTCAGAACCCTTTCACATTCCTTGATGACATCTTCCTGTTGTTTTAAATAGCTATCCAACTCCAGTTTTCTCTCGTATTCCTTACCGATATTGTATGGCAGCGATGTCACAATTAATTGAATGCCTTTATCAGGTATCCGATCAAGTAAATCCAGACAGCTCCCATGATACAGGACAATTTTTTCATCCTTGCCATATGAATCCACTATGTTCATGTTTTCTATGGCTCCCACGCTCCAGAGATTGTGAAAGTATTCTTGGATTCTCGGAGCATCAGGGACAAAGTAACGCAATTTCCATCATCTAACCGAGAATTTTTCTCATCGTTTCCACACGACATGAAGTTCAGCGTGAAATAAGGCAATCCAATTCCACCATTCCGGGAAAAGCGAATACTTTCACAATCTCTCCAGCGTGGGAACGAGCCACAGGCAGTCGAGTCGTGACCCACAACGAGCCCCGGTACGCCTTAGAGGCTATCTAAGAACCAACCCATTGATTCCTCCTCTCCCCAACCCCTCTCCCGCCAGGGGCGAGGGGCTTTAGGCCGTAGCTAGCCTAGTAGGACCACGGCTGACCTGGACCGTGCAGCATGGCTTGAGTTTTCAGACAGCCTCTAAATGTGCGGACTCGATCCGCGACCCGCAACGAATCCCGGTCGGCTTTTTCGACCGGAGACACGGGTTGTCGTCCCGGCTTACGTCTCAATCGTAGACCAGGCCCGGCAGCCAGGTCGCGATCCGGGGCCACAGCGCCAGCGCCCCCAGCATCAGCAGCTGAATGAAAATAAAGGGAACGGCGCCCCGATAGATGTCGCCGGTTCGGACCTCGGGCGGCGCCACCCCGCGCAGGTAGAACAGGGAGAAGCCGAAGGGTGGGGTCAGGAAGGAAGTTTGCAGGTTGATGGCGATCATTACCCCGAGCCAGACCGGGTCCAGCCCCAGGCCCAGCAGCACCGGCCCCACGATCGGCACCACCACGAAGGTGATCTCAATGAAGTCGAGGATGAACCCGAGCAGGAACATCACCAGCATCACCAGGGCGACGGCGCTGAAGATGCCCCCCGGCAGTCCGCTGAGGAACTCGATCACCAGCTCATCCCCCCCGAAGCCGCGGAATATCAGGGAGAACAAGGCCGCGCCGATGAGGATGAAGAAGACCATGCTGGTGACGACGGTGGTTTGCACCATGACCTCCCGCAGGGTCGCGAGGTCGAGCCGGCGCCGCGCCGCGGCCAGCAGCATGGCCCCCACCGCCCCTACGGAGGCCGCCTCCGTAGGCGTCGCCACGCCCCCGAGGATGGAACCCAGCACCGCCACGATCAACAACAGGGGGGGCAGCAGCACCAGGACCACCTGCCGCCAGAGCGCGCCCGGTGCGCCGTGCCGCTCCGACGCCGGGATGGCCGGCATGGTCGCGGGACTCAGCCAGGCCGCGCCGATCAGGTAGAACAGGTAGAGCAGTACCAGCCCCAGCCCTGGAATCAGGGCGCCGACGAACAGGTCCCCCACCGACACCGTATCCGGCGAGAACAGGCCCATATCGAGCTGGGCCTGCTGATAGGCGGCGGAGAGCACGTCCCCCAACAGCACCAGGACGATGGACGGCGGGATGATCTGCCCCAGGGTCCCGGAGGCGCAGATGGTGCCGGCGGCGATTCTGGGATCATAGCCGCGCCGCAGCATGGTGGGCAGGGACAGCAGGCCCATGGTGACCACAGTGGCGCCGACGATCCCGGTACTGGCCGCCAGCAACATGCCCACCAGGGTCACGGAAATCCCTAAACCGCCGCGCACGGCCCCGAACAGCATGGCCATGGTGTCCAGCAGGCTCTCCGCGACCCGTGAGCGTTCGAGCATCACCCCCATGAACACGAACAGGGGCACGGCGATCAGGGTCTCGTTGGTCATGAGACCGTAGACGCGGTTGGGCGTAGCGGCGAGAAACGCCGGATCGAATAGCCCGAACCACTCCCCCACCACGGCGAAGGCCAAGGCCGTTCCGCCCAGGGAAAAGGCCACCGGATAGCCGGCCAGGAGTGCCAGCCCCACCCCCAGGAACAGCAACAAGGGCATGAACTCAGCCATTGCCGCTTTCCTTTGGGGGAGGTCGCAACAGCCTATCCTTGGGCTTTGCGACATCCTCCCCCGCCGGCAGGTCATCCCCAACGCCGGCCAAGAAGAGCCCGTTGCGCAACACCCAAGCCAACCCCTGCAACAGCAGCAGGGCCGGCATGGCGATCATCAGGGTCTTGAGCAGATAAACGCCGGGGATGCCCCCCGCTTCCCGCGAGCCTTCCAGCACCGCCCAGGACTCGCGCACATAGTCCCAGCCGGCCCAAGCGATGAAGGCGCAGACCGGCAGCAGAAACAGGAGCGTACCCAGCAGGTCCACCCAGGCGCGCCCCCGCCGGGACAGCTTCTGGTACAGGATATCCACCCGCACATGGCCGTTGCGCCGCAAGGTATAGGCCGCCCCGAGCATGAACAGGGCGGCGTGCAGATAGGTCACCGACTCCTGCATGGCGATCCAGCCCAGGTCGAAGGCATAGCGCAGCACCACCACCAGGAACGAGAGCAGCACCATCAGGAGGGAAAACCAAGCGATGATCCGTCCAGTCCAGGCCCCGATCGCCTCCAGGGCGGCAACGAACGAGAGCAGGGCGGCGCCTAGTCTCGGGGGCGTTACCAACTGAACAGTAGCCACTGGGGTAGCTCGTTGCTCCAGACCCAGTCCCTGCGGACATCGACTCGGCTATCCCCGGTCGTATCCAGGAGGTAATAAGGCGGGCCGAACTGGGGCTGCACCTTCACCATGTAGAGCTGGCCGCGTACCCGATACTCGTAGATGGTCTCCCGCCCGGTCTCGACGATAGTGATCTCCGGGCCCACCGTCTCGCCCCGATAGGCCGAGGGCGGCAGCCTGGGTGGCTCCAATAAGTAGCCCTCGGCCCCACTATGCGCCGCCGACGCGGCCAAGACGATAAAGGCGGCGGCCAAGATCGGTTGTTTCATCTCATTGCGGCCCCGATAATCTCAGCGGAAGGCCATGTTAGTGGAAAGGAATGGGATTTGCCCATTTTTTTGGGACCCCAAATCAGATACCCCCCCATAGGATTATTGGTGAGTGGAGCGAACCGTATCGATGACGCACGAAGCAAAGCGTGCCCATCAGGGCATAGCTGGAACGCTGTGTGGATTCGAGATTGGATAGGGGCACCGCTGTTTGATCCCCCTCTCCCGGTGAGCAGAGGGTAGTTGAAAATTTTTAAGTGATAAGGTGTCTCCCTGAGTCACGTCGAACATCACACCAATCCACCAAGAGAGACCAGGATGAAAGGGAAACGACCATGGTCTCTGCACCTGCGATGACAAGCGCGCGGATGATCAGTGACGGCCTAGAAAAAGGCTTCGTGTCTTGGTGGCTTGGTGTGAGAAAAAACCTTGAACATCACGCAGGACTTACCCACTACCCCTGCCGGAATGACGGTCCCGGTTCGGGCAGGAACATAGCCTTGGCCGGTCGATTTTTCCTATACTTAGGATCTTGGAACGCGGCAACCGGTAACCGCCGCCGAGAGACATCCGAAACTCATGAAGCCGTTGACCCTTACCTCCCTGCTGTTGCTTCTGGTCTGGCCGGCCTGGGCCCAGGCCCGACTCACTATCGAGATCACCGGCGGCGCCGAAGGCGCCCAGCCCATCGCCGTCGTTCCCTTCGCCGGACCGCGGGACGGGGGCCGGCTTCCCGAGGATGTGGCCGCCGTCGTCACCGCCGATCTGGCCCGAACCGGGCGTTTTCGCCCCATGCCCCGCCGCGATATGACGGCCACCCCCCACACGCCCGAGGAGGTGGAGCTGCGCGACTGGCGTCTGGCGGCGATGGACAATCTGGTCATCGGTCGGGTCGAACGGACGGTTGAGGGCGGCTATGATGTCAGCTTTGTTCTATTCGATGTCTTCGGCGGCAAACGGCTGATCGCCACTACCTTTACTGGCGGTGCCTCGGAGCTGCGGCATACCGCGCACCGGATCGCCGATGCCATCTATAAGCGCCTGACCAGCACGCCGGGGGTGGCCGCTACCCGGATCGCCTATGTGACCTCCACCGGCGGTCCGGGGCGCCAGCGGGTCAAGCTCGAGGTCGCGGACGCGGACGGCCACAACCCCCAGACCATCCTCTCCTCCCGCGACCCTATCCTCTCCCCGGCCTGGTCTCCGGACGGTCGCCGCTTGGCCTATGTGTCCTTCGAGAACCGCCGGACCGCCATCTACGTCCAGGAGTTGGCTACCGGCCGCCGGGAACGGGTCGCGGGCTTCGAAGGCCTCAACGGCTCCCCGGCCTGGTCGCCGGACGGTCGCTGTCTAGCTATGACCCTGTCGCGGGGCGGCAACCCGGATATCTATGTGTTGGATCTGGAGAGCCGCGACCTGAGCCGGATCACGGACCACTTCGCCATCGATACCGAGCCCGCTTGGTCCCCCGACGGCGGCCACCTCATCTTTACCTCCAGCCGTGGCGGCTCCCCGCAGCTCTATCGGGTGTCGTCTACCGGGGGTGCCGCGACGCGGGTCACCTTCAAGAACGATTACAATGGCCGCGCCTCCTATGCGCCAAATGGCCGCTCCATCCTGTGCGTGACCCGTAGCGGCGGTGATTTCTGCATCGGCCTCCTGGACCCGGAGCGGGGGATCCTGCGATTACTGAGCAAGGGCCGGCTGGACGAATCCCCGAGCTTCGCGCCCAACGGCGCCATGGTCATTTACGCTACCCTCCATCAAGGCCGCGGCATCCTGTCCGCGGTCTCGGTGGATGGGACTGTCAGTCAGCGTCTGTCCCAGGGGCTGAGCGATGTGCGCGAGCCCGCCTGGTCCCCCATCCTGCGTTAACCCCGCACGGCGAGGAGATGAGTTTGAACAAGACCCTCGGCGCCATTGCACTCGCGCTCGCGGTAACCCTCCTGTTGAACGCCTGCCCCAGCCAGCCGCTCAGCGGGCAAAAATCGCCGGGGACCAGCGGCGGCGGATTGGCCGGCGCCCGACCCGGCGGCGTCCCGTCCCATTCGGGGCGCGGCGGATACACGGCGGCGGACCTGAACGACCCATCGAGCCCCCTCTCCCGGCGTATCATCTACTTCGAGTATGACAGCAGCGACATCCGGCCCCAATTCCTGGCCACCCTCCGCGCCCATGCCGCCTACCTGTCCTCGGACCCCGCTGCGCGGGTGACCCTGGACGGCCATACCGACGAGCGCGGGACCCGGGAATACAATCTGGCCCTGGGCTACTACCGCGCGGGCGCCGTGCGCGACTTTCTGCGCGCCGAGGGGGTGCCGCCCGGTCGGCTCCGTACTATGAGCTACGGCGAGGAACGCCCCGCGAAGCCGGGTCACGACGAGCCCGCCTGGGCCCTCAACCGGCGCGTCGAGCTCGTCTATTGAGGCAAGGACCATGTATCCGCGAGCCATCCTGTCCCTGATTGCCTGCGCGCTGCTGCCGGCGGCGTCGGTCACCGCCGATCAGCGTCTCTCCGATCTGCTCTTGCAGATTCAGCGCCTGCAGCAAGAGGTGCAGCAGCTGCACGGTCGGGTCGAGCTGCAACAACATGAGCTCGCTACCCTCCGGCGTCGCCAGCAGGAGCAATACTTGGACCTGGACGCACGCCTGCGGGGTAGTGGGACGGGTGCGGCGTCCGGTCCCGGCGGCGCGGGGAATGCCGGCGATATGGGAACCCCACCGGCGCCCGCCACGGCCGTCGCGGACACCCCGGCCGGGGAGCGACAGCTCTACCGCGCCGCCTTCGATCTCCTCAAGCAACGCCGCTACCAGGACGCGATACGGGGATTTAAGGAGCTGCTGACGCGCTACCCGAACGACGAGTTTGCGGACAATGCCCGCTATTGGCTGGGCGAGGCCAATTACGTCGAGCGCAACTATCAGGCCGCGCTGACCCAGTTTCAGCGCGTGACGGCGGACCACCCCCTGAGCCCCAAGGTTCCGGGGGCCCTGCTGAAAATCGGCTATATCCACGACGAGCAGGGCGATTGGCAACAGGCGCGTGGGGCCCTGCAGGGGCTCCTCGACGGGTTCCCGGATACCACCGAGGCCCGCCTGGCCGAGAGCCGTCTCGAACGCATGACCCGCGAGGGACACTGAGAGACTGTCTAAAAACTCAAGCCATGCCGCGCGGTCCAGGTGAGCCGTGGTCCTACCAGGCTGGCTACGGCCTAAAGCCCTTAGCCCCTGGCGGGAGAGGGGTTGGGGAGAGGAGGAATCAATGGCTTCACTTCGAGTGGGTTGGTTTTTAGGAGTGGGTTGGTTTTTAGACAGTCTCTGAGTCGGCCGGCTCGATCAGGAGCCCGCTACCTCCTTCTTCGCCTGCCGGTCCGTGTAACGCTCGACCATCGCGGTGAGCTCTTGCGGGTTTACGGGCTTGGTGAGGAAGGCATCCATGCCCGCGGCGAGACACTCGTTCTCGACCTCCTGCGAGGCGTTGGCAGTCAGGCCGACGATAGGCAGCCGCACCCCGACCCCCTCGCTCGCCCGCACGGCCCGCGTCAGGGCGATTCCATCCAATTCCGGCATACGCACATCCACCACGGCCAGGGGCCCGGCCTGGATCCGACTCAGGGCCTGCTCCCCGTCACCGACCAGAATCACCTCATGACCCTGCTTTTCGAGCAATACCTTGACCACCTTCCCCGCAATGGCGTTATCCTAGGCCACCAGGATGGGCCGACCACCCGCCGCCGTCCGTGACGGCGGCACCTCCATGTTCTCCGCTTCCTCCGGCCCTTCCGTTTTCTCCGACCCGGCCGATCGGCCCCCCTTTCCAGCACCTGGCGTACCCGCCGCACCAGCTCCTCGGCAAGAAAGGGGTTTGTTCAGGCAATCCCCGCAGAAGCGGCCATTGCTCAATGCGGTGGGCGCCGTAGGTCAGCAGCAGAAAAGGCACATGGGCGCCGAGAGTACGCGCCGCGCCGACTCCTGCAGCGCGGACAGGTCCTGACGTTTGGGCGAGTCGGCAATGACCAGCAGATCCAACCTCCCGGAGCGATCGCCCATATCCTCGAGGCGATCCATATCCGTGACTGGCTCGCAGCGCATGCCCGCGCCGCGGAGGACCTCCAGGAGCCACGCCCGTTGCGTGGCATTGCGCTCGAACACCAACGCCCGCAGCCCATCGAGCCGCCCCGGCCCCAGTGTCCCCGGACCCGAAGCCCCCGCCTCCGGCTACAGGGGCAGGCGGACCCGGAAGCAGCTGCCCTTCCCGACCTCGCTGTCGACACCGATGTGTCCCCCCATCAGCCGCGTCAGATCGCGGGCAATCGTGGTCCCGAGTCTGGTGCCGATATAACGTCGGGTGGCGGAGGCATCTGCCTGTCGAAAGCGCTCGAAGATCCCGCCCAGCTGATCCGCGGGGATGACGATACCCGTATCCGAGACCTCCAGAAATTAGGTGATGGCCGGGCAGGGATGCATCGGACGGGCACACGCTCGCTTGCACCCTCACCTCGCCCCGGTCGGTAAACTTGACGGCGTTGCCGATCAGATTGAACAGAATCTGACGCACCTGGAGCTTATCACCGATCACCTGCTCCGGTAGCGCCGGATCGGTAGTGGTTAATATATAAGTTAATCCTTAGCCCACAGATAGTAATAATTCGGTATTGTATCGGTGCAGAAAGAGTTTCAAACAAATCTCATGCCAATGGATACATTTGGAAAAAGATAATGTCTTATGTACGAAGCGGTCTAAGTGCTGATGTAAGGTATTATTCCAACGCTCAGTATGGGCCGTCTCACCCGTTTCTTTACCTACGGGACGATGTTGTTCCGGGGGAATAACAGATGGATACGCCTTCCAATAATCGGTGAAAACCAGGGCCTTGTTATACGCCGGTGGGATACGATCCCAGAGTACAAGTATGGACTTTTGTTTCAGTCATCATAGCTCAAAATCCTGTGATTGAATTGGCATCTGAAGGCGATGGTTCAAACCCCACGGCATTGTTCCGAAAAGGAGCTTAGAAATCCAGTGCCAAGTCGATGGTAAAAGTCGTAGGATTTTGAATGATGAAGAATTAACCATCTTACTCTGTCACTCTAGTATTTATCACTACCTCCCGGCTCCGTGACCCCAGGGCGCGTGAGAACTTCGCCGTGCTTCGCCATATTGCCTTGACCCGATTGAAGAACGACGAGCGCGAAAAGATGGGGATCAAGAACAAGCGCCTAAAAGCCGGCGGGGACGACAATGACCTGTCATACCTGCTGTTCGAGACCGGATAAGGCGCATTGAAATGTTCCCTCTCCGAAACCGCGAATATTAGCAATAGTTGATGCGTTTGCCCTGCCCCATCAGACAGATCCCGTGCCTTTTGGGATGCGGTTCTTCGCGGGGCATCGCTGATGCAGTGCCGGCAGCGCAACTGACAGCGTTCGGTCAGATTCAGGTAAAAACAAGTCGGAAGGGTCAGGCAGAAAAGTGACCCCTCACGAAATGCCTCTTCATGTTCATTCACGGCGGGTTAGGGAAAGGGTAGTGGTTGATTTTCGAGTGGTAATAACCCACCCAGTGGCCCGATAATGGTTCGGATCCCCCGGCTTTTGCCGTCCCCGGCGCCTGGATTCCGGCACTCCCTGCCGGAATGACGGTGAGGTTTGAGCGATTACGCGATTCCCCCTATCACTCTACCCAAATGACATTTCTTGGGGTTCCGCAACATCAATTCATCAGTATGCTGCAGGAATTATATCATGTAATCTCTAGAGGTTTATCATAATTATCTGATGCGTTTGCCCTGAGAGAGGGACCGCCATTTTTAACGGCTGCAAGCCGTTGAAAATGAAAGAATCGGGAAATCACCATTTCCCGATTCGCCAGCCGCAAAGCCCAGGGATGGGCTTTTGCGACATCCTCAGTGGGAGCAGGGAGCGTAAACCGCCGCGCTCGAGCGCCTCTCCCTGACTTCTTCCGGTAGGAAATGTCGCGAGAACCCATGCGGGAACGTTTGCGGCATCTCCGTAAGAGACGACCTTTTCAAATAGTCTCTCAGGCGCCTGTTCTCGGTTCGGGCTCAGCCTTAGGGCTTGGTGGTCTTTTCGACCGGGGTGACGGGAGCGGTCCCGGAAGCCGGCTTTGGAGCGACTGGGGCGGTGGCCCGATCGGTTGTCGTAGCTGCCTTGGCGACCGGCGCGGGGGTGACTACGGGAGGGGTTTGCAGCCTGGCGTTAAATCGCTCGGGGGGCCTGGTCGTCCCGGTGGTCATCCCGGTGCGGGGGGACGTGAAGGAACGGGTGGGGCGATAAGGGCGGTGGGTCGGGCGGTTGGCCTCGAGCTGCCTGCGACGCTCGGTCATCTCCCTGGTCATTTTGTCGCGACGGGCCTTGGACTCTTCCAGAATCCTGGCGCGGTAGGCCTCCAATTCGGCGTAGCGATCCTGCATAAAGGCCGGCACCGACGGTTGCGACCCATCCATCGGGAAGGGCTCGGGCATGGTGGGCATGGCCGGCATGGTGGGGTATTTGGGTCCGCTCATGTCCCAGGAATTGGCGGTATTCCATGGGTCTTTCCAGGGTCCCCTGTCGTTCCGGGGAGCCATGGCGGCGGGGAATCCCATGGTCCTGAGGTCGATGCCTTGCGTTTTCATGCGTTCAGCCGCCTGGGCCTGTTGGGCGGCCATCTGCTCGGCCCTTTGGCGCTGGGCGGCCATCAGGCGCTCCATCGCCTTGGTTTGTTGTTGTGCCATGGCCTGTTGCTGGTCTTGGGTCAGGCCCTGGGGGATACAGGGAACGCCCCACCAGGCACCGGCGGATACGGATACGGCGGCGAGCGCGGCGGCGGAGGCAAGGGTCAGGATTTTCTTCATGGTCGAATATTCCTTGAGAGCTCGAGGGATTGAATCCACCATGGGAAGCACTTTGTCCTTTACCCATGGTGGTCTAGCGTACCGAATGAGGCGATGATTAAGTATATAAGGAAGTTTTGATTTTTTAAACCTCGGCAAGTACCTCGACCATGGCTTGGCACAGGGTCTCGAGCTGCTCGTCGGTAATGATGTAAGGCGGCATTAGATACACCAGCTTGCCGAAGGGCCGTACCCAGACGCCCCGGTCGACGAAGCGGCGCTGAATCTCGCGCATCCGCACCAGATGCGCCATTTCCACCACGCCGATCGCACCTAGCACCCGCACCTCCGCTACGCCCGGCAGCGACGCGCAGGGGGCCAGCCCATCCCGGAGAAGCTGCTCGATATGCCCGATAGTGGCCCACCAGTCGGAGGCCAGCAGGAGGTCGATGCTGGCATTGGCTAGGGCGCAGGCCAGGGGGTTGCCCATGAAGGTGGGGCCGTGCATGAAGACCCCCGGCTCGCCGGAGGAGATGGTATGGGCTACCTCCGCGCTGATCAGGGTCGCCGCCAGGGTCAGGTAGCCGCCGGTAAGCGCCTTGCCGACGGTCATGATGTCCGGGGCAATCCCGGCGTGCTCACAGGCGAAGAGCCGCCCGGTGCGCCCGAAACCGGTGGCGATCTCGTCCGTGATGAGCAGGACCCGATAGCGGTCGCAAAGCTCGCGCACCCGCTCCAGGTACCGCGGCGAGTAGAAACGCATCCCCCCCGCGCCCTGCACGATCGGCTCCAGAATAACGGCAGCCAGCTCCCGCTGGTGTTCGGCGAGCAGCCCATGCAGCTCCGCGATGTCCCGGTCCCGGCAGGGCGCGTCGAAGCCGCAGGCCGGCGCAGGCGCGAACAGCTGTTGCGGCAGCACCCCGGAGAACAGCCCGTGCATACCCGTGACCGGATCACAGACGGACATGGCGGCGAAGGTGTCGCCGTGATAACCACGGCGGATGGTCAGCAGCCGGTGCTTCTCGGGTTTAGCCCTGGCGCGCCAGTACTGGATGGCCATCTTGATCGCCACCTCGACGGACACGGAGCCCGAATCGCAGAGGAAGACGTGCCGGAGCGGTGCAGGCGTCAGCTCTACCAGGCGCGTCACCAGTCCGACCGCCGGCTCGTGGGTGAATCCGCCGAACATGACGTGGGACATGCGCGTGAGCTGATCCGTCGCCGCCTGGTTCAGCACCGGATGGTTATAGCCGTGGATGGCGCACCACCAAGAGGACATACCGTCGATCAGGGTACGTCCGTCGGCGAGCTCGATCAGGCAGCCCTGGGCCGAGGCGACGGGGTAGACCGGGTCGCGGTCGATGGTCGAGGTGTAGGGGTGCCAGGCATGGGCCTCGTCGAGGGTGGCCAGGTCGGCAATATCGATTGAAGCGGGATACATGAGAGGGCCTCTTGTCGGATATCCCCAGCCGGGGTCCGGTAGCATTTTATTGGGAAAGACTTACCTGCGTCCGAATTTTTCCGCTATTGATGGCACCGGCGGAATGATTGACCGGATCGGTCTTGTCGGCGATGATCGAAGGGCCGGTGTCACCTATACCGCTCCGGCTTATCTTGCGTGCTCGGCGAGGCGATTCCCGCAAGGACGCCGCCGCTATGGAGGATGTCGCAAAAGCCCATCTCTGGACCGCGCCGAG
>Ga0209365_1000113_pt1 | contig 13312 bp, 13 predicted proteins | sample WorMetimpBELIZE2_FD_187389 | JGI IMG/M metagenome (GOLD analysis project Ga0209365, IMG submission 187389) | Marine gutless worms symbiont microbial communities from Max Planck institute for Marine Microbiology, Germany - Olavius imperfectus... | ecosystem: Host-associated > Annelida > Digestive...
ACATCGCCAAAATCACCCCGCCCGAGAAAGCCGATCACTGGCTGCCCTGGGTGCACGTCGTGATCTCCAATCTCAAACGTTTTCTGCTTGGAACTTACCAGGGTGCCGTGCAGCCTCACAGGCTCCAGGAGTACATCGACGAATTCGTCTATCGGTTCAACCGGCGGTTTTGGGAACCGCAGATCCCAAATCGTCTCCTTCGTCTGAGCGTCGGGTTCTGCCCGTAACCATCCGTGGAATATGAGCTTAAGTACAGACCCATGATTGTGATTTCCTGATCCTTGCATTTTCAACGGCTTGCAGCCGTTGAAAATGGCGGTCCCTCCCTGGACCGCGTCGGGTGTCGCCGGTGGCGACATCCTCACTCGACGGGAATTCCTCGCCGCTCTGGCGGGCTGCTCCGGTGCGCTAGCGCTGGGGTCCCCGTCCCTGGTTCGGGCCGAGGAATTCCTACCGTTCAGCGAATTCCTACCGCCCCTGAAAAGCCAGGCCGAGAACCTGGTCGAGCACATGCGCTCCCAGGGCTTGATCAGGCCGGAGGAAAGGACCTCCTGGTCCGTCTACGATTTCACCACCCGCAAAAAGCCTGGTCGCCATCAACGAGGACATCCTGCGCCAGGCGGCGAGCATGATCAAGCCCTTCGTTGCCTAGGCGTATTTCTATGCGCCCGAGGATTCTCGCGGCCGGCTGCACTATACCAAAGAGATGCGCCAGACCATGGAGCGCATGATCTGCGACAGCGACAATCGGGCGACCAACCGCATCATCTCCATAGTCAGCCGATACGAGCGAAACCTCGGGGCGAGGGATGTGGAACGGGTATTATAAAGAGGAACACCCCCGGGATCTTCCACCAAACCCGGATCGTGGAATCGATTCCCGCGAACGGCCGCACCTATCGCAATCAGGCGTCGGCCCATGACTACAGTCGCTTCCTCTATGCCCTGTGGCATGATCGCCTGCCCTTTGCGGAGGAGCTGCGCGAGATCATGTCCCTGCCCAATCCGGACCGCATCTATCAGGGGGTCGATTCTATTCCACGCACGGCGAAGGTGTATGACAAAACTGGCTCCACGGCCCGTCTGTGCGGCAACATGGGTATCATCGAGGTGCCGGGGATCGGGGGCCTACATTACCCCTATACCTTTATCAGCATCATCGAGCGCCCCTCCCGCGTCAGGCATTACGAGCGCTGGATCACCCGGCGGAGCGACGCCATTCGCGCCGTCTCCGAGCTCGTGTACCAGGATATGAAACAACGCCACTGGTTGGTCTGAGCCCGCTCCCCCTCCGATTTCCGCCGTTGGCCCTTGGTAATCGTCGGCGCCAGTTCCGTCTTAAGGGCCCCTTTTTCTCTCGTTCCCACGCGCCGCGTAGGAACGTGGAAGCTCTGCGCCGCGCCGCGGAGCGTAGGGTCTGCTGTGCGGACCGCTTGTCGATCCCCCTCTCCCCGGCCCTCTCCCGGTGGGAGGGGGAGCGTAAAACCGCTGCTCTCGGCCCTTCTCCCCGATTTCTTCCAGTAGGAAAGGGTCGCAGGAACCCATACTGACATCTCCTGAGAGACACACCCTTAGTTTATACAGTCTCTATAGGGGCGCCTTTTTGATCCCCGGTCCCCGACCTTATCCCGACGCAGTCCAGGGATGGGCTTTTGCGACATCCTCACCGGGAGGGGGGATGGGGAGAGGGTGGATCAAAGGTGTCGTAGGCCTCGACGATGCGTTGCACCAAGGCATGGCGCACCACATCCCCGGCATTGAAGAAGGTGAAGCTGATGCCTTCCACGTGGCGCAGAATCTCGATGGCCTGACGCAACCCGGAGGCCTGTCCACGGGGCAGGTCCACCTGGGTGACATCGCCGGTGACCACGGTGGTGGAGCCGAAGCCGATGCGGGTCAGAAACATCTTCATCTGCTCTGGCGTCGTGTTCTGGGCTTCATCCAGGATGATGAAGGCATCGTTCAGGGTGCGTCCGCGCATGTAGGCCAGGGGGGCGACCTCGATCACATGGTGCTCGATGAGCTTGTTCACCTTCTCGAAGCCGAGCATCTCGTACAGGGCGTCGTAGAGGGGTCGCAGATAGGGATCGACCTTCTGGGCCAAGTCCCCCGGCAGAAAACCGAGCCGCTCCCCCGCCTCCACTGCCGGGCGCACCAACACCAGGCGGCGTACCCGGTCGGACTCCAGGGACTCCACCGCGCAGGCCACCGCCAGATAGGTCTTCCCCGTACCGGCGGGACCGACCCCAAAGTTGATGTCGTGGCGCAGGATGGCGTGCAGGTATTGCTGCTGATTCGGCCCCCGCGCGCGGATCAGGGCGCGCTTGGTCTTGATGACCAGATCCGGCAGGCGGTCCCCCGCGTCGTCCGGCAGGGCGTCCACCCCGGATTCCTGCAGGTGCAGGTGAATCCGCTCCGGGGTCAGGGGCTCGTCCGCGCTCGCCCGGTAGAGATCACGCAATACCCGCGCCCCGGTGGCCACTGACCGGTGCTCACCGATCAGGCGGAAGACGGAGCCGCGGTTGTTGATCTCGATGCCGAGTCGGGACTCGACCTGGCGCAGGTGCCCATCAAGCTGTCCGCACAGATTGACCAGACGTTCGTTGTCCTGCGGCAGCTCGAGATCGAGGATTTCCGGATGAGTAGGCAAATTAGGAGGTTTCCAACAGGGTTTAGTCTCGGGTTGCTCTATGGTACTCCCATCACGCCGGGGATACTCGGCTTGACAAACTACCGGCGGTTAGCCATACGGGCAGTGTTTGGAACGCTACCCAAACCGTTCCTGATCACGCTCGGGTATCGGTAAATCTTCAAGTGATAAGGTGTCTCCCTGAGTCACGTCGAACATCACACTAAACCACCAAGAGAGACCAGGATGAAAGGGAAGCGGCCGTGTTCTCTGCGCCTGCGATGACAAGCGCGCGGATGATCGGCGACGGCCTGGAAAAAGGCTTCGTGTCTTGGTAGTTTGATGCGAAAAAACCTTGAACATCACGCAGGATTTACCCACTACCCACGCTCGAATACCGCTATCGATTCTAGGTGCGCCGTGTGCGGAAACATGTCTAGGGCGCCCGCCGCCGCCAGCCGGTAGCCGAGGCCGTTGACCAGCCGGTCCGCATCCCGCGTCAGGGTCGCGGGGGAGCAGGAAACGTACAGGATGCGCTGGGCCCCTAGCGCCGGCAGCCGCTCCAGGATGGGGAGCGCGCCGCTACGGGGCGGGTCCAGCAGCACCTTGTGGAACCGTTCCTCGATCCAGGACGGGTGGTCCGGTGCGCCGTAGAGGTCGGCGGCAATAAAGCGGGCGTTGTCGATGCCGTTGCGCCTGGCATTGGCTCGGGCCCGCGCCACTAGTCCCGCATTCCCCTCCACGCCCACCACCGTCGCGGCCCGGCGGGCGATGGGCAGTGTGAAGTTTCCGAGCCCGCAGAAGAGATCGAGCACCCGTTCGTCCGCCTGGGGATCGAGCAGGGCCAGGGCCTGGTCCACCATCAGCCGGTTGAGCCCCAGGTTGACCTGGGTGAAGTCCGTGGGTTGAAAGTCCAGGCGGATGTCCACATCGGGCAGGCGGTAGTAGAGGTCGGCGCCTTGACCGGATAGGGGGCGGATGGTTTCGGGTCCGCCCTCCTGGACATAGAAATGCAGCCCATGGGCCGCGCCGAATGCCGTCAGCCGGGCTGCGTCTTCCGCCGTGGGCGGGGCCAGAACCCGCAGCACCAGCACGCACGGTCCTTCTCCCATCGCCAGCTCGAGCTGGGGTATCCGGTCGCGGATCGAGAGGCCGTCCAAGAGGTCGGCGATGGCCGCCAGTCGCTCTCCTACCGCGGGGTGCAGGATCTCGCAACGCCGCAGGTCGGCGACGTAGGAGGTCCCGCGTTCACGGAAACCCACGAGTGTACGCCCCTTTTTGGCGACATAGCGGACCCCGAGCCGGGCCTTGCGTCGGTAGCCCCAGGGCGCGGCGGTCAGGGGCAGCAACCAGCGTTCGGGGCCTGGCACGCCGGTGCCCTCCAGCGCCTGGGCCAGCCGGGCCTGCTTCCAGCGGAGCTGGGCTTGGGGGGCCAGATGTTGCAGGCTGCACCCGCCGCAGATGTCTACGTGCGGGCAACGTGGTTGCATGCGTTCGGGGGAGGCCCGTAGGACCTCGACCACCGTGCCTTCGGCGTGGTTTTTGCGGATGCGGGTATACCGGAATCGCACCCGCTCCCCCGGCAGGGCCCCGTGGAGGAATATCGGCCGGCCCTCGACCTGGGCGAGCCCCTGTCCCTTTGGTGTCAGGGAGGCGATCCCCACCGCGCTGGCCGGTGTGGGCAGGGGGTTGCGTGCTTTCTTGGTCAAGGACGGCCGATACCTGTACCTGAGAGGCTGTCTAGAAACCAACCCATTGATTCCCCCTCTCCCGCCAGGGGCGAGGGGCTTTGGGCCGTACCAGCCTGGTCGGACCACGGCTCACCTGGACCGCGCGGCATGGCTTGAGTTTTTAGACAGCCTCTGAGTGATTCGACGCGATTCGACGGACATGGTAGCCGTTGAAAAGCGGGCTATGAGCTCCGTATTTGGTTGTTTGGGCTTTTCGCCGCCGGATCATTCGATCCGCGCAAACACCAGGCGTTCGAATCCCACCATTACCATGCTGAAGCTGTAGAGGCGCGGCAAGTCGCCGAATTTGGCCTTCAACTTAGCCCGATAGCGGGCCAGTCCGGCCTCGGCCTTGCGCTGTTTGCTCTGGACGGCGGGTAGTGCCCGCAGGGCCTCGTGGTCCATTTGTTCAAGGGTTTTTCCGTCGAGTCCGGCTTCTTTGAGGGGCACGAATTTAGAGGGACACGAATTTGAACTTGATGAGGATGCCGCGGATCTGGTACTGGCGTTTGTCCGGGCGCACGATCAGGGTCAGGTCCACATGACCGCGCTCGATCTCAGCCTCGGATTCCATGCTGTAGAGGGTATCGTCGAACAGCAGGGTGAGAAACGCGGTCTTGATGGTGAGCTCATTGCTGTGGGCATAATCCCGGTTGCTGAAGACCTTGAAATACTTGGTAGTGGTAAATTTAGTCGTGATAGGGGGAATCGCGTAATCGCTCAAACCTCTCCGTCATTCCGGCAGGGAGTGTCGGAATCTACCGATGCCAGGGATGGCCAAAGCTGGAAGACTCCCAACCATTATCGGACCGTTGGGTGGTTCATAATCACTTTAAGGTTTATCACTACCAAGTTCGAGAAGGCACGGATCCGTGCATTCAGGTAACGGTAGAGATTGCCCTTGATCGCCTCACATCACCCTCCGGGCTGACCCCAGAGAAGTCCCACGTCATCACGAAGTACCGATTGTACTCGGTGGTGGGCTTGTGGCCGATAGTCAAGTGCCCGAACAGCACCTCGAAGCGGTCGGCCTTGTTCAGGTCGTAGTAGCTCTCCAGCATGGACAGCAGCAGACTCTTGCCGAACCGGCGTGGGCGCAGGAACAAGAGCTGTTTACCAGCCTCATCCAACAACGGAATCCGATCCGTGCGGTCGGCGTAATAGTATTGTTCTGTCATCAGTGACTCGAAATCGCTGATGGCGTAGGGGAATTTCAGATGATCCGGTCTTGCCAGAAGGGTACCCTGGAAAATTCAAGGTTCCCAGGGGTACGGAGGTGTCGGATGAAATCCCCCATCCTTGGCTCTTGGTGAGAATAATCAGAAATAGCGCGTCAGCCCGATTTGGATGAAATCGTCCGTCGCCAGGGTCGCCAGTGGGTCCTGCGGGTCGATATCCGCAAAGAGCTGCCCTTCGATGGAGAGCTTGTAGTTCTGTCCGATGCGGCGGCTGGCCTCGAGTCGGAATGATCGGCTGCCGTAACCGAGATCCAAGACCCCGCCGACGAGCACCTCGGTACTCTCGGTGTCGTTGAAGGTCAGGCGGGTGCTAACAAAGAGGTCGTTCTGGAACGGCGAGCTCGCGTCCAAACGGCGCGAGTCGTGATGGTATTCGGCCAACAGGCCCAGGTCGAGGGGGATGTCCCGGATGCCGACGAAGGTGTATTCGAAGCCGCCCACCGCCGCCCGATAGTGCTCCTTTTCGGTGTCCCGGTACACCGCTTCGAACTTCCATACCCAGGCCTCGCCGGTGTATTGGACCTCCAGACCCGCCTGCTGCAGCAGGGGGTAATAGGGTATCAGGACTGGTGCGCCATCTTTGGTGCCGGGCACTAGCTCCGGTTCCCGCGCGGTGCCAGCGAACCAGGAGAGGGCGGCATCGACGGCGCCGCTGGTATGGCTCCAGCGCAGGGCATAATCCAAATGCCGTTCCTCCCGCTCGGATTCGTAGCGTGCCTGGTCGGTGTCGATCACCAGCGGCGTGCGCAACCGCCCCGTGACACCGGGGAAGGTACGTTCGCGAAACCAGGGCAACAGAAAGAGATCGAGCACGCCCTTTTCCAGCACCTTGGTGACGCGCACCATCGGTTGGCCTAGCTTATCCTCGCCGTCGATGTTCTCGACCAGGTCCGTCTGGTTGACGATGTCCACCAGATGATAGGACTCGACCACGCCCCAGAAGACCTTGTCGATGCCGGCGCGGAACTCCCAGCCGTCGGTCACATGCAGATAGTTGAGCTCGCGGATATCGGCGTGGGTGCGCTCTTTGTCCGCGCTATCGACACGGTAGAAGGGAATGAAGGTCAGTCCCCAGTTGCCGTCCCGCCAGCGATGGCGGAATTCGGGCTGGAGACTGAGCGACAGACCTTCGCTTTTTTGTTTGGACCACTGGGGGTCAGAGGGAAAAAACCGCGTCTCGACGGCCAAGTTTCCGGACCACTCCACGGGGTAGGCCCTGGACGCGAACAGGAGCAACAGCAGCGGAACCAATCCCGCTACGCCCAGGATCCGGAGGCAAACGTCACGAGTCGGCATGATGTTTCCATAGGCATCAAAGGCTCCCCTTCCTTCGAGAGACTGTCGCAAAAGCCTATCCCTGGACCGCATCGGAATCAGCGCAGGCGCGCGAGTGCATTCCGGTTGAAATCGCGCCTGCTCAGACCAGTGCCGAAGCGGTAGTTCGACCATTTCAGGGTCGTGGTTTTGCCGGTCAGATGGTTTTTCATGAACATCTCGTCGGCACGCCAATAATTACCGTAGGGCCGGTAGCCCCGCCACGTCAGTGTCTTGAGACGGTCGCCTTTGCGATCATAGAACTCCAGCTTGACGGGGCGGTATTCCCTGGTATCGAGCCATCCGACCTGGCGCGAATAGCCCGAATACTTATAGGCCGGAGTACGCTCCGTTACGTGACATTTCCAGCCCCTGCCGCAGGCCTCTTCCCGCAGATATTTGTAGCGGTACTTCTCGACCTCCTGGGAGCCTAAGTCCTCGAACGCGAACTCGCTACCCATGAAGGGGCCGGACTTGTTGCGCGAGGCGATGCGCTTGACGCGCTTCAGGGCCGGTAGATAGAGCCACTGGTCGTCCAGTTTCAGGCCATGGGAAAAGGTCAGCATGGCGGTGCCCTTGACATCGGCCGGCTCGTCGAACAGGGAGAGGCTCTTATCGCCGTCACCCTGTACTTCCAGCGTTTTGGTGCGGATCCGGCGTACACTCTCGCGGCCCGCGCGGTTGCGCAGAATCATAACCATATCGGCGGTCTGATCCCGCCAGCCGCTGTCCCGCCGGTCGGCCGCCTTGGCGATCCGCAAGCCCTTCTCCGCGGGGGTCTCGGCCAGCAGCGGCATGCCGAGCAGCGACAACATCAGAATCGGAAGCAGTCGTCTAGCCATGGTTTCCCTCCAGGGGTTTCATTAAGGTGAACTCTTCAGCGTCAGATCAAGTATACTGCCACATTTGGATTTTCCACATTGCAGCCAGGCACATTGATGGCGGGGATAAGAAGTCGATGGTCGCGAAATCCGGTTGACGGATAAGCATAGATAAACTAAGGTAAAACCATTCCAGCACATTGGATTATCACAAGGTCCCGAATCAACCGCGGAAAGAAACATCCCTCATCTCCGCCGGAGCTGTGTCCGGGAGTTGCCTGTAGGTCTTGCTCGCCTAGCCCGTCCGTTTTCGGCCGATACGTGTCGGCGGCATTCCCCTCGACCCAATGAACGGCTATCCGCATCCGGCGGGAGAATTTTTCCGGCGAGGGCGTTGTTCTCGGTGGTGTCCGGGAATTCAGGATAATAGGCGAGGTACTGGAGAACCGCTGCAATCGAGAGCGGTTGGCAGGATACGGCGGTAAATGCCGTTCGCTGTTGCCTGACTTGTGCATTGGTCGGGTGATGGTACCGGGTCGATCAATGCACAATTTGTATGAGAGAGAACAATGCGGATCTATGTAGGAAATCTGCCCTATGACGTCACTGACGACGACCTTAGGGAAAAATTCGCCGAGTTCAGTGAACAGGCGAACGCGGAGGTGATCAAGGATCGGTTCACCGGCCAGTCTAAGGGATTCGGTTTTGTGGAAATGCCCAATAACGCTGATGCCAATCGGGCCATCGAGGCTCTGAACGACCAATCCATGAAGGGCCGCAAGTTGAAGGTCAACGAAGCCCGGCCCAGGGTTCCGAGATCCGGGGGCGACGGTTATCGCTGAGGGGGCAGAATTGGCGTGCTGTCCCGCAGGGAATGCACGCCCTTTTCCTTTCTGGCCGAGGCGGTGAGGGAATCCGGGGTCGGAATCTCAATCGATTCCGAAATGGTCCCAATGTTCGTTCACCCACTGTTTGACTTGCTCATCCATACGAATCGGCCGCCCCCACTGCCGTCGGGTCTCCCCCGGCCATTTGTCGGTAGCATCGAAGCCGATTTTGGAGCCTAGCCTCGATACCGGGGAGGCGAAATCCAGGTAATCGATCGGGGTGCGTTCCACAATCACCGTATCCCGCGCCGGGTCCATGCGCGTGGTCATGGCCCAGATCACGTCCTTCCAATCCCTGGGGTTCACGTCCTCGTCCACCACGATCACGAACTTGGTATACATGAACTGGCGCAGGAACGACCAGACGCCTAGCATCACGCGCTTGGCGTGTCCCGGATACTGCTTCCTCATGCCGACCACCGCTAACCGGTAGGAGCACCCCTCCGGCGGCAGGTAGAAGTCCAGTATCTCCGGGAACTGCTTCTGCAGGATGGGGACAAAGACCTCGTTGAGCGCCACGCCCAGAATGGCCGGCTCGTCCGGTGGTCGCCCCGTATAGGTGCTGTGGTAGATGGGATCCCGGCGGTGACTGATACGCTTGATGGTGAAGACGGGAAAGTCCTCGACCTCGTTGTAGTAGCCGGTGTGATCGCCGAAGGGACCCTCGGCGGCCGTGTCCCCGGGGTGGATATGGCCTTCGAGTACCAGCTCGGCCCCGGCGGGGACCTGCAAATCGTTGCCGATACCCTCGGCGACCTCCGTGCGGCGGCCCCGCAGCAGGCCGGCGAAGGCATACTCGGACAGAGTATCGGGCACCGGGGTGACGGCGGCCAGCATGGTTGCCGGATCCGCCCCTAAGGCGACGGATACGGGAAAGGGTTCGTCCGGGTGCGCTAGGCGCCACTCCCGAAAGTCCAGGGCGCCGCCGCGGTGGGCGAGCCAGCGCATAATGACCCGGTTACTCCCCAGCACCTGCATACGATAGATGCCCAGATTTTGACGCGGCTTGCCCGGCCCCCGGGTCACCACCAACCCCCAGGTAATAAGAGGCCCCACATCCCCCGGCCAACAGGTCTGGATGGGCAATCGGCCGAGGTCGACCTTCGTACCCTCATGCACGACCTCCCGGCAGGGGGGATTCCTGGACCCTTTGGGCGTCATATCGAGCACCTTCCTGAAGAGCGGCAGCTTTTGCCAGGCGTCCTTCATCCCGCGAGGCGGCTCCGGCTCCTTGAGAAAGGCCAGCATCTTGCCCACCTCCCGCAACGCGTCGACAGACTCCTCCCCCATCCCTAAGGCCACTCGCCGCGGGGTGCCGAACAGATTGCCCAGGAGCGGGATCCGGGACCCCTTCGGCCGCTCGAACAACAGGGCGGGACCGCCCGCGCGCAGGGTCCGGTCACAGACCTCGGTGATCTCGAGGTAGGGATCCACCTCCACGGCCACGCGCTTGAGCTCGCCCCGTTGCTCGAGCTGGGCGATGAAGTCTCTTAGGTCTTTGTAGTGCATTTCAGTTCTCGCCCAGCAGGCGGGTGAGCTCCGCCTCGTCCAGCCGGGTTACGCCGAGCTCTCTGGCCTTGGTCAGCTTGGAGCCGGGGTCCGCGCCGGCGATCAGGTAGTCCGTGCATTTGGAGACACTGCCGGTCACCTTGGCACCGCGCGCCTGTAAGGCTGCCTTGATGTGGTCGCGGGGGCGGCTCAGGGTGCCGGTGATGACGATTGTCTTGCCGGCTAAGGGTAACGGGTCGGGTTCCGCAGCGGGGGTACTGGGGGCTTCCCAGTGCAGGCCGGCGCGTAACAGCCGCCGGATTACGATCCGGTTACGCCGCTCGGCGAGGAAGCCGAGTATCTGTTCGGCAACCGCTACCCCGACGCCGGGCACCCGGCTCTCCGTCCGGTTCTCCAGGGCTTCCACCCCTGCTTGGCCGAGTGCGTCGAGGGTGCCGAAACGGTCGGCCAAGGCCGTGGCGATTCTGGCGCTGACGCCGGGGATTTTCTGCGCGACCAGCCAGTCGGCAAGCGCGCCTTCGCAGGTAAGCTCAGGATTGCGGTCGAGGAAGTCGCGGATGGCTCGGGCGGTCTTGGGGCCGACGCCCTTTACGCCCCGTTGCCGTATCAGGTCCTTGACCCGCCGGAGCCTTCTCAGCCGTTTCCAGTCCGGGAAGGCGTCCGCCAGGGCCTGGGCGGTGGTCTCGCCGACTTCTCGGATGCCCAGGGCAAAGATGAACCGGGCCAGGGTGGTGGCCTTGCTGTTCTCGATGGCCGCGAGCAAGTTGTCCACCGATTTTTCGCCCATGCGCTCGAGGGTGACCAATTGCCCGCGCCGGCCGGGCTCGACCAGGCCATAGATGTCGGCGGGGTCCGCGAGGATCGCCTTATCCACCAGCTGTTCGATGAACTCCTCCCCGAGTCCTTCGATGTCCATGGCCCGCCGCGAGGCGAAGTGCCGAATCGCCTCCTTGCGCTGGGCTGGGCAGTGGAGGCCGCCGGTGCAGCGGGCGACGGCCTCCCCGGCGGGCTTGACCACCCCTGAGCCGCACTCCGGGCAGATCGCTGGGAGCGCGACCGGCCGGATGCCCACGGGGCGGCGCTCGGGTAGGGCCCGCACCACCTCCGGGATCACGTCGCCGGCCCGGCGGATGTAGACGGTGTCCCCGGCCCGGATATCCTTGCGCCAGACCTCGTCCAGGTTGTGCAGGGTGGCGTTGGAGACGGTGGCGCCGCCTACGAAGACGGGGCTCAGCCGGGCCATGGGGGTCACCGCGCCGGTGCGCCCGACGCTGAATTCCACCGCCTCGACGGTGGTGAGCGCCTCCTGGGCGGGGAATTTATAGGCGATGGCCCAGCGCGGCGCGCGGGAGACGAAGCCCAGGGCCTCCTGGTCGGCCAGGGAGTCGACCTTGAAAACTACGCCGTCGATGTCGTAGTCGAGATCATTGCGTTTGGTCTCGATTTCCTCGTGGAAGGCGAGGCAGGCATCAATGCCGTCCAAGACCCGTCGCTGGGGGGGGGTGCGCAGCCCCCAGTCGCTCAGCCGCGCCAGGCATTGGCTCTGGGTAGGCGCCGGAGGGTCGCCCTGGATCGCGCCCAGGCCGTAACAGAGCATAGTCAGGGGCCTTTGGGCCGTGATGCCGGGGTCGAGCTGGCGCAGGCTGCCGGCGGCAGCGTTGCGGGGATTGGCGAAGGGCTTGCCGCCTTCCCGCCGGGCCTGGGCGTTGAGGGCCGCGAAGCCGGTTTTGGGCATGAAGACCTCGCCCCGCACCTCCAGCCGCGGCGGCCAGCCCGTGCCCCGCAGCCGTAGGGGCACGGAGCGGATGGTGCGGACCTGGGCCGTTACGTCCTCGCCCCGGCGCCCGTCGCCGCGGGTGGCCGCCTGGTGCAATCGGCCAGCAACGAAGGCGAGGCTGACAGCTAGGCCGTCCAGCTTGGGCTCGACCAGGTAGCTGATGCGCTTATGCCCGAGCCGCTCGCGCACCCGGCGGTCAAAGGCCCGCATCTCGGCTAGGTCGAAGGCGTTCTCCAGGGAGAGCATGGGGACCCGGTGCTCGACCTCGGAGAAGCCCGCCAGGGGTTCGGCGCCCACGCGCCGGGTCGGGGACTCGGGGATCACCAGCTCGGGAAATCGGTCCTCCAGGTCCCGGAGCTCGCGCCACAGACGGTCGTACTCGGCGTCCGGTATCTCCGGGTCGTCGAGGACGTAATAGCGGTAGTTGTGGTGCTCGAGCGCTTGCCGCAGCTCCTCGGTCCGGGAGCACGCGGCCGTCGGGACGCTCATTCCGTAAGCCGCCAGGCCATCAGCTCATTGACCCGATCCTGCATGCGCTCCTCCGCCTCGGGCGTGAGCAGGTCCCGGGTCTCATCGCGGATCTGCGCCTTGAGCCCAGTAGCCAAGCAACGCGCCGTGGCAAGCATCGCCTCCAACCGGGCCGGGTCGTCGGGGGTGCCCTCCACCTCGGAGAACAGGGTCAAGCCGGGCGACTCGAACCCGGCCATGGCGCCAAAGGGAAAGATGCCGGGCTTGACCATATTGGCTACGCAGAACAGGGTATTTTCGCGGGACTCGGTATCGAAGTAGCGGTGGAAAATCCCCATTTCGCCGGGTTCGAGGCCACAGCGTTCAGCCGCCTGCACGATGGCCTCGCCGGTGAAGACCCCGGCCCGTGGGGTGATGTGCAGCAACAGGATCAGGGGTATCTCGGGGCGTACCGGCTCATGCTCGCTTCCCCCCGGACGATCTGATTCGGGTGGTGGCCCGGGCCGCTCTGGAAACTCCTTCGCCGCGGTCATGTCATCCGCCGCATCGTCCCAGGGGCCCAGCTGGGGCTCGAGCTTGTCCACGATCAGCTCGTCGTCCTCCCGGAACTCGTCCAGACGGGAACGGGCCCGGCGACGTTCCCAGCTATAGAATCCGACCAGAAACAGGCCGCCGGCGACGATCAACAGTAAACGAAGGATATCGGCATCCATTCGGAAACTCTCGGGCTTGGGGATGTGGGCACAGGCCAGGTCAGTATACTCTCACAACCGGGCTGCGATCACGGCCTGTAACCCGGCGGCTGCCGATCCCGGCATCCCGGAACCGATCGGGTGGCCGGCGCCGTGGTTTCCATTAATGCGGTTTGCTTCGCTCACCATATCTATGGACCCATCCCGTTTTGCAAGGCACCCACACACTGGCTTGGCGAAGGGGAAG
>Ga0209365_1000115_pt1 | contig 13304 bp, 5 predicted proteins | sample WorMetimpBELIZE2_FD_187389 | JGI IMG/M metagenome (GOLD analysis project Ga0209365, IMG submission 187389) | Marine gutless worms symbiont microbial communities from Max Planck institute for Marine Microbiology, Germany - Olavius imperfectus... | ecosystem: Host-associated > Annelida > Digestive...
ATTGTTCCCCCACCTTCAAAACCGTGGCGCCGCCCCTGCCAGGGTAAAACTGTAAAAGTAAAATTTGTGTACAACCGACTAACGGGCGAGAACGGGGGGCGGCCATATCATATCTCGCACCACCTGCAAAAATAGTACACGCCAGGCCTGGCCAAATATGTCAGCTGAATGCACTTGTGTCTGCTGTGTGTAGGGCTACGAACTGTCAGTAGTATGTAGTTTCTTTTTATTTGCTTATTTTTTCTCTTATATATTTGTACTACGTGTACGACGTCATAATAAAATAGATAATTAAATAATGGTTATCACGGTTACATCTACGTTTACTGCACAGAACTTGAAATGTTCATTGACTATAACATGTCACAAAGAAAATCACAGAAAACAAAATTCACATACATGAAATGAAATTACTAGCCATTATAAAATCCTTCAGACACCGTTGTTTTTTCACCATTGAACATACATCTTACAGAGTAAACATAGCATAAGATGCACAATAATACAAATGAAATCCTACACATAAATGAAACAGTTTATGAACATAACGGCTACAGTATTAGCTCAGAATAAGAATTTCATTAGACTGTCAAATCACACATATTTCAGGTTCTTTTTAATTAATGAGAAGTAAAATCTAGTCTTATCTGAGTAAGTAAAATATATGTTAAAAGTAAAATTACTTTATAATGTGGCTGTTTCAGAAACATAAGAACGTACAATATTACTGTAAGTAAGAATATAACTATATTTACTGCTGTTTCTTAGTAAGTCCATGAGATTTCCATGCACCTATTAGAGTCCATGCAAACCACAGGCCAAAGGCATGAACCTGCAGTGCAATAACCAGGAACATATTCCACAGCAAAACTGCCGGAAATCCGAAGAATGTTGCATTAGTTTCTCTAGTGTCCCAGTACTCAAGGAGGTCATCCATCATAGACAATATGCCACAGAAGACAGGGCCCAGACCAAATACAACAGTGCCAATTAAGTACTGCTGGACAAGGAATGCTCGATTTCGACGAAGAGATAAAAGACCAAAAAACGACGCAATGCCGGTCATTAGCCACACAAATTCCCACATCTGTGCTGGTGGCATGTCCAGCTTTTGCAGAACACTTGGCGGCTGCATGTTGAAAAGGAGGCAGAATCCTGGAAACAGTCGCAACATCATCAGTGCTACCAGCAACAAATGCAAGTAGATAACATAACGCAAACGTAATTTGTAAGAAGCACTTGTTTCATAGTGACTGGCGACACGTTCACGATGCTGAAAATCAGTCCCATCTGAACCTTCTGCCCTTGGACCTTCTCTTGATGCCATTGTCTTCCAACCTACAATTGCACTGACAAATATTAAGCTTGCCTGTTGCTAATACTAGGGCTGGGTCGGTTTTAAAACTGAAACCGCAAAGTTATTGCAAAACTGAACTGAAATTGCGACTTGAAAGCTGATGGTGCACTGAAGCATGCAGGGCAAGGAAGTTGAAGGAACAGCAATACACCAATATGATCTTTCTTCATGCTTCAACAGCAATATTAAGACATAATACAGAGTGGTACAATGCATCAAGGACAGGTAGCAATGACAGCAGAATTACAGTAGGTGCTGGCATTTGTCGTCTCAGTGACATGAAGAACAGAGAACGAACAGAGAACGACCTATGCGAACATCAGGAACATCGAAGGGGGACAGCCGAATTGCAAATCAACATCAAAAGGTCACCGATTCAGCAGTTCTTATGATTTATCAGGCCTTATTATGTTCAGTCTGCAGCTTATTGTGGTACTACATGCAGGTGATTCATTTAATGTGCAAGCCAGGCAGCTATAACCATGGTTCAAACATAACGGGAGTAATAGCGACTTGATGGGGGACTGCCTCACACGTCACACCAGCGGGCTGAGTTTTAATCTAAGGTCAATTGTCCAAATGAAATGCATGGCTTGTTCAGACTTCAAAATTACACAATACTGTGGTGTCGTTGACTCCATGACCACGGCCAGAATACTTACTACATAACAAGTCACCTAGTCACACTGAAGCACTGATGCTGTCTGTGATCACAAGGTCGCACTAGCAGTACTGAAGTCAGCAGGATAAGTAATCATGGTAACACCTTCTTTGCCAGCCATGACAATAACACCATTAACTAGGTAAGGACAACCACTGCTTATCATCCATCTCCCTCATCTGCAGATTTTAGCATGCGTTTTGGCCATCTCTCATCGACACTCATATTGCACTTCCCTCAGATGCTATCGACCCAAATGTTTGTGACCATTCGGTAGCGAATATGTGGAGCCGCATATGATGAGTTATGTGGTCGCCCAGTGACTGAGGTCATCCGTTCCCACGGTATGAGTCTAATCCCCCTATTGGGAGGAAAAAGCGACGCAGTGTGTACGGTTTGAATTCGATCGAACTGACCTTTTATTGAAAACCGATCGACGTCGACCGAGAAAAATTGCAACTAACCCAGCCCCAGCTAATACATTGTGACGGTATCCCAAATTAATATAACAACAACAAAACACGTTTCATAAAACAATGAAACATACTTCGGCTCTCTACTATCACCGTCACGACATAAATGGTGTAAATCCACTCTTTGCACAGAATCAGTGTATGCGAACGGTCCGACGAAATACCGCACCGGCAGCAAATTTTCAATATTCTGCTCACGTCTAACCGCACCGGTGCCACAGTTTGCGTGTACGCGATGAATTCAATCTAGGGATAGGGTTATGGTTCAGATTTGTGGCTGATGCGGCATTTCGTCGGACCCTATGCAAATGCAGAAATATCAATATGCTGCAAATTTCATTTCACAGACTTTTGTAAATGCCGGTTTTCGATATGGTTAGTGCTATGGTCAGTTCAGCCAACTAAAAGTTACTGAAAATTGCTAATTTCAGTTCGGCGAACCGAAGAATGAAGCAGTTGGGCGAACTGACACAGAATCATGAAAAACTGCTAAATTCAGTTCGGAGATCTGAAAGTGACTGAAAATAATTGCTTATTTCAGTTCGGCGATCTGAAAAGAAAAAATGCTATGAACGTTATAGCCTGTGGACAAAATTCAACCAGTGAGTTGAGTTGAGTTGAATAGCAGGAACAGTCGTAACTGCTGCAGTACATATATAGCAGTCGGTGGTTGGAGTGTTAACTAATAAATGACATATTTTTATATTTAAAAGTCGGTCTGTGCTTTCGTGCTTGTGCAATGTATTTCTGAAATAAGGTGCTAAGAATAGTCTTAATGCTGTATTTTACCGCTATGTTTCTACAAAAAAACCATCAACAATACAACAGCAAGGAATAACAAAAGCTATTTATAAAAAAATAATTAGTTTTAGTGATGGGCATATGTTATCGATTTTAGTAGTGATTGTATTTTCTTGAAGTGAATAATCCACAACTTTGTTTAGTTTCATCGCACATCGTTTTATAATTTTTGTTTTAGTTTTTTTCAGTTTTATTATCATGTTCGTTTCAGTTTTACTTAATGAAAGCAGAATTTACTCATTAATATTTTTCATTTCTGTTAACAGAAAATTGCTGCTTAGTATAATTCACAACCTGGGGGCAGCGATTTTACCAAAGTAGGCCCAGGTTAAATTTGGTATGCAAATAGGTCAGTATTTCTTCTGGTACACTACGAACAGCACTCAGAAATGTCAGAATGCAGGTACCATGTTAGAAGCTGGTATCATGCTTATCGAAGCCATTTACAATGGATATAATGTACGTACTCAGATGGAATGCACATTCCTCCTACACTGTCAGAAAATAAAACACATCAATAATGAAATTGGACCTGTCCTCTGCACAGCATATAGATATGTTGCACTACACTGTTTCTGTCGTCTAATACATATGACTGCTTTATTGAAATATCACGTGACACACTTAACCCTTTAATTATAAAGTCAGTAAATAAACAACAATACTGTAAAACCCTTTAATTTGGATGCTATAAAACTGGCAATTGTATATTTAAAATTATTTTGGCGCCTTATTTTTGGCGAGTTTAAATAGTCTTGGTCTGGAGTTTAAGCAAAGCTGTTGCTTTGTTTAGCTCTGGTTTAAACTAGTACTGCTTCCTGTTCTTTAGTGATGTGCTAATTTTAGTTATTTAAAAGTTGGTATTTGCACCCATAAATTTGATGGTTTTGATCGATTCGCAAAAGTTGAAAAATAAATGGCATGCAAACATTAAGAGTTTTACAGTATGTAACATGCATGATACGTGAACAATCAATACATTCATACACAGCTAAACAAACTCTGCTATCATGAATATATGAAGCTATTAGCATACGAAATCAGATAAACTTATACCTGTATATGACGATAAAACAAGCATCACCTGACCCTATTACTTTCAACAGTATACATTAACGAACTGTTCACAAAATCACATCAGTGCATATCAAGTTCACATGTAAACTGTATTAAAATTATTGAAATACAATCAAATGGAATGTAGAATATAAAATAGTACGGTATTCAACATGACGACCAAGATCCGGGCTTGACAGCTACAATTAAAATATTGTACCAAATTGTGATATTAAAACAATATACGCTGGCTTAAAAGCATGGAAATATATACAGCTACAGTGTTAAAATGAAACATAGCCAGGAACAGATCAAGTCTGATTAAAACAGCTATACATGTAGTTATCACACCTAGTATCAAGCCAAAGATCACTTATCAGCTCAACATTATGGTACATATAGTAGAACAGGGTGACTCTCTTTGATTGAAGGGGACATCAACCATTGTTGGTATCAATAGTTAGAGGGATTGACATTTTCACATGGTATCAGAAGCATCAAGAGACAAACAGGTTTTTAGTTTCGATACAATTCACGTGTTTGACAGATGGACACAGACAATTTTGACTGCCAATGCAGCTATTTCATAAATGATAACAGTTAAGGTATGATCATTTCATCACCTCAACTTACAACAGTCATCCCAACAAAATGTGCCGTGCTGGTGTGACTGGACTTCTCCTACGTTTCTGGACAGATGCACTGAAACAATGAAATTATTCAGCTAAACACTGCGACATCGATCACAGAGACAACTAACAAATCACAATATTATGGTATTATACAGAAAGTACAAAGTTCACCCAAAAGTAGTTACAGTTGTTAGTCTATTGCACAGACACAAAACATAGCGTCAAAGAAAAAAGACTAAAAAAGAAAACCTGTACATGTAAGAAACCCGGAACAGCTCAAGTGCATGACAGCAGTTTGTTAGGCATATGTACAGCAGCCTCGCAGTGAATATAGTAAAACACTTCACTGCGCAGCAGCCTCGTTAATAGTCAAATAATAAATAACAAGTGTAATGTTAATCACGATGTGCTGCTCACGGCTGACAGAAAATTTTCCATGTATGTATAGAAGTATTTAGGTATTTTTACCAGCACTACAAGGCCCGATAGACTACACTAGTCATTTGTTTTGTGGCATATAGATATTAGAAAAAAGTATAACCCATTTAAATGAAAATTTCAATCAATTTTATGGCGGAATGTTGATTCTGCGTCTGAACAATCTGTATTGCGACATTTAAACACCATCTGAAAACTGTACTCTTTACTGAAGCTTACAATGCATGTTAACATCTGCTTTAACTATTTTATATTCTTTTATTTTTACAGTATATTTGTTCAGCAGTGCTATACAAAGTCCTGTTGTAATTGTAAAACAGAGAAAGAGAGAAGAGATATATAGACAGAATGCAATTCACTATCAGTTGCACAGTCTCACCTGACAGTAAACGAACGAGAATGTCAGTAACAGTCAGCGCAGAAATGGGATTAATATTACAGATAGGAATTTTATACAATGAGCAAACAGGACGGAACAATCATCTGAGACTTTGTAGGCTAAGGAGTGATCATGCAAAACTACAGCAGTGGCAGTAACGCAACAGTCATCCATGCACTGACTGCTGACATATGACATCATATGTGGACAGTAATATGTCATATCATCACTGACCTAATTATCTCACTAGACACCATACAGTGCCGTGCATCATCAGCAACTTCTACGTTTTTAAGCTCTGTTACAGATCTAGTCTGGGAGACAACAACTGTAAGTTATGAACAAACAGAAAAACCAACAGACGATCATGACAATATTCGTCTAGCACACGCACCTCTGCCAATTTATTCCCACCATCAACATAACAGCTCAACTAAAAATTTACAATTGTACATCTTTCTAATTCAGACCCGAGATGTTTTCTACAAACGTTATTTATAGCCAGAGACAGACAGAGACAGTTCCTTATAAATAAACTACATTATTAACATTGGCAGAAGCAATTACCATGTGACTGATATGAAGAAAATAATGCAAAACATAATTATAGCTACACAACATGATGAGGCAAATGTAATTATGTCACTTAACAATATTCATTACTCAATTATTTTGATGTCTTTACATGACAATCACACAGTCAGCCATGTCAGCACGAGCAATGCATTTACACAAACGAAGAAATGCCTCCCACATTGACATCTCTTTAAAGGGACACTCCACTCAAAATTAGCCCTAGATTTTTTTTTTACCTGGCCTAAAAGTATGTATTTTTGAAAAACTTTTACGATAAAAAGATCTCGATTGATGCCGTCGTTACTTAGATATTTTACGCCGAAATGTGCTGAAAGATGCCAACGTTTAGGTAGTATCGTCCTGATTACCCGAAGCTATATTTAGAATTGCTGGTTTTCACGATGAAAATAGCACGGATTCTACATCAGTGAGCGTTCAGCGTTGACCAAAATATCTACCATACTGATGTGTGGTAATCTAAATAATTACTATACATATCATTAGAAGCGTTTGATTTGATTTTATTACCAATTTTGCTGCAGCGATCCCGTAATCCCCGTAACTATGGACACTACTGTCATTACCAAGGCGAACTAATCATCAGTTCCATAATATAACCATAGGCTCCAAATTACCAGGTTAATGCCACGACGCCCGTCAAATTACCCAGCGTCACCGTAGAAATGTGTCCCCTGTACCCTTAATTCTGATTTTACAAACGAGAAGCTTGTGAGAGACAATTCAAAATAATATATACTTTTAGGCCAGCTAAAAAAATCCTAGGGCTAATTTTGAGTGGAGTGTCCCTTTAAGCACATTATCAATATTCGTAAAACATGCACTAAAAAGCTAGTCTATAGCATTATAAAATACAAAATAAAACCTGAACAATGTATTGTAACATAAAAAATCACCATCTTTCTGCAACTAATAGGGTGTGCCAATAAAAATCGACTTCTTTTTAAAACTGGGCTTAAATTACTATTACAACATGAATCTCAATCTGTATTTTCCCAATGACTACATGTACTAATCATTTATTTTTATGCTGTTAACTGTAAATTATTACACGATTTAAAACTTTGTCGAAGAATTGTACCACTTTTAATTTTTGACCGCAGTCTACACAGCAATTACATTTTTATAATAGGAATTGTGAGGGTATATCACTTCGAGCCAATATTTTATGTTGTAAAAGACGTCCTTCAGGAGAAATATTTTGATATGGGGGACTGGTGACGTTCACAAGTGACCGATGAGCCTAACCGCTTGGTTGCAGAGTCCAACAGAAAATGTTTTGGCAGCACTAATGCACCTTGGTGATGCATCTGACATCCTCTATCAACCATTCTTGCACCAATACGTGATTAGATTTCTTTGAAATCTGCCTCTCAGAGTTTACACACAAACAAGCTTAAATTCCTACAAATTTTGTGTTTTGAGAATGTTTTCTTGCAAAAAAATGGAAAAATAGTGGTTAAAACAGGCCGGCTTTTACTGGCACACTCTACAACAACGTTTAGTAGCATTGTTGCACATTATATACAGCCATCAACATTGCACAATGAAAGAGATTGTCACATTGGAATGTACATCGTTAATTACTAGAATATTTATCACTGCTGAAACTATGTCCTTCCAGCTAACAGATATGATGGTTTCTTGATGTTACTGTCAGCTATTATACGTCTACGCGAAACAGAGAGTGCAACTAATGATACCCACTGCTGTGAAATCATCTGTGGAATGCTTTAGCACTGGCAGAAGTACAGCTGCATTTCATAAATATTAGCATATATAATTCTAAAGCAGCAATACAATATAATGGCGAGCCATCTGTCAAGGCAATGAAAGTGAAGTTATCAATAGTAGCCTGCAATGTGACGACGCATGTAAAAACAAAAAGCACCCTATTACACAGCATCGCACTGCAGCAACTGGCCCAGTTCACATAGCTGTTTCATACAGCTTCTGGCTGTGATTCGACACAGCACTCATAGTCGACACACGTGGAGAAATATCACTTGACATTGTGGCATTGTTGGCAAATCCATTGCCATGTCTCAATTCTGGGTATGGTGAAGGTTGATATCCATTTGATATAACCTGCAATCAATGCATTCCGACTAACAATAGGATAATGATACCAAATACTTAATAGTTATACAGACAGATGATGAACGACTTACAATCGCTTATATCAACAACTGACAAGTACAATCAGCATTGGCTGGGCCTGATCAGCCAACTACACCGTGTCCAGAAAAAAAGCGGCCAGTAGCAAAAATTATCAAAATCTATCTAGAAGTACCAAAATTATAGTCGAAAATAAAGTGGAACATTTTTTGTAGCCTACGTTATCATGAAGAAAACTTTCATGACGTGCGATGTCTCAGAGTTATGACGTCATCAAGCATTTAAGTATGTAAATTACATATAGCTGTAAAGTATTCATTTCTGTTCCCAATGGTACAAAAATTATAAAAATCGACCAAGAAATGCGAGAGTTGTAGTTGAAAATAACGCGGCCTCTTTTTTCCCCGGACACGGTGTACAATGGATTCAGAATTCTGCTGCCAGACTTGTATTAGGACTTCAGTCAGGTGACCATACCAAGCCGGCACTGTTCGAACTACATTGGCTGCCAGTCCACCTAAGAACTGAATACAAACTTTGTCTACTGTTGCATTCTGTTTCTGTCCAGTGCTGTCCCAGCTACATCAGTGATATTGTCCAGACTACTGCTACATCATCTCGTCGACAGGGACTACGTTCCTCTACGGACATATTATACAGTTCCACCGACTGTCACCAAGTTCGGCGAATGGCCGTTTTCAGTTGATGGAACTCTCTGCCAGTATTACATTACATTACAGACACCTCTGTTTTAAAGCGTCATCTCAAGACACACTTTTTTAACTTGGATTTTAATACTTAGTTGTTTAATATCTTATATGTTAAGTTTTCAGGCCTATGTTTAGTGATATGTGCTATAATATCGTCAATATTGAACTCTGTAATATGTCAGTGGACAGTTTTTTGTAACTAGCATACACCAAGTAACTTTTGTAATGGAATGTAATGTAATGTCTGATGGTAAGTCACCAGCTGAATTCACGACCTTCAAAGCAACTGCAGAGGACTGTCATCTGGCCCTGTGGCATCAAGTATATTAATTACTGTAACCGTGATTGAAAACTACACGAAGAAATTAATTTTACTTACTTATTTCTAGAATGGTCTTCACACAACAACAAGGGCCTCGTTGTCATCAGAAGATGTTAATAAACTTGTGTTGTACTTCGGCTCCTAACTGACTCATAAGCGATCCCAGATTTATATCATATAATACTCTAACATCATCCATTCTGTGCCCATAGTCCCCCTATACCTGTATCTGCTACCCTGGTGTGGGTAATCACGACTAAGAGATTAATCGCCATTGAAATTTTAAATTTAAATCCATCCTCAATGAAACTGTAAACCAGAATTATCAACTGCTCCAGTTGTTTTTTAAAGAAACAATAATGACAACTCAGCAGCTCAGCGGCTCAGCAGAAAACAAAAAAAAATAAAATTCCCACAAAAAAACAAATAGCAAATAAATGCCAGTATGTCATGTACTGTGAAAGATGTTGGCCTACGTGAAACATTATAAAACTTACCGCAAACACGGGATGTTCGTCTTCCTTTGCAGAAATGTTCTTCACATTATTTGATGAGTTTGAGTTTGTGTTTTTATTTCTATAACACCTTCAGCAACAAGCACAAAAGAGATTTAATTATGCATAAAATCTGCTAATTAAAGTGAAGGCAAAAACCTACATTATATTACTATACATTTAATACAATACTGCTTACTGATGCGATGCAGACAGACATCTTTAGCTCATCAAGACAGCGCACACCAGTACAGAACAATGAAAAATTATTTGAAAATCGAGCTTCAATTGTAGGTTCAGCCAATATATACATGTAACTGTGCTAAACATTTACTGCAGTTTGTAAATATGCCAAATTGGTAATTGCATTCATCTGATGATGCTGATTTTCCAAGAAAAACCAAAAAAATTGCAAAAGTCCACTCAGTTCGTCAGATGAATGCAGAAGAGTGCACATTGGCTGCTCAATAATACAACCAACCAGCCAACTTAAGCAGTTAATCTTCTACCATTTTCAGCAACCACTGTATTTATGACTTGACAGAAGTAACTAATCTGCAGTCGCCTCCCCAATGAGTAACCTAGCATAATCTGACAGAAAGCTGCCTCATATAGTATGGACACCACTTTGTGTTTGACATGGCCTAAGCGAAGGCAAGTGTGTTAGGTTGGTTAGCTTCAGCAGATCAAATTAAGTGACCATTATAATAAGCACATGATCATTTGCTGTTTACCACAGTCCGTATACCTGCTCCATACTCTCGCAATGCTGTATTCTTACAGCTACTATCGCCATATTACTGATGACTATGGCTTAAACCCAGCACTATGCTTCAATAAACATGCATCTAAACATGCTTGTATGCAAAATATCAGAAATAATACATAAAAGATATTGATACCTCCAATATATGAAGACGGCACTGAAAACAACGATGACAAATAGAATAATACCAAAGACGATGCCAACGATGGCACCGGTGCCAACTGAGCCTTGCTGCACTGAAACTGTAACACAATCACACACGCATGCATCTGACTAACTTGAACAACAAGCTGCTCAATGTACACAGTAGAGCTGGGCCAGTAAATCAAAATAACTCCTACATATCAGAGACATCAATATTATTCTTACTGTACCATATCAGCATTCTGAATGTAAACAAGAAGCTCCGCTAACGCTAAGAAAACAGCTCGGCCATTGTAGAAATATTAAAGGGGGACCCCAAATATATGGGAGCTTCCCTAACCCACTTTTCGTCTGGGTGTGGTTTTACGGTGGACCTTGGCAAACCCAAGCTGTGTACCAAATTAGAAGTCGCTAGCTTTAGCGATTGTGTAAATATTGAAGGGAACCCCCAAATTTTGGGGAGCTCCCCTATCCCAGTGCCATGCCCACCCTTTCTTCTGCGTGTAATTTTATGATGGGCCTTGGCAAACCCCAGCTGCGCGCCAAATTTGAAGTCGCTAGCCTCAGCCGTGCAGAAATAGTAATGGGGAACCCCAAAATTTTGGAGAGCTCCCCTATCCCAAGGCCACCCCACTTTTTTCTCTGGGTGTTATTTTATGATGGGCCTTGGCAAACCCAAGCTGTGTGCCAAACTTGAAGTCGCTAGCTTCAGCCATTGCAAAAATTATTAAAGGGGAAGCCCCAAATTTCAGGGAGCTCCCCTAGCCCAAGACCACATCCACTTTTTCTTCTAGTTGGATTAGATGATGGGCCTTGGCAAACCCCAGCTGCATGCCAAATTTGAAGTCACTGGCTTCATCTATTACGGGAATATAAGGGAGTTTGTTTTTAAACGACAAATTCGCTTTTTGAGCCTACCTTTGGGGGAATTAGGAGTAACGTACGGACTTCATCTATAACTCGTTGCGAACACGTAGTCGACTTCCTATTCGCGATAACTGAACTTTTTTGCTAGCTCTTACGGCTGATGCATTAAAACGTCGAAAGCGTGTTTGTTAAAGGCGGTGGGACACTTTGGGCTAAATATTTGGTTCAAGGGTTACATTTACCGCCAACATATATACACTGTTAGATAGGGGAATGGTTCTGCTACAACTTCGCCGCTAGAAGTTTTCACATAAAGAAACTTTGTAGCAGAGTTTGTTCGATTTTAATTGATTTTTATTCACAGAAATGACAAATTTACTTTTTGAGCCACCCTTTGGGGGACTTAGGGGTAACGTACGTACTTTGTCCATAGCTCGTTGGAAAGCGTGTGGCCAACTTCCTATTCGCGATAATTGAACTTTTTTTCGCTAGCTCTTACGGTTGAGACGTTATAAGCAGATATTGGTCGAAGTCGGCACTTTTCAGAGGGGGGTGGGTCACTTTGAGTGCAAATTTTGGGTGGAAGGAGATCGCCCCTAACCATTGTTGGTATTAGAAAACTAGAGTGTTTTTGCTACTTCGCAGTGAAGATAGCACGATCCTATCTTCATTCGCATGGATAGGGTACCAGCGTGTGACGAACGGATGGACAGACGGACGGACGGATGGACAGAATTGCCATAGCTATTACAGGGACCTGCATTGTAAGCTTTGTGGCCGTGCTGTAAAATGAAACAGTGGTTATTTTTCGATAATGCGACACAATTCTCGTCAAATGTTTACTTCAATGCCAAGTCAAACAACAACATGATTATGCAGAACCAACGTTGGCTGCCGGCCTGCGAGTCCCAGACCCGACACAGTAACCATGTATTTTAAATCACTGTCAGCCTTTTGCGCCAATCAGCTGCTGCAAATTGGGACCCCTTAGGAGCATGGGACCCCTGCCATAGTGCCATCCCTAAAGACCTGGCCTGGGCTGGCTATATGTGCTACTTAAGACGAAAAAATGAAAGTATGCAGCAATATCAACTACGAATACAGATACAAACGAATATCAGAAGTTACAGTGTCCAATTTCTGCTGATAATATCCCAACATGTAAACACTGCATGCATCTCGGCATTCTTAACTTTAAACTGCTGCACTGATCTAGATATATGTGACAATGTGACCGAGTGGTTACAATGAAAACCAATGAATGAAGGTAATAAGAACTAACACTTACAGTAATTTGGGTCAAGATATCGTTTCTGACATTGATTGCCATCCCATTGAGCAGTGCATCTGCCACACGCAATCACCTCATTATATATTTCATATACAACTAATTAAACAAGCTTTATTTCACAAATAAAAATTTAAATAAATAAAATATCCTGTCCAAATTACATAATGTGGAAACTCAGAGAACGCATGTAAAGACCTCCAG
>Ga0209365_1000116_pt1 | contig 13220 bp, 11 predicted proteins | sample WorMetimpBELIZE2_FD_187389 | JGI IMG/M metagenome (GOLD analysis project Ga0209365, IMG submission 187389) | Marine gutless worms symbiont microbial communities from Max Planck institute for Marine Microbiology, Germany - Olavius imperfectus... | ecosystem: Host-associated > Annelida > Digestive...
CATATCGAACGTTGGAATAATACGTTATGGCAGCATTTAGGACGCTTCGTGCGTAAGACATTATCTTTTTCTAAATGCTTCTCTATGCATGAGATTTGTTTGAAGCTCTTCTTGCACCGTTATAATATCGAGTTATTGCCGTCTTTTGGCTATGATTCAATTTAAAAATAACCACTACCGCGTAAGGAAGGGGGTAAAACTATACCGCTCACCAGAGATTTCAAAGGCACCGTCAAGGCACGGGCCGAACGGGACCTGAGGTTTCGTATCGCCCTGCTGGAAGAGGCCTTGGATGCCTTCCTGAACGCCGATCTGGAAACCGGCAAGCTGCTCCTGCGCGACTATGTGGACGCGACCGTCGGCTTCGAGACCCTGGGCCTACAGCTGCACGAAAACCCCAAGAGCCTGATGCACATGTTGAGTGAGGAGGGCAATCCGCTTGTGGATAACCTCTTTGCCGTAGTCTCTCATCTGAAGGCCCACGAGGGCCTGTCCCCCCATGCGCACGGCTCCGCCGGACCAGGGTAAGGAACAGTCCGTAGGGAACGCCCTCCGTGGCATTCCGAATGGCCCGCACAACGGCCGGTCGGCCGTTCCCTACAGTAAAATAAGGCGAAAAGTCGGTAGTCGGTAGGGTCCGCTGTGCGGACCGACAGAGATTCCCGTATCGGCCGGAATGACGGCTCCGTTTTGGCCGGCGCCGGCGGGGTGATGCCGCTTGGTCGGTTGGAATCCAAAAAACAGGCGGTCCGCACAGCGGACCCTACATTTCCATAGCCGATGGGTCATAACTGAAATGTTGCTGATGATCGACAATTACGACTCCTTTACCTTCAACCTGGTCCAGTATCTGGGCGAGCTCAGGGTGGAGGTACGGGTCTTTCGCAACGATGAGATCGGCCTGGAGGAGATCGAGAGCCTGGCCCCCGCGCACATCGTCATCTCCCCCGGACCCTGCACCCCGGATCAGGCCGGGATCTCCGTCCCCCTGATCCGGGCGTTCGCCGGGCGCATCTCTATCCTCGGCGTCTGCCTCGGCCATCAGTCCATCGGCCAGGCCTTCGGCGGCCACATCGTCAAGGCGCGAGCAGTGATGCACGGCAAGACCTCCCTCATCCACCACGCGGGACAGGGCGTCTTCTCCGGTTTGGAGCGGCCCTTCCAGGCCACGCGCTATCATTCCCTGGTGATCGAGGAGGCCAGCCTCCCCGAGTGCCTGGAGGTCACGGCCTGGACCCAGCGGGAGAACGGAGACCGGGACGAGATCATGGGCATCCGGCATCGCACCCATCTGGTCCAGGGTGTACAGTTTCACCCCGAATCCATTCTCACGCGGCAGGGGCACGACCTGCTGCGCAACTTCATCGCGGGCAAATAGGCCTCGAGCCGCAAAGACGCGCAGGAAACAGGGAATTTCGGGAAACGGAAACCACCACCCGGTTTCACTCTGATTTCCACATTGCGTCGGGAACGGCCGACCGGCCGTTGCGCGGGTCGTTCGGAACGCCACACAGGGTGTTCCCTACGAACATGTAGAACAGGATGAAATCAGGTACTACTGGCCCTGCAGCCATTATCCGATCTGGATCAGAGTATGAGGAACAAAGATGGATATCAAACCGATCATCGCCCAGGTCATCGACGGCAAACACCTCGAGGCGGAGGAAATGACCACCGCCATGCGGGCCATCATGAGCGGCGCGGCCACCGAGGCCCAGATCGCCGGCTTCCTGGTCGCCATGCGCATGAAGGGCGAGACGGTTATCGAAATCGCGGCGGCGGCAGCCGTCATGCGCGAGCTAGCCACCGGCGTGGACATCGGCGGGCTGCCTAACCCCCTGGACATCGTGGGCACTGGCGGCGACGCCTCCGGGACCTTCAACATCTCCACCACCAGCATGTTCGTGGCCGCTGCCGCGGGCTGTCACGTCGCCAAGCACGGCAACCGCTCGGTGTCGAGCCAATCCGGCAGCGCCGATGTCCTGGAGGCGGCGGGCATCCGCCTGGACCTGACCCCCGAGCAGGTCGCCCGTTGCGTGCAGGAGGTCGGAGTGGGGTTCCTCTTCGCCCCGGCCCATCATGGGGCCATGAAGCACGCCATCGGCCCACGCAAGGCACTCGGAGTGCGGACCATCTTCAACATCCTCGGTCCCCTCACCAATCCCGCCGGGGTGCCCAACCAGCTGCTCGGCGTCTTCCACCAGGACCTGCTCGAGCCCATGGCCCAGGCACTCCAACGCCTGGACAGCAATCACGTCATGGTCGTCCATTCCCGGGACGGCCTGGATGAGCTGAGCATCGGCGCCGAGACCGAAGTAGCGGAGCTGGCGAAGGGCACGGTCCGCTGCTACGGCATCGCGCCCGAGGAGCTCGGTCTCTCCCGAGCGTCCCTGGACGCCATTCGGGTCACGGGACCCCAGGAAAGCCTGGCGATACTCCGCGGCGTACTGGACAACCAGCCGGGCCCGGCCCGCGATATCGTAGTCCTCAACGCCGGCGCGGCCATCTATGTGGCCGGCGTCGCCGCCAGCCTGAAGGACGGCGTGCGGGCGGCGGACGCCGCCATCGCCGGCGGCGAGGCGCAAAGCCGCCTGGAGCGGCTGGTCGCACTCACACAAGGCTTCGCCTGACCCCCGGACTCAGTAGTGATAAATTTGAAAGTGATAGGGGGAATTGCATAATCGTTCAAACCTTGCCGTCATTCCGGTAGGGAGTGCCGGAACCTACCGATGCCAGGGATGGCCAAGCTGGAAGGTTCCCAACCATTATCGGACCGTTGGGTGGTTCATAATCACTTTAAGGTTTACCACTACCCACTTATAATTTACCAAGACCCAAATTATTACCATCTGTGGGGTAAGGATTAACTCATATATTAACCACTACCCATTTTGAAATTTACCACTACTCCAAAGGGAGGCCGAAAGCCAACCTCTTATCTCCTCTACGTTCTCTGCGGTTTGACATCACCAATCCGTTGCTTTCTATCGAGTGATTATTCGGTTGCCCTGGGCGTGAGCCGGGCTTCCGTTTACTAGGCGCAGGAGTTCCCATGGCCGACACCCCGGACATCCTTAGAAAGATCCTCCACTGCAAGACGAAGGAGATCGCTGCCCGCGCCGAACGCCAGCCCCTGGAGCAATTGGCCCAGGGGCTCGCTGCCTTACCGCCGACGCGCGGCTTTACCGCCGCCTTGGCGGCCCGGCTGGAGGCTGGCCGACCGGCCGTCATCGCCGAGCTCAAACGGGCCTCCCCCAGCAAAGGCATGCTGCGGGAGGACTTCCGGCCCGCCGAGCTCGCGGCCAGCTACCAACGCGGGGGCGCCGCCGGCCTCTCGGTACTCACGGATCGGGATTTCTTCCAAGGCAGCGACGACCACCTGCGGGCCGCCCGCGCCGCCTGCTCCCTGCCGGTCATCCGCAAGGACTTCATCGTCGATCCCTATCAGGTCTACGAGGCCCGGGCCATCGGCGCCGACTGTATCCTGCTGATCGTAGCCGGCCTGGACGACGGCCGGCTGCGGGAGCTGGACGCCTTGGCCGCGGAGCTGGGGCTAGACGTGCTGGTAGAGGTTCACGATCGGGAAGAGCTGGAGCGGGCACTGGAGATTCCCAACCGTCCCATCGGGATCAACAACCGCAACCTGCGCACCTTTCAGGTTAGCCTGGAGACGACGCTCGACCTGCTGGACGCCATCCCCGAGGACCGGATCCCCGTCACTGAGAGCGGCATCCACTCGCGGGAAGACATCGCCCGCCTGCGCGAACACGGCGTCCACGCCTTTCTGGTCGGAGAGGCCTTCATGCGCGCCGCCGACCCAGGCGCCATGCTCGCCCGACTATTCGCGCAAAACCCCGGCGACTAAGAGGCTGTCTAAAAACTCAAGCTAGGCCGCGCGGTCCAGGTCAGCCCTGATCCTACCAGGCTGGCTACGGCCTAAAGCCCCTCGCTTCCTGGTGAGGATGTCGCAAAAGCCCATCCCTGGGCTTTGCGACTGGCGAATCGGGAAATAGCAATTTCCCGATTCTTTCATTTTCAACGGCTTGCAGCCGGGTAGTGTTATTATTTTGTTGTTTTTCAATAAGCCACTTGATATCATTATCTGAGCTTTAATCTATTAACAAAACATACCGAGGAACTTACAATAGTATTACTCTCCGTAAAATGCCCTGTCTGCAATGGTATTGATGTTACGAAATATGGCACCACCAGCAATGGTAAACAGCGTTTTATTTGCAAAGATCCAGTCTGTGAGGATAAAATATTCATCTTGGATTATTCGGCCAAAGGTCGGTTATCAGAAACGAAACAACAAATCGTTGAGATGACACTCAATGGTAGCAGTATTCGTGATGCCGCACGGGTCCTGGAGATCAGGACCACGACTGTCATCAATGAATTAAAAAAAGGCCCTGAATTTCAGGCCATAAATCACGATTTGGTGGTGCTATATTTTTGTTGTTTATAGGTTTCAAACGGGAACACCGAACTCATAACGATTCACGAATAATCCGATGACAATATCGTGCTTTTGATCGAGCTTTGAAAAACAAATGGTCTTCCGCGCCAGCCGCTTGATTCGCGTCCGTAGCGTTAAATGTTTGCGCTCTATTTTCTGCGTGTTTTGTTTCCCAATAACATGGGGCTCGGGATCGAGATGGCGCTTATAACCCCCCAATCATCGGTATAAAAACGGGTGATCCCAAAGGGCTCTAATAAATCTTTTGATTTGAGAAAAACCTCATCGCGACGTCTCCCTAACACATAAGCCATACCTTACCCGTGATCCGATCAACAGCATGCCACAGCCATCTCTGACTATCTTTACAGCCGACATAGCTCCACATCTCATCTATTTCAACGCTGGTGTCTTGCCTGCTAACATCAGAATTATCCTCAACTTTGACAATATCAACCACAACCTGATCATGCCGGTGGATCGCTAAAAAATCGTGATTCACGGCCTGCAATTCGGGGCCTTTTTTTTAATTCATTGATGACGGTCGTGGGACTGATCTCCAGGACCCGTGCGGCATCACGAATATCGCTACTATTGAGTATCATCTCAACGATTTATTGTTTCGTTTCTGGTAACTGACCTTTGGCCGAATAATCCAGGATGAATGTTTTACCCTCACAAACTGGATCTTTGCAAATAAAACGCTGTTTGCCATTGCTGGCGGTGCCATGTTTCGTAACATCAATACCATTGCAGGCAGGGCATTTTACGGGGAGTAATACCATTGTAAGTTCCTCGGTATGTTCTGCTAATAGCTTAAAGCTCAGATAATGATATCAAGTGGCTTATTAAAAAACAACAGAGTAATAACACTACCCACGATTTTTTAACGATCCACCGGCATGATCAGATTGTGGTTGATATTGTCAAAGTTGAGGATAATTCTGATGTTAGCAGGCAAGACACCAGCGTTGAAATGGATGAGATGTGGAGTTATGTCGGCTGGGTAGTGGTAAATTTAGTAGTGATAAGGGGAATCGCGTAATCGCTCAAACCTCGCCGTCATTCCGGCAGGGAGTACCCGAATCTACCGATGCCAGGGATGGCTAAAGCTGGAAGGCTCCCAACCATTATCGGACCGTTGGGTGATTCATAATCACTTTAAGGTTTACCACTACCGTCGGCTGTAAAGCCAATCAGAGATGGCTGTGGCATGCTGTTGATCGGATCACGGGTAAGGTGTTGGCTTATGTGTTAGGAAGACGTCGCGATGAGGTTTTTCTCAAATTAAAAGATTTATTAGAGCCCTTTGGGATCACCCGTTTTTATACCGATGATTGGGGGGCCTGTAAGCGCCATCTCGATCCCGAGCCCCATGTTATTGGAAAACAAAACACGCAGAAAATAGAGCGCAAACATTTAACGCTACGGACGCGAATCAAGCGGCTGGCGCGGAAGACCATTTATTTTTCAAAGCTTGATCAAAGGCACAATATTGTCATCGGATTATTCGTAAATCGTTATGAGTTCAGTGTTCCTGTCTGAAATTCCTAAACAACAAAAATATAGCACTACCTGCAGCCGTTAAAAATGGCGGTCCCTCCCTGGACCACGTCGGACCACGTCGGGTGTCGCCTTTAGAGATACCCTCCCAGCGGGAGAGGGGTTGGGGAGAGGGGGAATCGATGGCTTCACTTCGAGACGGTTAATGACCCCATACCAAGCCAAATCAGGTAGTGATAAATTTTATAGTGATAGGGGGAATCGCGTAGTCGTTCAAACCTCGCCGTCATTCCGGCCGGGAGTTCCGGAATCCAGGGGCCAGGGATAGCAAGTTGCCAGGACCCAGCCTATCTATCATTTTGAAGTTTACCACTACCAACGAATGAATAGTTAAGCTAAACAAACGGAAGGAGTGAGGACAATGAAGGCGCGTGTCAAATGGATTGAGGGTGTGACCATGCTGGGCGAATCCGACAGCGGACACGCCTTGGTCATGGACGGCCCACCGGAGTTCGGCGGCCGTAATCTCGGGGTTCGGCCCATGGAGATGCTGCTCCTGGGGATGGGGGGCTGTACCCAGTTCGACGTCCTGCTGATCCTGCGCAAGGCGCGCCAGCCGGTGACCGAATGCGTCGTCGAGCTCGAGGCCGAACGCGCTGCCGAGGACCCCAAGGTCTTCACCCGCATCCATGCCCACTTCATCGTCAGTGGTCATGACCTTGATGAACGGCAGGTGAAGCGGGCCATAGCACTCAGCGCCCAAAAATATTGCTCGGCCTCCATCATGCTCAGCGCCACCGCCGAAATCAGCCACGACTTCGAGCTCCGCACCGCCTGAGAGACTGTCTAAAAACTAACCCATTGATTTGCTTGGTCTGGAGTCCTTAACCGTCTCGAAGTGAAGCCATTGATTCCTCCTCTCCCGCCAGGGGCGAGGGGCTTTGGCCAGGGATGACCGTTACCTGACGGAGATGGCCAGCCTACGGTGGATGGCGCAAGCTTATCCGCCCTACGCGGGCTGTTGTTTCCGACGGTCGTCCGGTGGTTATGGGTGTCCGACCAGGTATTCGCCGTCCGTGTGGACGGCCGTCAGTGTCAGGTCGAGGATGCGGTTGGTGGGGTCTTCCGTCCCCTCGCTAAGGATTCTGACCGGCAGGTAGTTCGGCGTGTAGCCGAACCATTCGTTCGTCGAGGCGTCGCCGTAGCGGCCCTCGACCAGGACCGGTAGCCGCCGACCGATGTAGTGCGCCAGGGTTTGTGGCTTCAGCCGGCGTTCCAGCGCATGGAGCTGGCGGCTGCGGTCCTGTTTCGTGCGGTTATCCAGCTGTCCTGGCAGGGTCGCGGCCCGGGTGCCCGCCCGCGGCGAGTAGGGAAAGATGTGGAGGTGGCCGAAGCCCAGGGTCTCCACAAAGGTCAGGGTCTGTTGCCACTCGGCCGGGGTCTCGCCGGGGAAGCCGATGATGATGTCGGTAGTTACGTTGAGGTCCGCCACCCGCTCCCGTGCCGCTCCGACCAGGCGCGCGAAGTCCCTGGTCCCGCAACGTCGGGCCATACGGCTCAGTACCGTATCCGCTCCGCTCTGCAGGGGCAGGTGCAGATGGGGCATCAGCCGCCGATTCTCGAACAGCTTCCAGAAGGTCTCCGGCAGGTCCCAGGGCTCCAGGGAGCCCAGGCGTATCCGGGGGATGTCGGTGTGGGCGAGGACAGCGCGGAGCAGAGTTGGGAGGTCGCTCCCGCGGTCACGGCCATAGCCCCCGAGATGGACGCCGGTGAGCACGATCTCTTTGATCCCCTCCGCGCTCAGCCGGTCGATTTCCGTGACCACCTCAGCAGGCGGTCGGCTGCGTTCCGGCCCCCGGGCGAGGGTGACGATACAGAAGGTGCAGCGATAGCGGCAGCCGTCCTGGACCTTGATGAAGGCCCGCTGGCGGCCGCGGGTGAATAGGGGATTGGTTGCCGGTTGCGGGGCGCCCTGGGCCATGGCATCCAGGTCCAGCGCCCGGGCGGCGATGGTTACCAGCCGATCCTTGTCCCGGTTGGGGACCAGCAGGTCGACGCCCGGCTCGCGGGCCAGTGCGTCGCCTTCCAGGGAAGCGACGCAGCCGCTGACCACGAGCCGGGCCTGGGGGTTGGCCCGCCGGGCGCGGCGCAGCAGCTTGCGGGATTTGCGTACCGCCTCGGCGGTTACCGCGCAGGTGTTGATGACCACCAGGTCGGCCGCCTCCGAATCCTCGGTGATCCGATAGCCCTGCTGTTGGAGCTGTCGCGCCCAGGTTTGCAGCTCCGCCTCGTTGAGCCGACAGCCCAGGGCCTGGAGCTTTACCTGCATTCGAGGGTGCCAAGGTGTGTGGACATATTGAGAAGGTCCGCACAGCGGACCCTACATCGATCAAGGTCAGCCTAGGGTCCTCCGTGCGGATCGCTTGCGTGTTTCAGACATGAAACCTTAATGAGAAACGGCTTGTCAGATCAATCCGTCAACATGCCCTGACCACCGCACCGCGGGATGCGCAGGCGAATGCTGTCTTCGCCGTCCTCGCGGCTCATAGCGCTCAGGATAGCGTCTGCGGGCACCGTCAAGCGTCGGCTGATGGTGCCGGACGAGTAGCTGAAACTGCGCGTGAATCCGCGACCGTCGCCGGAGTCGTTCTTTTGCGTCCGCTGGGTGGCGTGCGTCCGGCGGAGGATGAGTCGGTTGCCTTGGGTGTGGATCCGGACCCTTGCGGGGTCCATACCATCAAGGGCGATGGTGAGGGTATAGGCATCGTCCGTGGTTGCGCGGGAGATGCGAAATCCCGCCGGTCCGCCGAAGCCCGACCGGCCAAGATTGGGAGATCCCTGGAAGGGGTGGGGGTATGACCCGTAGCCGGGATAGGGCGGTACGGGAGTCGAGGTATCCGGCGGGGTATCCCCGGAGGATTGGCGCGCGGCGGGTGTCCCCGTCCCACCCGTATCTCGGGCCGGGGCCGGGGTATCCGGGAAGGCGTTCCCGTAAGGCGAACGATCGGCCAGCATCGGGAAAGGCGGAAAGCCGGGCCCATAGGCCCCCATCCCGACCGGTGGCGCGGGATATCCACCCCAGGGGCCGGGTCCATAAGGACCCCAGGCCATGGCCGACAGGGCGAGACCGCTACCCAGGGCGGCAATCAGGAGACGAGATGACCAGAGATTTCTCGACATGGAAGGGTGCCTCTGAAAAAACTAGGCCTCCTTGCGGTGCCATCGGTATTTGCACGCTGTTGTAATGGCCGCTACGGTTGTGTAACCGCAAAGAACCCGCCGTGCGGCGGGTCCTTTCGCGTCTACAGGGATTTGGTTCCAGCGACCTAGTCCTTCTTCACCCGCCCCATCACGGTGAAGCTCTTGATAAAGGGACCGGCCATGCGGGGGTCCTTAATCATGGATTTGTAGTCGCCGGTCTTGAATTTGAGCTTGCCGCTCATGTAAGCCGTGCCCAGACCCGCCATGCCGAGGCCCTTGTCGAGCCACTTGACCCAGTTGTCCTTATCGGCGCGCAGGTCCCAGCTCGGGGTCTCGTCCCTCCAGCTACCGGCGCTGGTGCACTGGCCCTTCTCCACCACGAGAACGCCGCGGGGGTCGTCTTCGCCTTTGAAGCCGTAGCAGATGGTGGAGCTGAAGTTGATCTTGGCGAGCGTCTCCGCGAGCTCGGGCTCCTTGTTCCATTCGTCCATAAAACCCTTCATCCACTTATCGGAAAAAAGTTCGGCCATTGTCGTTTGTCCTCTTGATGATTTTCGGAGATATCCCCCCGCGCCCGGCGCGACGGTGAGTTAAGACATTATGGGAAACCCTGAAACACTCACGGTCCCCATATGTGGGCTCGGTTATCCATATTCCAACCGGATATCCGCCGCCGCCAGGCGTTCCGACTCCTGCTCCAGCTCCAGGCAGGTCTGCGGGTGATGGGACAACCAACCGTCGGGGAAGGTGAGGCGCAGCCGCTTGCCGTCCGGATTGAGCATGGGGTAGGGCTTGGTGGCCGGGGAGCGGCCGCGGTGCAGCAGTACCGCCAGACGCAGGATGACGCACAGATAGCGCGCGCCCTCGCGTACCGGTTTGGGCAGGGTAAGGAATTCCTGGCTCGGGAATTTGCGGCGATGGCCGAGCACCAGTACCGCGAGCATGGCCTGTTCCTGCCGCGTGAAGCCGGAGAGGTCCGCATGATGCAGCAGGTAGGCGCCGTGCCTCTGGTAGTGGCTATGGCCGATCATGAGCCCGATCTCGTGCAGGCGGGCCGCCCAGTTCAGCATACTCGGGTAGTCGGGGTCCGTGAGCCCCCAGGATTGGGCGACCTGGCCGTACAAAGTCAGCACGGTGGTCTTGATGCGTTCGGCATGCTCTTCATCCACGTCGAAGCGTTGGCACAGGGCGTTTACGGTGCGTTCGCGCACGTCTTCATGGCGGCTCCGGCCCATCATCTCGTAGATGAGGCCCTCGCGCAGGGCCTCCTGGGAGACCTGCATGTGCTCGATGCCGAGGGTCGTGAACACCGAGCGCAACACGGCGACCCCGCCGGCGAATACCGGCCGGCGCTGCTCGGACAGGCCCTTAAAATCAATGGCATCGATAGTGCCGCAGGCGACGAGGGCGTCGCGGAGCCGGTCCAGGGATTGTGAGGAGATGCCCTCCGCGGACCAGCCCTGGGCCTCCACCACCGAGGCGATAGCCTTGATGGTGCCGGAGCTGCCTACCACCTGTTTCCAGCCGGAGCCGCGGAACCGCTCACGCACCGGACGGATCTCCAGGGCCCCCGCCAGCTCAGCCCGGTCCATGGCCGCGGTGGACAAGTGGCCATCGGGAAACCGATGCCGCGACATGCTCACGCACCCCATCTCCAGACTCTCGCGCAACCGCGGGGTGACCCCCTCGCCGACGATGAGCTCGGTGCTACCACCGCCGATATCCACCACCAGTCGCCGCTCGTCGCCGGCCGCCAGGCCGTTGGCCACGCCCAGGTAGACCAGCCGCGCCTCCTCGCGCCCGGCGATCACATCGATCATGTGCCCGAGCGCCTGCTCCGCCTGTTCGAGAAAACCAGACTCGGGGTCGAGCCGGCGCAGGGTATTGGTCCCCACGGCGCGGACGCTCTCCGGCGCCATGCCGCGCAGACGTTGGCCAAAACGTTCCAGGCAGGCCAGGGCCCGCTCGACCACCGCGGGCATCAGCTGCTTATCGTCCGTGAGGCCCTCGCCCAAGCGCACCATCTCCTTGAGGCGATCAATGACTTGAAGGTCGCCGTCGGCAACCCGAGCGACGATCATGTGAAAGCTGTTAGAGCCGAGATCGACGGCCGCCACCGTGTTCGGCGGGGACGATCCCGTACTCAGGGGAGACCAGGAAGCCATAAGCCGTTTTCGATTCCGAACGTCGGGGCATGGTATCAATGGGCCACCCAGCGGTCCGATAACGATTCAGATCTCCCAGCTTTTGCCGTCCCCGGCATCGGTGGATTCCGGCATTTCCTGACGGAATGACGGCAAGGTTTAAACGATTATGCAATTCCCCCTAATCACTACAAAATCTACCACTACCCGACTTCGGTGGTCAATGCCAGGGCCACCAAATAATAACTCGATAGAAAGCAACGGGTTGGTGATATTGAACCGCAGAGAACGCAGAGGAGGCGAGAGGTTGGTCCCCGGCCTCCTTATATGAAGGGTGCCGCCAAAGGCGACACCCGATGCGGTCCAGGGAGGGACCGCCATGTTCAACAGCGATCAGCCGTTGAAAATGAAAGAACCGGGACATCGCCATGTCCCGATTCGCTAGTCGCAAAGCTCAGAGATGGGCTTTTGCGACATCCTCCTAAAGTGCGGCGGCAGTCAGGTATCTCCAGGCTTCGGGTGTTCTCCCATGATTGGCTGGTTGCACCTGAATTGTCAGCCGGCACGAGCCCGACGCCGCTTTGGTTTCCAAGCGATCCGAACCAAAGCGCCGTCGCCGCGGCGCGGGCCGAGCACACGGCCCCACCACTCCCCGGCCAACACCGGCCGTTTAGGCACCCGTGGATACCATCCGGGGCACCGCTTTGCCCGCGCACTCCAAAGGAGGCTGGTTGATGGCCCGACCGACCCTTCGGCCAAGTAGCTGTTTCAACGGTGATTATCACCATTAAAACAAGACTGGTAGGATGGGCAAAGCGAAGCGTGCCCATCAAATCCGGGAGATTTGTAGGGTCCGCTGTGCGGACCGTTTGGCCGTAGGGGCGAAAGATTTTTCGACCCTACAGGCGAATTGATGGGCACGCGGCGCCTTGGATATCCACAAGCCGCCGGGGCTTAGAGGCTACCTAAAAGCCGCGCGGTCCAGGTCAGCCCCGGTCCTGCAAGGCTGGCTACGGTCTAAAGCCCCTCGCCCCTGGCGGGAGAAGGGTTGGGGAGAGGGGGAATCGATGGCTTCACTTCGAGACGGTTAAGGACTCCGGACCAAGCCAAATTAATGGGTTGGTTGGTAGTGGTTAATATATGAGTTAATCCTCAGCCCACAGATGGTAATAATTCGGTATTGTATCGGTGCAAGAAGAGCTTCAAACAAACCATCATACCAATGGATACATTTGGAAAAAGATAATGTCTTACGTACGAAACGGGCTAAGTACTGATGTAAGGTATTATTCCAACGCTCAATATGGGCCGTCTCACCCGTTTCTTTACCTACGGGACGATGTTGTTCCAGGGAATAACAGGTGGATACGCCTCCCAATAATCGGTGAAAACCAGGGCTTTTTTATACGCCGGTGGGATACGATCCCAGAGTATTTGACACGTTTTCTCACTGCGATCACCGCAGGCGTAAGCCACCACTTCTCGGGTCTCTCGGCTCAATGCAATCCAAAGCCAAACTTTGGTGTGGCTACGGAAGACAAAGGACCAGACTTCATCCGCTTCCAGCACGGGTGTTTTCTGGGGATCAACGGGTTTCAGGGTAGTTTTAAGGGGGGAGCTGTTCCGCCTTTTTTTAACCAGGCACTCAAGGTTTGGCGACAAACCCCAAAGGTACGTTTGATTCCGCGCATACCGGAGCGTTCTTGATAAGCTTTGAGAATGATCTCTTTAGTTCTTCTTCGGTATAATCTACTCGAGGTTCCAGGACACCATAAGGCCCACAAGTTTTACAGTGATATTGTGGACTTCCACATCCATTGGTACCATTTTTGATAATTTATTTACTCTGACATTTACGACAAGTATGGACTTTTGTTTCAGTCATCATAGCTCAAAACCCTGTGATTGAATTG
>Ga0209365_1000117_pt1 | contig 13190 bp, 9 predicted proteins | sample WorMetimpBELIZE2_FD_187389 | JGI IMG/M metagenome (GOLD analysis project Ga0209365, IMG submission 187389) | Marine gutless worms symbiont microbial communities from Max Planck institute for Marine Microbiology, Germany - Olavius imperfectus... | ecosystem: Host-associated > Annelida > Digestive...
ATATAGGCTCGTACTGCCACTTTATTTTCGACCATAACTGACGTCATGTTTCTTAATTGGTGCGTTTGTTGATAATTTGTACCACTGGAAACAGAAAATAAACATTCAACAATTTGTAATCTATACTATACTTACTTAATCGCTTGATGACGTCAGAGCTGTGACACTTCGCAAATGACAAAAGTTTGAATTTCATATAGAATTGGGGGTGTTAAAATTAAATGGATTAAATTTCAAGATACAATTTCGATAAAAATCTATAGGAATGTAAAATATTTTCTGCCTAAAGATTGTTAAAGAATTGTCTGACAACTTGGACAAGAATAAAAAAAGATGAATATTGAACTACATTCTGCAAGTAGGGGCGCTTCTACGATGGGGCGGGGGCGTTTGCCCCAACCTTGACATTGTCCCCCAAATGTGACATGAAACACTGTTTGATGAACTCAAAATACGCCAAAATGCGTTTCCGGCCAGGGCTCGACTCCGGACCACGCTGGTCGAGCTCAAGACGCTGCGCCAGACCCCTTAGTCGGCTGGGGGGATTTTCCCCATACTCCACCTTATTCAACGCCTTGATGTGATGGGGAGGGGCATGCAAGATCCTAAATATTTTTTGTATAATACCGCCCTTCTACGAACCACCGGTTCAATAGAACACTCGGTTATATAACTGTTTTCTTCTCATCTTACTTTTAGCGTTATTAGGTATAGGCTATAATATGTGAAGACATTTAATGGATTAATTACATATTTTGTAATTTCTAAAGTATTTATTACATTTCCAGACTCCAATGATACAAAGCGTATAAAAATCGACCAAAAATACACGAAAGTTAGGCCTAGAGTCGCAAATAAGATGACATTTTTATGACCGGCGGTGTATAGTAACAGTGTACATTTATGAAAATTAGCAGGTGGGTAGCCTGCTACAGTTAGCATTGGACGACCCCCGCATATCAAAAGCACGGTAAGGCAAGGTAACGCTAGGACTGATAACGCCAACATGCAGGCCATGTGAACAGCGGTCAACGTCTGTGATGCGTGCAGCAGAACAGACAGACAGATAGACGGATCACGGCCTTGACCTTTAGAAGCCTGCAGAACACAGCAGTGCAGTGCAAAGCTCATGGACGCGGAAACACTGATAAACGGCAGTCACTGGATGGTGTGGCCGATGAGCGATATAGCCAACCAATGACAGCCGTTTGCCGACGATAAGCTACGCCTACTAATGCCTAAACCAACGTATAGGCTGTGTATACATGAACATAAATTATGTATAGTATGTATAGCCTACCATAGCCCGACATGGGTGGTCGGCTATGCAGTGGCTGCTTGCAGTGCATTCAGGGCACTTTATGGCTGTGTCAAGGCCTCACACATGCTTGGGTTATAGTCGAGTGTTCTTCGAATGCAGATGTCTGTTGCTCAACAGAAGCACGGTGCGCACATGTTGATAACGACGGTATCGCGAATGCATGGTAAGCTATACTGCTATTGGCCAAGGCCACATTTAGGATTTTTATAGGTTATGGGGCCTAAACAAATTGTATTCTTAAAGCGTGCTCATGTGGATATTGCAGACGCGAGGGGACAAAAAATGAGTGGGCAGAGGGTCGAGGCACCGAATACTGAAGGCGTGATGCGTGGAGGGCTAGCCTATATATGGGGGCGCAAAATGAATTTGGTGTATTCTGATACCCCAGATATAGCTGCTGGCGGCAAAGATGTTAGACGTTTTAGCATAAGTTCTAAAAGCACATCGACACAAAAAAAGTTCACTAATTGCCTATACCTCAACCTCAACAAATTACAGCCGGGGAGTCAGGCGTACTGTGGGCAAACTGCCATTGCCAAGTATATAGATTACTACAACAGATGATAACTCAATGATGTGTCCCGGGCTGTTGGCATTCTCTGTGTGAAACAAAATGAACGCCAAAAAACTTCAGCGGCGCTAAAATTTTGGACCAAGCAAGGGCCTTAATTAAAAGAAGCTATAAATTGTTAATTTTACAATATTGCAGTAGAGTAGGCTATCTCCATAGGCCTAAACAGTGCTTGAAGTCTGAAAAAAACAAAAGAGGAAGGTTTCAGCGCAAATGTCGAATATCGACTAAAAAATCGACTACGTGGAATGCCTTGCAGATTTCAAACTAGCTTTCAATCTAGAAAATACACTGTGTCCGGAAAAAAGTGAACCCAACACACTGTACCTGCACTGAAATTTGAAATCTGAATGCATCCTGTGTAAATTTTGTATGCTTTATTCTGAAGTATTCTGTGAAATATGCAGAGTTATCAATCTCTAAATATCAAGGATAAATATTTTGCTGTTTCCAGTAGAGCGTATACTGCAGTCACTCAGTGACGTTTCGAAGCAATCATATAAACAGTAAACGTGGTGTTTTCCGCAAACGATCATTTCTTAATTTAAGTGTTGGGGCATGAGAAAGGATACTGTGCTAAAAAACTCATCGCGGAATTTCCCAACAACAACAAGCAGTAGACACTTAAGCAAATCGTTGTGGAAGATTGACACAAACGGCACCATCGAAAGGAAGCATGGCAGCGGGTGGAACCTGGAAGCGGACAATTACTGACAAAGCGGTCAAGCAGTGGCATCCACGTCTTCGAGCTTGCATTTGAGCACACGGAGGACATTCTGAACATAGCCTTTAGGCATGTTTGGTATTTACACAAACGTACACTTTAACAGCCATATGCGAATGCACAGACAAACAAACAACCGAATTTCAGTAAAATCTGTCAACGGCTGCAATAGTTGCAGGTGGTTTAGTGAGGTCACCCCAAAACATGCATTCGCATATGGCAGACAGTTTATGTTTTGGGGTGACCTCACTAAACCACCTGCAACTATTGCAGCCGTTGACAGATTTTACTGAAATTCGGTTCTTTGTTTGCAGTTAGATGTTATGATGTTGATGCAGAATTTTGTTAAAATCCGACACTGTTTGGCGGAGTTATAAAAACATGTTCAGGGGTTTACTTTTTTCCCGGACACAGTGTATATACTTATTTTGCTGTCTGATGATGCGAAGTTCAAATATAATAAAAACTAGCACACAGAGAAAAAAGACCACTCCAGGACTGGATAGTTCAAACTGTTTAATAGTTTATATGATGTGTTTGAGACAGGCCTAATAGGCTTTATATGGCTACAACCTATGCCTACTTAGTGCTCCTGCCAGCAACTGTACTGCTGGCGTCCGTGAATTTGGTGAATTCGAACCACATAGGCAGCTATTGTCTGTTGGCTATGACACGGTCAAACACGCTAAATATCACAGTTAACCATAGATTAATTAGTTTGGACGCAACGTTCCACTGTTGTCAGATGCTGACTTCTTGTTCCGGTTGTCATGTCAGTGATATTGGCATTGGAACAGTCTTTTTTGGTACTTACCTTAAGTGTATTGCATTTGTTTAGTCATGCTTATACCGTCGGACAGCATATTTGTAATTGTGCATCTAAATTGGATTATGGCATAATCTAGTTTAGCTAATACTGATACTTTCATTCTTTTCAACTACTGTATGACAAAAGTTGTAAATGGCGTTTAGATTCTGTAACTAAATACCCTTAGAACAGTCATAAAGAAATATATCGAGTAGATGACATTGATGTGTGTATGCTTGTATTGAATGTATTGTTTAAACTTGTACAGTTTTTGTCTGCTTTTGTAGGAAAAAAGCGTTTACACACCATTGTCACTTGTCTCGAGTGCGGAGAAATAAAACGGTTTCATATTAACAGCCAGAATCTGTGGAGTATGCAACGTGAAGCGTGGAAGATTGTACCAAATGGCATTGTAGATGATTCTGTCCAGTTAGAAATGACTGCCAGTTGTAATGCAGTAGGCCATGATAATCAAAGCTGTGTACAACACAGTGATTCGTAGAAACAGTGTAACAAAAAAAATTCTTAAGACTAAACAACTGAATGTAATGAAATGGAAGTCTGGCTCAATGACTTTGTCTGATTTAGGCTGCAAAGTTCAGTTGTCCACAGAGTGTACAGAAATCCAAAGGCAATGAAATTGTAGCGGCTGTTGTCGTCATTCCAGAATACCAATGGCGGTTGATGTCATGACTTGCATTATTATTTATTGCACCATATAGATGAAATAGGCCTTCAGTCTTGTACTCTGGTGAATTGTTGTAATAAACATGGCTGCAAATGATTGCTCAACAGAAATATGCAACGTCTAATGTATAATTGTGGCATTTGTTGCTTCTCAGTATGACTCGAGTGAGTTTAATTTGTGGTAGTCATTTAAAGTGTGGCATTAACTCAAATGCTAACCCATTAATTATAGTCATTCTTCCTGAATCCACATGGTGTCCCAAAAAGCACCATCAAAATTTCAGAAACATTGCAATATGGAATTTTCCAGTCAATGATGCTGCCGCTGGAGAGCAGCAAAAAACCATCTGTGCAACCCTTCTGCTATACACTGACATTAAGTTAAAAGTAGAGTTCAGAGAGCCTTGTCGTGGCTTTGATTTTCACAAACCGACCACCATCATCCTTGCACTAACTACTAAACCGTGTCCGCATAAATAATGTGCCACTTTATTTTATCTTATAACTCTCGCAATTCTTGGTCGATTTTTGTAATTTTTTGTACCATTGGAATCAGGAATGAATAGCTTACGTAATAGTTTGATGACGTTATAACTGTGAGACTTCGCTAGTCACAACATTTTAACTTTAGTTTACATGTTAAAATTAACCGTAATGAGCTTGAAGATAAATTGACTGGAGGTCCTAGTAGGCCTATTTCACCATTTATGGCATTGCTACGTGGAGTTATTTCAAAATATTTATACAGGTTCACATCTACAGTGACGGCTAAAATACTGCGGTGAAATTTATCCTCTGGTGAATCACATGTTATGGCAGTCATTAACAAACTTTTCTGCAATAGTGTTTTTAAATGTGCAAACTTGGACATAGCTTAGCCACAACTGTGGCATCACCTAGTGATACAAATATCTCCAGACTGTTGGAAAGGCTATTTCTTCCTCTGAAAATGACGAAAACTGCATCAAAATTGGCCTGTAAATGACGACAGTAATGTACAGTGTACTAAATCAGACCAAACTCCAGTTCACATTAAAGACTGACAAAAAACGCACTAAAAAACTTTTCAATATTATGCTGCTGTGTATCTACCATCACCTATACTAAACATGGCATGCAGATAAAGCACGTCCATTCCATTTTTGTAGCCCAAAAACTTTATGATCTAACCAGTAGTATCTGCACCAGGGGCTACTACTAATGTTACTACTGCTATTTCACATATTGTGTTTTCGCAAACAAATGCCTCATGCATAAAAAGCAAAATGTTTAAAAGGTTTTTATGGATTGACTACGTGTAAATTTCTTCAAAAATCGAACAATATATTGCAAATTTTGGGATTTTCCAGACCAGATATCTCCAAACATGACCCTAGCAGTGTAAAATTTGTACATAGTTCACACCATCTTTCACCATATTCCATCAAATGTATTGATCCTGTGGGGCCATATTAAAACTCTAAATTGCCACCTCAGTAATTCCTGTTAGTGTGGAGTGTGGATAACTATGACTCAGAGAGACTGTATGGATATTTGAGAATTACTTATTTCTGAATGTAACGCTACAGGTTGCATTGCAACTGCAGTAACTGGCCTCATCCTCTTAAGATAAAGTGTACAATGAATGCGTGAAACACTGCTAATACAGACTACAGACATAACAATTATCTTGTGCAAGATATATTATTGACAAGATGGACAACAGGACATGATAGCAGTCAGTTCAACTCATTATGTACACAATAAATAACGAAATTATACGCAGTTGTAAATTACAAATCAAACAAAAAAAGTAAATAATTCATGATTTCTACTTCAGTAATATCATAGTAAAATATCCACATTTATCAAACTTTTTCAACAATCTGTTTTAGAGTATTGCTCTGTACTAAATTAATAAATAACAATACCACCAACTATATTTAATTATGTATATAAAGTTTATTTACTACAACGCGATCATATAATTCAGTCATCAAATGCATATTGTACAGTGTATGCATAATTTAATAATGTACAGTAATATGTTGTTTAGATCTGAAAGAAATTACACTGTGTGTGTTATATATGTCATGGGTGACATGGATCAGGTCCGGAAATTTTTCTAACACAGACAAAGAGACATGCAAATATGCAGTTGAATTAGATGCTACTGAAAATGCTACTGGGCATGCTGCAGTATGAATAGTTATTCCAGTAAATAACATATTCCGTGCCTTCCCAGAATTTTTTTCCTGCAGGCATGCAATGTTGTTAACACCCCAAAATTGTTGCACTAAATGCTATTCTGTAGGGTTAAAACACTAAAAGCTATTTCTGCCAGGGTTAGCCCCAGCTCCCTAGCTTGTGCAAAGGGGACTAGCCACTCCCAAGAACACAACCCCTGCTGCGGCCTCAAGCTTCAGACCTCCATCCTGTATGCTTCCCCACCTTTCACTACGTTCCGCCAACCCTGATAAGTAAGGCCTCTAATGTTATCTTGACACTGTAATAACACATGGAGATTACAGAAGGAAATTACAAGCAGGATATGAAACGAATGGACTAGATTACTATACAGACGTGATGGACTGTGACAGCGGAAGAACAAAATTATCACAAGGCAGCTTGAAATAACTTGTGGGAATGCATGTCAGTAGACAGGGTTCATAGTGTGCTTGAAAAAATCCTTCAATATGCTTAAATTTATTGTTAAAAATTCAAGCCATTGAAAGTAATTGAAAAGTCCTTGAATTTTGCACTGCACTTATCTCAAATCTTTACAAATACCCAAATCACAAATCGTTTAACACCCAAATCTCGGTCAAATGTCACGTCATTTTATGAACAATACAGTAGTTTCACATACACCAGTAAGATGACAATACACTCAGTGAAAAGACTTAGATATAGAACCAGCAGCAGTGACTCTATAGTCTCAGCTGACAGTCTGTTATGCTGGGCATAATGACTGATTCGCGATATGACACCTTTTCCATTGAATGGAATCGCGAATTTTATAAAAATTAAATCAAATTGCAAATCACACATATTCAAATCAAATCTTTGCTTGGTCAAATCAAATCCAGAGAGCTGTTCCCATCACTAGTGGGTACATCTGTGGGTTATGTTTTGCATTAGCTTACAATATGATTTTTTTCACTGATACTTTTGATACTTGAAAATCACATACGTAGGTGATTGAACTTTTTAAAGTGTACTATGAACCCTGGATAGATGAGCATAACAAATACTGGTATGATGCTGATGCTATTGCTAAACGGTATTGAAAACATCACTCTTGAGTGAATGTGGCATAGCAGTATGCCAAGTTATACGTTTGTAGAATTATCTAACACTTGCAATGCACACAATAAAAGCAGCTGTTTAAAAATATACATTCTGATAACATCTCATAAAACGAAACACTTTCCAAAACTACAGTTCTCCATTTCCAAACAAAACAAATATTCATGACTCAGTAGTTATGCAGATGCTCCAGCTGAACTGTTGCTGAAACTTACACTAGGGAATGGTGTCGTCATTAACAGAATCCAGCCCAAACTCCTGCCATTCCATAGAAACTCCCACAACTTAGGGTTGGGTACACTGAACTACAGGTGCAACAGCATTACAACTCTTTTTATAGACTGAAAATGAAAACGTGCTCAAAACCAGGGATGCAGAGTCCTTATTTTTGAGGGACTCCGAATCCTGACGCCAGGATTAGATAATTTAGGACTCCAGACTCCAACTCCAGGCCCAAAATCAGACTAACTACAGGCTGTAATGTCTGACAAACTGATTGTGTGCTTAAGGATGACTTGAATGCAAAATCAAAATTCTTCCAATTAAAGGTGCACAATAGTGTACAAGCAAAATTTTAATTTTAAATTAAATTGAGCAAAAGTCAAATCAACTGCTATGATATCGCATAGTACTAAGCTTAATGTACAATAAAGAGTACATAACCAGAGTCGGAGTTTCCCTCAAAACGAAGGATGCGACTCCAGGCCAAAACCCAGACTCCGAATCCACAGCCCTGCTCAAACCCTGATGAGTAGACTGCTTAATATACCACATGGTAGATTAAGTGTAATGCATAATGAGAAAATCTAACACAAAAAGCCAGTGAGTCTGACACAGGCTGGTTGGTATACTGTACTGTGGTAGGAAGTGCCAGATTTGTGGATTTAAGTCTGGAATTAAAACAAAGGATGATGAATGGTGACAGTGGTTGTGATGAAAGTGGTGATCTGGTGCACGAGGCTAATACAGTGATTTACGACGTCTAATCCAGACATAGGATGCTGCGTACCAATAATGAGCGATAGGCGAGTTTAAGTCATTAACTTAAGTACAAAAATGTTAATGCATTATAAGCAACATACGTATACTATGTAAAGTTCATTACGTTGCCAAATTAAACTATTAACCATTGCAAAAATCACAAACAGTTCATATTCTCGTATATACACAATGCAATGTGCACATCTGCTGCAATGTATGCTGCTAATTAGACTTGTTGCCTGTACAATCAATACGTTTCTCAAATGAACCAACACTGACTGCAGACTAAGTATGCTCACATTCAGAAGGTACTAATGCATTGAGATAACTAATACATTGCATACTAGCAGTGCACGCATTATGTTAATATGGTAAAAATGTAACTTGTAAAACTGCATGGAAACACGGGCCAGATGCTTTTCTTGATGCTAAAAGAACATGACCGTCATCCAGGAGCAGCTGTGCAAATAATAAATCTATTAGCACATTTACGAACATCAACACACTATTGTACAGCGAAACGATCAGCAGTAACATCCACTCAGAATGCATGATGTATCAGAAATAATACAAAGTGTATCAGTATAATTCGCAGAATTGTAATTAGAGGAGACAACTGCTACATGATTTTAACATTATTATTATTGTTGTGGTTGTTACAAAATGCACCACACACGTATAGTAGCATCATAAAATGACTGCAGGTTTATTGTGAACTTGCATAAATTCCAAACCAACTCATTAAATAGGTTTGCTTGCTAAAAGTAGTACAAACATGTACACAACAATGCGAATAGTATGTAAGTCAGTATAATTACATTATTATTCTGTTCACGAATCCACAGCAGATGTTAGTAGCTCGTTCAGTTCATGTGTAAGTCCATCGAACAAGTTGTCGATATCGGTAAACTCGTTGCTGTTACTCGCGTCATAAACCGCAGTATTCTCATTACTGAAAACACAATCATCAGACATTATTCCAACATCTGCAGCTAATTCAACAGCTGTATGTGATCACTGAAAGCACTTGCACAATATTGACAGAAAGAAAGTGTAAAGCGAATTTTACCATAAAGAATGTCCTGACTTGCTAGCACTCTGTTGTTGTAATGCACCTTTCTTGCCAGACACTGTACAACACCATTAGCAAGTAGCAGAATGCACAATGACACAACTGGTGAATACAACAGTGTTTGTTACAATCGACATTCAAAAACAGTTACTACGACAACAAAGAAAATATGAAACGTGATCACCATTAACATATCTGCAAGCAGCAGACAATAACAGATTAATTCACAAGCTTCAACTCTCATTACAAGAATAAGATACAGAACACAACACCATTTAACAGTTATATTCTAGGAAACCTGAGTTAGCCAGTTGTCCAATTAACCTTCTTAAAAGATAATTAAACAATATTTTGCAGCAGGTTTTGAATGACTGGCCCTTCCTGTCACCAACCAGTGCTCTACACATATCATTATCTTACCTGCAAACGCATATTCAAAAGAGACAAAATTAGCCTAAGTATCTGGATGGTTCTGTGGTGTAGTGGTTGGGACATTGGACTTGCAATTTCTGGTCGCGGGTTCAATTCCTAGCTATGACACTTTCCAGTTATTGCCGAGATAAGTGACCATATTTCGCAGGTAAACTATCTTTGGATATAACCACCACCTAGGACAACTCAGCCTTGCATCCCTCCGGGGTCGCTAAATCAAGTACCAGCTCTGGATGGGGTGAAAGTGGGAAAATCACCAATGACACTGTGTGATCCCATATGGCATGTGATTTCCCATAGCGGTGCGGTGACTTCGATTAAAAACTGCTGCATCCAATTTACTTTACTGAGTTAAACTACTGAAGAATAAGTTAACTCATCTAAACGCCTACCTCGTCGACGAACGGTGCCAGAGTATTCATCATAAGCAGGTTTATCATCATAGACATCGTCGTCATTGTCCACTCCATGTGCAGTTGGTGTACTACGCTGTCGAATTGTGCCAATATTTTCATTTGCAAATGGCAAAGTACTGCAATCTCCAGTACTGCCAGTTTCTACAGATGACGACAAAACTGTTGCAGAAGCATTTGTTGGAGAAAAACATGGGATTGTGTTGTGCGTAGTTTTGACACACTGCTGACGGTTCTTTGACATCCGATCTAAGCTGCCACAATTTGCTGGTGTGCACTGTGAGCTACTGAGCTGGCTACATGCATCACCAGGAAGTGGGTTGTTATTTGCCTTTACAGAGTTAGTTCGTTGAGGTGGGACAGGAGGAATTTTCTTTGGTGTTGCAATGGACGGTGTTAGTCGTGATGTTATGTGAAGCGGGGTTGAAGGAGCACTGCTTCTAGAAGATTGCAAGTGGGCAGTGCCACTGCCAACACACGACTGAGGTGTCATCATAGCATATGGACTTGAACTGCAAGGAGTTGCTACACAAGAATCTCCACTGGCTCGACGCATGCGGACGACACTTGTGTCATCATAAGGTGACATGACTCTGCTGAGACCAGCATCTCGCACTGGGACACCATGAAATGACTCATATCCAGGTGATACCGCGGGCACGTCATAGACTGCTGGCGACTGAACATTTGTCGACCTCTTCACTTGTATGGCTACCATCTCCGGCTGATATGCTGACACCAACCGAGGCTGCGCAGCAAATGAACTTTCACCAGGTCGTCGATAAATGTCAGTAGGTGTAAGGTAGTACGGTGATTTTGGTGGAGCAATACATGATTTAGATGGAGAATGGTACATGACGGAAGGAGACCAATGACTGTCACATACGCTAGATGACTGCTGTGAAGGCTGCAGTGAAGCCTGAAATATTTCGGCATTCTGCTGAGCACTACGCTTAGCAGCCAGTTTCAACTTCTTTAGCCTGTCAATTGCCAGCATGATTTTCTTCTGATGACCTGCAGAACAGAACATCAAGCAAATGTCTCCACATTATCACTAACCTATGATTATGATAGACATATCTGGACCAATGGCAGATTTCTTAAGTCTATCCAACATGTTTTATAATCAGAGTTATGAAGAACGTTGGTTTCCACGATGACATGGAGAATGTGACACTAAAGTAAAGTAAACACGGATATAGCAGTTCGTAATCGAAATTACCACACCATTACGGAAAATCACATGCTACATGGGATCACACAGTGTTACCTGCCACCAGGCAGAGGTGACTTTCCCGCCTTTACCCCAGCCGAAGCTGGTACTCAATTTAGCTACCCCGGAGGGATGCAAGGCTGCGTTGACCTAGGTGGTGGTTACATCCCAAGATAGTTTAGCCGCGAAATACGGTCACCTATCTCAGAAATAACCTAGCAGTGTCATGACCGGGATTCGAACCAGCGACGCAAAGGTCGCAAGTCCAACGTCCTAACCACTACACCAACGAGCCACCAGTATATCATGTAATGTAAATGACACCAGATGTGCATTATCTTGAAACAATGTGTGTTCTTTTATAGGTATATTTTACTTGTACTCTTTAAATTGTCTTATCTATAGCTGCACTGACTGCATCACAAATAAATAAATTATATATCAGTTTATCTAATACAGCATGTTCGCATAACATATTAATACAAAAACGTCTTTCATTTGGAACTTTTGAATTAAGATTCACATTGGTATTTCAGGTTTGTATCAGTATGGTACTATAGTGTTAATACTTTTCGCACACTGAGCTAAAATCCACATTCTATCTAAAAAACATTACAGGAAACAATGTATTCTCAACACCACAAGCTCTGAAAAATAAAACCTTGCAAAACCACATTACCCTACAAACACGTTGTAGAGTCCACTCAGTCTGGTTCTGATCAGTTTATTAATATTCTCTGCAGCAGGTTAAAATTCTACAAACAAAGAAATTGCACCTAAGTATGACAAACCTAGTTTTTTAATTCCAATTTCTTCCAGATCTTCCCATGTAATCTCCACAACGTGATCAATATCGCTGTAGTATCCATCAGCAGTCAATGCATCGTGATAATCAGCCAAGTGCAGCTGCTGCAGCCACTCCAGTACGTTGTCCTGGCAACATACAATGAAATGATGCTTCACAAGTGAACCAAATACAACACAAGGTTCATTATTCACTCACATACTGGTACTGCTCGTTAACCAGACTGCTCAGATTTATCACTGTTACGTCATAGCCAGCGAGGACTGTAGCGTCCTTCGTGAACAATGACAGTGACGGATCACCTTTCTCCAGTGTCAACCACAATCTTCATGGAAGAAATGACTGGATCTTCATGAAGACTTCCACACTGCCTTATCCAAACTACTTCACCAGTGGGTCAAGGAAAATGAAGATGACGTAAGCAATTCAAACTGACAGTTAACATTGGCAACCAGTTTAACATTTACGAAACAACGCCATTAAAATTGTGAACACAGATAAAACAAGACAGATTCTGACAAGAAGTTTAACAAATTATTAGCATTACAACAAATGGTAGATATGATGTACGAAGGACAGTTAACAAACTACACTGTGTCCAGAAAAACACACCAATAATATTTTGTACATTAGTTCATAACATTCAAATGCATCGTCGTAATTCATGGCAGGCAATACTACAACATTAATGTAAACTAATTATACAATTTTTGCCTGCCTTGCCAAATACGTGCTGCTCCTTTACCTTGCAAAATGAAATTACCAGTGTATTACAACTTCACGACATCGAAATCGGCCAACTACAAGAAAACAAATGTGGATTTTAAATCACCAGAAGTGTGTCAGGTTCAACATGAAGAAGACCACAGCTACTT
>Ga0209365_1000118_pt1 | contig 13085 bp, 11 predicted proteins | sample WorMetimpBELIZE2_FD_187389 | JGI IMG/M metagenome (GOLD analysis project Ga0209365, IMG submission 187389) | Marine gutless worms symbiont microbial communities from Max Planck institute for Marine Microbiology, Germany - Olavius imperfectus... | ecosystem: Host-associated > Annelida > Digestive...
GTTGTCGAGAAAAGACGGCCTGTTCTATCATCGGTCAGAGAGCTACGGACCACCACCCTCTTCGATCCGTCTGGAATCCATAAAGAGCCTAAAAAAATTCCTCGTAATCATCCGGGACCTGACAGTTACAACACTACCCATTCAGATATGGCCACCCGGAGGTGCCCATCATGAGCTTCAAGACCATCCCCACCCGTACCCGACGGCTGAATCGCAGCACCCTGGCCGTGCCCGGCGCCAAACCCAAATTCTTCGAGAAGGCAGCGGCCGGCGCGGCGGACATCATCTTCTTCGACCTGGAAGACTCGGTTCCACCCGACCAGAAACCACGGGCACGCACCGACGTGATCACCGCCCTGAACGACCTGGATTTCCCCGACAAAAGCGTTTCGGTGCGCATCAATAGCTTGGACACCCATTACATGTATCGGGATGTCGTCGACCTGGTGGAACAGGCCGGAAACCGTCTCGACCTGATCCTGGTTCCCAAGGTCGGCTGCGCGGCGGACATCTATGCCCTGGATATGCTGCTCACCCAGATCGAGCAGGCGAAGGGCATCAAAAGGCGCATCGGCCTTGAGCTGCTCATCGAAATCCCCTTAGGGATGCAGAACATCCGGGAAATCGCCGCGGCCTCCCCCCGCAACGAGAGCATCCTGTTCGGCTCCGCCGACTATGCCGCAGCCGCGGGGATGCAGACGCACCTGATTGGCGGCCCCAACCCAGACTATCACGTCCTGACGGACGCCGACAAGGAAGGCGCCCGCCAAGTTCACTGGGGCGACATGTGGCACTACCCCCTGGCCCATCTGGTGGCGGCGGGACGGGCCAACGGACTGCGCCCTATCGACGGCCCCTTCGCCGGCCTCAAGGACCCGGAAGGCTGGCTGGCGAGCGCGAAACGGGCCCGCACCCTGGGCTGCGAGGGCAAGATGGCGATCCACCCCGACCAGGTAGCCCTGGCAAACGAGCTGTTCAAACCATCCGACGCCGAGATCGATCAGGCACGCCGCATCCTGGAGGCCCTGGAACAGGCCGAGCAGGAAGGCGCGGGCGCCGTGACCCTGGACGGCAAAATGATCGACATCGCCTCCATCCGACAGGCCGAAACCACCATCGAAAAGGCCCAGCTGATCGCCAAAAAAACACCGCAATAATTCAGAGGCTGTCTAAAAACCAACAGGTAGTAGTAAATTTTGGGAATTATATACTTGACTCCCGCGCAAAACCCCCTATAATCGCTGAACTCGTTCAGGTAGATACCTGAACGGGCGAGCCCCCGGAGTGTGCGACCACCCCGAGGGCTCTAACCACAACCCAACCTGACACGAGGTTCGGCTGAAGACCAAATTGTCTCCCCCTGTTTATGTGGTAATTATACCTGGTTTTCTGTGGGAGTTAAGTATATAACTCCCTAAATTTTTTAGTGATAGGGGGAATTGCATAATCGTTCAAACCTTGCCATCATTCCGGTAGGAAATGCCGGCATCTACCGATGCCGGGGACGGCAAAAGCTGGGAGATCTGAACCGTTATCGGACCGCTGGGTGGCCCATTATCACTTGAAAATTTACCACTACCCGGTTTCCGAAACACTCCGCGGCGCGGAGCTTGTGCGTTCCAACGCGACGTGTGGGAACGAGAGCAAAAGGGTGGACCGGCAGGCGGCGGATGGCGCAAGCTTATCCGCCCTACGCGGGCCCATGGATATGGGCTAGTGATCGGCGGGTTCACTGGCCGTTGCGGCGTGCCTTGATGAGCCGGTCGATTACCTCCAGGCGTTGCCGGAAATCCTGGTCGTACTGGTTCATACCTGCGTCCTTGACTACCCGCCAGGCGTTTTCGAGGCAGGTGCGGGCGCCTCCCAGGCGTTCGGTGCCCGCTTCGCGCGCCCCGAGGAGCCCCAGGGTGTTGCCTAGGTTGTTCTGGGTGCTTGCCCACTGGAGGGGCACCTGCTCGCGGGTTCTTTCCCGCAGGGCGGTATGGTAGGCGGCGACCGCTTCCCCCAGGCGTTCGGTGCCCAGCTCCCGTACCCCGAGGGTTTGCAGGGCGTTGCCCAAGTTGTGCCAGGTCCGGGCCCAGTCCAGGGGCACCCGCTCGCGAGTTCTCTCCCGCAGGGCGGCGCGGTAAGCCGCCACGGCTTCCCGCAGACGGGCGGTGCCCGATTCCCCCCGCTCTCCGAGGGTTTGCAGGGCGGCGCCCAGGTTGTTCTGGGTCCGGGCCCAGTCCAGGGGGGTGCGCTCCCGGCTGTATTCCTCCAGGGCGTTGCGGTAGGTGGCCACGGCTTCTTCCAGGCGTTCGGTGTCCGCCTCCCGTTCCCCGAGGCACCGCAGGGCGTTGCCCAGGTTGTTTCGGGTCCGGGCCCAGTCCAAGGGGGTACGCTCCCGGGTGTATTCCCGCAGGGCGTTGCGGTAGGCGGCCACGGCCTCGTGCAGGCGCCCGGTGCCCGCCTCCTGTTCCCCCAGGGTCCAGAGAACGTTGCCCAGGTTGTTCTGGATCCTGGCCCAATCCAGGGGCACCCGCTCGGGGGTGTATTCCCGCAGGGCGTTGCGGTAGGCGGCGACGGCTTCTTCCAGGCGTTTGGTGTCCGACCCCCGTACCCCGAGGGTGCCGAGGGCGGCGCCCAGGTTGTTCTGGGTGGTGGCCCACCGCCGGGGCACCCGCTCGGGGGTATACTCCCGCAAGGCGTCTCGGTAGGCGACCACGGCCTGTTCCAGGTGCTCGGTGCTCGCCTCCCGCTCCCCCAGGATTGAGAGGGCGTTGCCCAGGTTGTTCTGGGTCATGGCCCAATCCAGGGGCACCCGCTCCCGAGCGTGGTCCCGGAGCAGGTCGCGATAGGCCCGGATCGCCGACTCCAGGGCCGGATTGTCTCCCTGCTCGTCGCCCTGTCGGTAAAGCGCCCCGGCCCGTTGCTCCAGGTAGGTCAGCCGGGCGTCGGGCTCGGCGTCGGCAACTAGCTCGGCCGCGGCGGCGAAGCCCTCGGTGGCCTCTCGATAGCGCAGCCGGATCAGCCGGACCTCGGCCTGCTCAGCCCGGATCGCGGCGGTGCGTCGTTGCCAAGCGGGCTCTGTTTGCTCCTCTCGTTGCGGCTTCTCCTCCGCCCAGCTATCCGCTAGCTCCTCCCGCTCCCCGGCCTGGTCCAGCAAAGCCTCGGCCTCGCCATAGTCGCCCGCCTCGATGGCGATCCTAGCCCGGTCGATCAGCATCCGCGCCTGGGGGTCTCGGATCTCCAGGGCGGCCAGATGCCGCAGGGCCTGCTGATGACGCAGGGCAATTTCGGAGAGGCGGGCCAGCCAGTGCGCGGCCGGGACCGCTTGCTCCAGGATGCCGAAGAAGGCGCGTAGCGCCGCGTCCGTGACCCCGAGCTGGTTCCGGAGCTCGGTAAACTCAGCCTGGAGCGCCGGTTGCTCCCGACGTTGGTCGGCTATCAGGCCGCGGAGCTGCTCGGGGGTATGGTGAATGGCGACGGAGAGCTTGCCGCCCACGGAGACCCCGTCGAGATCGATGCGATAGGCCTGCGCGGCCTCGGTGGACGTGGCAGCGAGTCTTCGTGGGTCGCCGCCGTCCACGGGTTCCCCATCGGCGAGGTGGGGCTTGCCCCCGGCCCTCGAGTCCGCGAGTCCGAGGTTATTGCCGACCCCCCGGTCCGTCCCCGACGGGGGTTTGTTCTCCCCCAACGGGCCTCTGCGGAGACGCGATTTTCCGCGGAAGACAAAGACAAGGATCACCGCCAGGGCCGCGACCAGTACTGCCGCCACCATCGCCTCGTTCGTCAGCATGGCCACTCCTTAAAACCTTGTTGCTCAGGGAGAAGCAGCATAGCACGCGCGGGCAGGTCCAACCCGGCATTCCTGGGCACGGCCAGGGCCACCGAATAATAACCCCAAGAGGCTGTCTAAAAACCAACCCATTGATTTGGCTTGGTCTGGAGTCCTTAACCGTCTCGAAGTGAAACCATTGATTCTCCCTCTCCCCAACCCCTCTCCCGCTAGGAGGGTGTCGCCAAAGGCGACACCCGACGCGGTCCAGGGGTGGACTGCCATTTTCAACGGCTGCAACCCGTTGAAAATGAAAGAATCGGGACATCGCCATGTCCCGATTCGCCAGTCGCAAAGCCCAGAGATGGGCTTTTGCGACATCCTCGCTAGGGCCGGGGGGCTTTCGGCCATAGCCAGCTTGGTAGGACCAGGGCTCACTTGGTCCGCGCGGCATAGCTTGAGTTTTTAGACAGCGTTTTCAGGGTCTCACCTGATCGATGAGGAGCCGCACGGTATCGGTCTGGCCTAGTTTGACCTTGCCGACCTCGCCTTCCAGATCGCCTCTGTGGGGCTTGGCTTGGCCGCTCCTGGAGATCCGGGCGACGAGGGTGACCTCCGGGAATGCGGATAGCTTCCTGGCTTGGTCGAGGGCCAAGCTGTCGTCCAGGGTCAGGGTCGCGGGGAGGTCGGCGACCCGGGCGCGGCGGGCCGCGAGGGACATGGGCGGACCCGAGGTGGATTTGGCGTAGATGAAGACCGGGTCGTTCGGGGTTGTCCGGGACCGCAGGGATTCCGCCAGGGATACCTCTATCCTGATGGTCCCCGCGGTGGCGGCCGCCGGTCGGGGAGCGGTCGTTGCTTGCGTGTCCATGCCGGGTGGGGGGGTGTGTGCGGCGCCCGTGCCGGTTTCCGCCGGCGTCCGCGCGGGCGTTTGGACCGGCCCACCTAGGGTATCCGGCCCCGCGCGACGGCGGGCCTCGGTAATGTAGCGTCCGAGCTCCGCCGCCTCTTCGGTGTCGGGATCGAGGGTTGCCGCCAGGACCTCCCATTGCTCGGTGGCCTGGTCGTACCGGGCGGCCTGGAAGGAGATCAGGCCCTCGAGCCAGCGGGCACCGGTATGTTTCGGGTCGATCTTCAGGGCCTCCCAGATCAGCTCGGCCGGGCGACCCGCTAGCTCGTTGCGATTGCCGGCGGCAATGGCCTCGGCATAGGCCACCAGGACATCCGGGTTGTCCGGGCCCAGGCGGTGGGCCTGCTCCAGGGCGTGGCGGGCCTTGTGGGGTTGGCCGATGGCGAAGTAGGTGCGTCCCAACATCATCCAGCCTTCCAGGTTGTCCGGGTTTCGTTCCAGCTTGTCCGCTAGGCGCTGGACCATGACCTCCAGGGACGGCGGATTGCCGTCCAGGCCCGAATGTACCGCCAGCGATCCGGCGTCCGTGGTCGCGGCCGCCTCCAGACGGGGGATGAGGGCGCTGTTCCCCAGGTAGAGATACAAGGGAATCGCGACCACGGGCAGGAGAACCGCGAGCAGCCCGGCGATCCGGCGGCGCCCACCGGCGGTATCCGGCGGGTCTTGGGTCGCGGTTTCCTCGACGTCCCGGAGCAGTTCCCGCTCCAGGTCTCTGCGGGCGGCCTGGTATTGCCGTCGGTCCAGCACGCCGGCGGCTAAGTCCAGGTCCAGCTCCCGGAGCTGGCGGCGGAAGAGGGCCAGGGTGAGTTGGTTCCGATCCGGGTCCTGGTCCCGAACGCGCCGGGAGAGCAGGGGTAACAGCACGAACAGGAATGCCAGGGCGACGAGTCCGGCGGTCAAGCTCCAGAAGAGGATCATTGGGGATAGCCTCTCAGAGTTTATCGAGCTCTTCGATTGGGTAATGGTAAATTTAGTAGTGATAGGGGAATCGCTCAAACCTCACCGTCATTCCAGCAGGGAGTGCCGGAATCCAGGCGCCGGGGACGGCAAAAGCCGGGGGATCCGAACCATTATCGGGCCGCTGGGTGGGTTATTACTACTCGAAAATCAACCACTACCTTCGATTGAAAGCCCCGAGGTTCTGGCAATGACGGCTAGGTCAACCCCTTCCTGCTTCAACGCCTTGGCCATGGCCTTTTCCTTCAATCCTTCCTCTCTACCTTCTTCCCGGCCTTCTGCTCGGCCTTTTTCCATCCCTTTCTTTTCCCCATCCAGGCGTCCATCGTGATAGCTGGATTGGTACATACTGGCCTGATAGCTCAGCTCCTCCATGTGCCACTCGTAGGCCCGGCGTTCTTGTTCCCCCAGATTCATGATGTCCAGGACTTCCTTGGCCTTTTGCAAGCCCTTGGCCCGGAATGCCCCCTTGATCTCCTGGTGTTTCAGAAAGTAGATCCATTCGTCCAGGGAGTCCTTGGCGATGTCGTCGAATTACTTGACTCTGAGCAGGTAGGTAGTACTCCGGATAGAGCTCGTGGGGATAGCGCTTGCCGAAGAGTTTGCGTTGTCTGTCATTTGGATTTGTCCTGAGCCTGGTCGTGGTTGCTCTCGCTTTCCAGGATCTCCAGATTTCGATGTCGTCCTTGAGCAGCTCGGACAGGGAGCTTTCCAGGACCTCGTGGTTGGCCTTGCTGCGCAGCAGGCGCTTCAGCGCCCAGTCGAAGCTGATGAGTTTTCTGGTGTTCATGGCGACTGGTCGTTTTCTCTTTCCGATCCCGGCTCGTTCGTCTGATTCCCTTTCCCCGACCCATGGGATAGATCCCGAGCCGAGGCCGTGGGGGCGAGGAGCTCCCGCAGCCGTTGTTGCTCCTGCTCGGAAAGGGCGTTCTCCGGGGCCCGTCGTCCGCACAGCAGGGTGCGGACTAGGAGCCAGACGCTCACGGCGACGAGCGGGAAGGGGCCGAACCAGAGGAGGTAGGTGGTCGGCTTCAGAGGCGGCTCGTAGAGCACATGGTCGGTGTAGCGGTCCGCCAGATAGCTTTTGATCTGCGTCTCGTTTTTGCCCTCCCGGACCAGGCGGTAGACCTCCTCTCGCATGATTTGGGCGACGTCCGCCTGGGAGGCCGCAAGGGTCTCGTTCTGGCACACGACGCACCGAAGCTCGCCGAGCAGCGCGCGGAATTCGGCGGCCTCCCGGGGGGTATCGAATTTGAATTGTTCGAGGGTGTAACCGCCCGCGACCAGAGGCAACAGGATCCCGAACAGGGCGAGCGGATAGCGGATCCGGCCCGGATGCCGCTTCCGGGTTCTGGTATTTTGTAAAACGGTGGAAGGGGTCATTGCTCGGATTGCAGGGTGTCGTAGATCGGACGCAGGCGATCCTTCCAGATGTCGGGGGTGATGGGTCCCGTGTGCTTGTAGCGGACCGTACCCTGGGGATCGATGAAGAAGGTCTCGGGGGCGCCCACCACGCCCCAGTCGATAATGAGCGGATCCCGGTCCCCTACCATGGCGGTGACGGCATAGGGGTTGCCGCGGGTGCGCAGGTAGGCGATGGCCTGTGCCCGCTCGTCCCGCCAGTTGAAGCCGACAATCCGGAGGCCTTCGTCCCTGGCCAGTCGCACCAACTGCCGATGCTCCTGACGACAGCTGACGCACCAGGTACCCCAGACGTTGACCAGGGTGACGCCGTCCCGCAGGGCCTCCTGGGTGACCAGCTCGGAGGGCTTGAGGAGGTTGGGACGCGAGAAGGCCGGCGTCGGCTTGTCGATCATGGTTGAGGGGATGGCGCGGGGGTCGCGCAGCAGCCCGTTGAACAGCAGGGCGGCCAAGGCGGCGAACAGCCCCAGGGGCAGCAGGGCGGTGGCGAATTTACCCATGCCTCGGCGCCTCCCCGGTCGTCGCGTCCGTTGCCGTCCTGCTCCGGCGGCGGTCGGTCCGGTAGCGCCGGTCCGCGACCGCGAGCAGGCCCCCTAAGGCCATGCACAGGCCGCCGAGCCAGATCCAGCGGACAAAGGGTTTATAGTAGATTCGCACCGCCCAGTCGCCGCCGTTGCCGTTTCCATCCAGGGGCTCGCCGAGGGAGACATAGAGGTCGCGGGTGAAGCCCCAATCGATAGCCGCCTCGGTCATGGGCTGTTTGCCAGCGAAATAGGTGCGCTTTTCCGGTTCGAGTACCGCGATCCGCCGCTCCCCCGCGAAAACCGTGAAGCGGCCCCTGGCGGCCCGGTAGTTGGGGCCGGGCACGGTTGCCACGCCCTCGAATCGGAAGCGGTAGCCGGCGACCTGGTGGACCTCGCCGGGGGTTATGCGAATGTCCTGCTCGCTGCCGAAGTTGGTGACCAGGGTGACGCCGACGATGAACAGGGCGACGCCCAGATGGGCCAGGAGCATCCCGTAGTAGCTGCGCCCGCCGCCGGCCAGGTCCGCGGCCAGGGTCCGGATCGCCCGCCGCCGGCGCAGGCGTTCCCACAGTCCCCCCAGGTGGGAGAAGAACACCCAAGCCGCCAGTCCCAGACCCGGTACGACCGGCAGCAGGGAGCGGCCCGTGACCGCGGACAGCTGGGCCAAGGCCACGACGACGGTACCGACCGCAAGCAGGGCGGGGAGCCACAGCCTTCTCGCCAGCCGACCGGCCGCGTCGCGTTTCCAGCGGGTCAGGTGGCCGATGCCCAGGAACAGGGCCAGGAAGGGCATGAGGGCCAGAAACATCTTGTTGAACCAGGGAAAGCCCACGGAGATTTTGCCCCAGCCCAGGGCCTCGTAGATCAGCGGCACCAGGGTGCCGAACAGGACCAGGACGGCGAAGGCGGTAAGCAACAGGTTATTGGCCAGCAGAAAGCCTTCGCGGGACAGCAGATCAAAGCGCCCGCCGCCGGCCACCGTCGGCATGCGCCAGGCGTAGAGGGCCAGCGAGCCGCCGATGACCAGGCACAGAAAGACCAGAATGAAGGCGCCACGGGTCGGGTCCGTGGCGAAGGCGTGTACCGAGGTCAGTACCCCGGAGCGCACCAGGAAGGTGCCGAGCAGGCTCAGGGAAAAGGCGCACAGGGCTAGGAGCAGGGTCCAGCTCTTGAAGGCCGCCCGCTTCTCGGTGACCGCCAGGGAGTGGATCAGGGCCGTGCCTACCAGCCAAGGCATGAGGGAGGCGTTCTCCACCGGGTCCCAGAACCACCAGCCACCCCAGCCCAGCTCATAGTAGGCCCACCAGCTGCCCAGGGCGATGCCGAGGGTCAGGAACACCCAGGCGACAGTGGTCCAGGGCCGGGACCAGCGCGCCCAGGCCGCGTCCAACTTGCCGCCGAGCAGCGCGGCGATGGCGAAGGCAAAGGCCACCGAGAAGCCCACGTAGCCCATGTAGAGCATGGGCGGATGAATGGCCAGTCCGGGGTCCTGGAGCAGGGGATTGAGGTCCCGTCCCTCTGGCGGCACGGGCAGGAGGCGCTCGAAGGGGTTGGAGGTCAGCAGCATGAAGAGCAGAAAGCCGATGCCGACTAGGCCCAGCACCGAGAGCACCCGCGCCGTCACCGGCCGGGGTAGGTTGCGGCTGAAGACCGCCACTGCTGCCCCCCAGGCGCCGAGCAGCAGGGTCCACAGCAGAAGCGAGCCCTCGTGGGCGCCCCAGACCGCCGAGATCTTGTAGAGGGTGGGCATGAGGGTATTGGAGTTGCGGGCCACGTAGCGGACCGAGAAATCGTCGCTCAGGAAGGCCCACACCAGACAGGCGAAGGCGATCATCAGGAAAGTGAGCTGCCCCCAGGCCAGGGGCTGCGCCAGGGCCATCCAGGAGCGGCGACGGTTGAACGAGCCCGCCAGCGGCAGGCCAGTTTGGATGCCGGCCAGCACCAGAGCCAAGACGAGGGAGAAGTGGCCGAGCTCCGGGATCATCGGCCCACGGCCGTCTCGGCGGCGCCCTCCGCGCCGGCGGGTCGGAGGCTGGCGGCAACCTCCGGCGGCAGATAGGACTCATCATGCTTGGCCAGCACCTCCTCGGCGTAAAAGACCCCGTCCGCCCCCAGACGCCCCTTGGCCACCACGCCCTGTCCCTCCCCAAACAGGTCTGGCAAGATCCCCGTGTAGCTCACCTGGCGGGTCGCGGCGTTATCGGTAACCGCGAACATCAGGGTCAGGCCATCGGCCTGTCGGGCCAGACTGCCCGGCACCACCAGGCCGCCAAGTCGGAACAGGGCCTGTGCCGGGGCCTCCCCGGCGGCGACCTGGGAGGGACTGTAAAAATAGGAGATATTGCCGCGCATGGCCTCCAGGGCCAGGGCCGCGGCCAAGCCCACGCCCAGCATGGCGAGGACGACGAAGAGTAGGCGCCGCCGTCTGGCCTTCATCCCAGCTCGCTCCCGGCCTTGCGAATGCGGCAGGCCAGGATCGTTCGGTCCCGCCGGGCGCGGCGGGCCAGAATACCGCGGCGCCAGCGGATCAGCTGCGCCAGCTCCCAGACCAGCAGCAACCAAGCCATGCCGAAGGAGCTCCAGACATAAAAGCCGTAGCCCCCCTGGGCGAAAAACAGCTCCATCATCGCCATCACCCCTGCTCCCGCGCAAGCGCCGCCTTGACCCACTTCGTATCCACCTCCCGAATCAGGATCAAATTCCGTACCCGCATAAGAATGGCGGTGGAGCTATACATCCACAAGCCGAAGGTCATGACCAGTATGGACCCGAGGATATTAGGCTCCACGTTCGCCAGGGAGGAACGCTGATGGAGCGCCGCGCACTGTTGGGGATCCGGGCAGTTGATGGACCAGAAGATGACCGGGACCATCACCAGCCCGACGATAGCCAGCAGGGCGGAGGCTCGGTCCGCCCGCTTGGGGTCGTCGATAGCCGAGTGCAGGGCGAGATACCCGAGATAGAGAAAGAACAGGATCAGCTCCGAGGTCAGCCGCGGGTCCCAATCCCACCAGGTGCCCCAGCTCGGGTGGCCCCAGAAGGCGCCGGTCCACAGGGCCAGAAAGGTAAAGATAGCGCCGGTAGGGGCGGTAGCCCGGGCCAGCATGAAGCTGAGCCGGGTATTGAACACCAGCCCGATGGCCGAATAGCCCGCGACCACCAGATACAGCCACATGGACATCCAGGCGGCGGGGACATGGATGAAAATAATCCGGTAATACTCCTTCTGGGGATTAGCGCCACCGAGCCGATCCGGGGTCTCGAAAAAGCCCCAGTAGAGCCCGCCGAGGATACTCATCGCGGCCAGCACGGCGAACCAGGGGATCAGCTTGCCGGCCAGGGGATAGAAGGCCGCCGGGGAGAAAAATTTGAACAGCTTCATCTTGCTTCGAACTACTAAAGACACAAGGCGCGTGAAGGAACACTGGAAACACAAGGGAACCATTGAAAAATGGCAGGGCTTCCCGGTCCCGCACGGACACCTTGAATTTTTCAAGGTGCCCGCAAAGGACGATTGAACCACGGGGACGCGGGGAACGGGGAATCCGCCGCCGGTTGCTGTTATTGAACCACAGAGCGCGTAGGATGTGGTGAGCGTCGGCCCGCCCCAAGGACGCCTGCCTGTACCGGCCGGCCTACTGCCCCAGGGACGGGGCAGGCAGGCACGGCAGACAGGGGGCGGGCCAGCCGCGAACCGCATCGATTGATACCCGAGAGTCGGCAGCGATTACGAATTCGCAACGTCAATCGAAACGGGGCGCTCGTATCTCCCATCGGGTGCGGACAAGTGGAACGAACCGCATCTTCAGGGCGGCGGATAGGGACATTGGGCGTATCCGCCGATTATTGAACCACAGAGACGCGGAGAACGCAGAGGAGATGAAATTGTCGACTCATTCCCAATGCTCCAGCGTGGGAACCCGTCGGGTCGCTCCAGCGGTCAAGGTCTCAAGACGCTGGAGCGTCCGGAATGGCTCCCACGCTGGAGAGATTGTGAAAGTATTCCTAGATTTTCAGTGTGTCAGGGACAAAGAAACATAATTTCACTGAATTAATCAGCATACCTGTCTCTTCACCCTACATGTTACGGAATTCAGCGTGAAATATGGCGACTTCATTAGAATTGTACCGCCTGAATATTATTCGAGTATAATAGCTATTCAGGTTTATGATTTAATAGAGGGTATTTAAGTCATGATTTATGAAAACTTCAAACACCTCACGACCGATCGGACCATAAAATCTGTCATTGGTATGAGCCGAGAGAAATTTGATAGGCTCGTACAAAATTTCTCGACAGCTTACCAGAAAATTCAGGAAGAAAGGTATCAAAACTAAAGAAATTAAACGACTTCCGAAAGGCGGGAAACCGGGCGTTTTTTCGAATCACGAAGAACGCTTATTTTTTGTTCTGTACTACCTCAAAACCTATTCGACCTTCGATGTGCTTGGCTTTCATTTTGGTCTGAGCGTCGGGCAGGCCCACGATTATGTCGAGCTCTTTTTGCACGTCTTGGAGTGCGCACTCACTAGCTGACCAACGAGCAAAGAAAAGAAGGTGGTGGTAAATACTAGAGTGACAGAGTAAGATGGTTAATTCTTCATCATTCAAAATCCTACGACTTTTACCATCGACTTGGCACTGGGTTTCGAAGCTCCTTTTCGGAACAATGCCGTGGGGTTTGAATCATCACCTTCAGGTGCCAATTCAATCACAGGGTTTTGAGCTATGATGACTGAAACAAAAGTCCATACTTGTCGTAAATGTCAGAGTAAAGACATTGTCAGAAATGGTACCAATGGATGTGAAAGTCCACAATATCACTGTAAAACTTGTGGGGCTTATGGTGTCCTGGAACCTCGAGTAGATTATACCGAAGAAGAAAAAGAGATCATTCTCAAAGCTTATCAAGAACGCTCCAGTATATGCGGAATCGAACGTACCTTTGGGGTTTGTCGCTAAACTTTGAGTGCTTGGTTAAAAAAAGGGGTAGAGTTATTACTCTGTTGTTTTTTAATAAGCCACTTGATATCATTATCTGAGTTTTAAGCTATTAATAAAACATACCGAGGAACTTACAATGGTATTACTCCTCGTAAAATACCCTGCCTACAATGGTATTGATGTTACGAAACATGGCACCACCAGCAATGGTAAACAGCGTTTTATTTGCAAAGATCCAGTCTGTGAGGGTAAAATATTCATCCTGGATTATTCGGCCATAAGGTCGGTTACCAGAAACGAAACAACAAATCGTTGAGATGACACTCAATGGTAGCGGTATTCGTGATACCGCACGGGTCCTGGAGATCAGTCCCACGACCGTCATCAATGAATTAAAAAAAAAGGCCCCGAATTGCAGGCCGTGAATCACGATTTTTTTGCGATCCACCGGCACGATCAGATTGTGGTTGATATTGTCAAAGTTGAGGATAATTCTGATGTTAGCAGGCAAGACACCAGCGTTGAAATGGATGAGATGTGGAGTTATATCGGCTGTAAAGATAATCAGAG
>Ga0209365_1000119_pt1 | contig 13083 bp, 11 predicted proteins | sample WorMetimpBELIZE2_FD_187389 | JGI IMG/M metagenome (GOLD analysis project Ga0209365, IMG submission 187389) | Marine gutless worms symbiont microbial communities from Max Planck institute for Marine Microbiology, Germany - Olavius imperfectus... | ecosystem: Host-associated > Annelida > Digestive...
GTCAATGACCTTGAATATGAGGGTGCAACGGTCGGCTATTGTCAGTTGTCCTGACTTCTTGTTGTTAAAGCCGTACTCTGGTGTCAGTTTCATCATGGTTAGTTATTTGTTTTTTCTTTGCTTGGTTCCTCTGTAGTCAGCGTCACTCAGAAACCTTTGGATGTATTTATAATATAATATTTTACTGCACTGTATAAGTGTATTTATATTGATTTATTGATTCATTCATGTTTTCATCGTGTTTGGTTTGTTGAAAGTAGAGACAAGCTGTTAGATTGTTATGGTGATCTTTTATTTTTTGTTTATCATTGCAATTTGTGGCATTATCAATAGATGCATTCTGATTCTCACGTCAGTTACAATATGGAGCCACCTGTTTAACTATATTAAAACCAACTGCGCATTGTAGCCAGCAGTGGCAGTAGTTTGTACCGTTTAAATGATTATGTTGTACAACAGTTCATTATTTCATTACTGATATCTCGAGATTTTTAAAACGTTGACTGTTATTATATTAATATTAGTATTTTTGTTGCTACATAAGACGGGTGATGTCAAGTCAACCACATCAATAGAAGTCTGTGTTGATGATGTACCTGATGATCATCCACTGCTGAATAGAAAGAAGCTTGAGGATGAAGGACAACAAGCCTTCAACACACTGCTTGGATACCAGTCATCGGCACATATTTCAAGGTGTCTGCTGATATATGACAGTATATTACGACTACAGTATATCTTACTTAAGATTCAGCTTAGGCTGCAACATGAATCTTGCACTGTATAAGTGCCTTTAATAATAACTGTAATAAAGATCAGTGTAAACTGTAGAATAAATGTAACCATAAATATATAGCATAGCAAAAAGATGTAGAAAATGGAAAAAACAGGTGATAACAGGTATTAGAATAGAATTGGATCATATGTCCATAGGAACAGTCCTATTAGTACCAGATAACTGGTGCAAATAGTGCTTATATATTTAGATGTACACTGTGAGGCAAAAATACTGCACCGTTTTATTTTTGCCATAACTTTTTCAAATAGAAACCTTTTTCAATAATTTTTGGCAAACATATAGCTGAATAAACCTTTTATCACAAGTATATTTTATATTCTTTGTAAATCATACAAATGGGTACCAGCTTAAGATCTAATTTTGTTTACTTTTTAGCAGACGAACTAATAAAGGCAGAAGGTTAATTAGTCATGGTTTTTAGTAAGGAAGATAAAATTTTGATTAAAAATTTGTAAGTGTACAAAGGATATTCTGCTAGAGAATTATTGTTTGAATTATTTGCTTAAGAAGCTACGCGAAACTGACAGTACCGATCGAAAACCCGGAAGTGGCAGACCGTGCACTTAGAGCATGCATTCGAGCCAGAGGCGGACATTTCGAACACTTGCTGTAACGGTTTCGTATTGCACCGTTTGTTGACTGTGATTTTTCAGTTTTACTACTGTGTGTTACGTTTAAACGTTCGTGACAATAATGATGACGTTCCAGCTTACCTGACGTAACTTACGGACACAAATGTGTATGCTGCATTTCACAAGCCATTATATTGACATTCTTCAAGAGATGCTGCTGAGCTTGATGCTATTTTGCAGCAAATTTATTAAGGTATACATGTGCCAAAAATTATTAAAATATACCTTGGCTTGACAAACTTATGGCAAAAATAAAACGGTGCAGTTTTTTTGCCTCACAGTGTAGTTGTAGTTGTGTGTGAATGACATGCTTATGCACGTGGCAAGTAATACATTGTCTTTATGTGTTTGTAGTGTGAATCTGATGACATGCATGGGAAGTCTAACAGCTATAGTGAAGCAGAGACCAGTGTATATGAAAAGTGTTGTTCAAGGCTTCGAATCACTTCACGGTCTGTTGATTGTTTTGTCAGTTTGTGTGACCGAGTGTATCAGCCTGTATGTGTTTGTTGCTGTGTTGAATAACTGCAGAACTGTACAGCACGCAGTAATCTGAACCTCAGTGATATGTTGTACAGACTAAAGACACATCTGTTTAACATTGTTTTTAATGATCAGTCCGAACTGTGACATTGCGTAACATTCGCCACGCCTCAGGATCTGTTGAAACTGGCAGTTGCCACGTTACATATCAGTTTATTATTATTATCATCATCATCATCATCATCATCATTATTATTACATCATGCAGTACTCTGGACCTTAGTGTTATGTTGTACCATCATCATAGAAGAGTCTGTGATGTGGCGTGTTACAGTTAATCTGCCGCCTACGTTGTCCAAATCTCAGGTGAGTAGTGTTCGTAAGAATTTAAAGATGCAGATGTTGGCATTGCTGAAGTTACCAGATGCTGTCGAGTTTCAATACAACATCACGACATTACTGACTGATCTGGGAGCTACTCAGTCGGAGGTCGTTTATTTACTATCTCTCTTTTTTTCGTTTTAAGAGCTACTCTTTATAGACATGCAGATGAATTTGCTTTCATTGTTTGACATTAACAAACTTGAACACTATCTGCTGCGGTAATAATTCACCACTGCATGTGTCAACTGTGAAAAAGTAATGTTTTTCTGTTACCCACATGGGCTCGTAACCAGGCGCTAACCTGCGTGATCATATACACAGGGCTATTGTGTCACATGACGTGCCCATGTACTCCCTGCTAAGCTGGTACTCATTTTGCCGACCCACTGAGGGATGACTACTCTGAGTTGACATGGTTGACAGGGTTACATACCGAGATCATTTGTGTGACTGTAAACAGTTACTCATCCCAGTAGTAACCGGGTCTGGCATAGTGCAGCTTCGTAGATGTGTTGCTGCCATTGTACAGGTTATGAGGAGCATGCCACGTATTGAAGAGTCAAGGAAACGAAAAGCCGAGGCAGGTCCATCGTATGGAAAGAAATCTAAAACTGATCCTTTGGTACTGTCTTCATTACATTGTGGTTCTTATTTGTTTTTTATTTGTTAATACATACAAATTATTTTAACAGTTATTACCTACCACCAGGTGTCTCTAGTTAGCCAGTTTAAAATATTCAGAGCAGATGCGATCCAATAGATTACTACCAGTAAGTCCATCGTTGAAGTTGTCTGTTTTATTAATGGTCATATTTTAAAATGAGAATATAACATGCAGTAAAGCAGATGTTGCTTTCATTACAGAGATATAACTGGTGTTGCATTGCTCAGCTGTTTACATACAAATTCTCACTGACCTGATAATTGCTGTCATTGCCAATGACTGTCCCTTTATTGACATTGTTGATCGGGTAGGAACAGCAACAGTCACATTCAGTAATCCCACATGTTTTAAAATGTTTTATGTTGTGTAATCCAGCCTAGCTTGAAGATATGTGTAAAGAATGCTATTTGAAGAAAAGCCATTAGTAGTGGTGATGATGATGGTAGTGATAGCAGCAGCAGTAGGTAGTGTGTGTCTGGTTGGTGTATGCAAAGACAAGTTCAATTCTCGATGACGATGATGAAGATGTGACACCAATAATAATTCCGACGACAAGCAGCAAACACAAGCCTCCACCAACATCATCAGCATCTCAGCCATCTACTAGCACTGATACATCGGCCATTGACATTACAGCAGATGACATACTACCTCGACTCACTCCTCCGAATGTTACAGATCTCGTCTTACTGAGCATGGTACGCCATTGCAACTATATTTATTTAATATCACCAAATCTACAAGAGTAGACTTCTTAGTACTGTGAGTGCATCTGCCAGTGTCTAGTGATAACTGTGCTGTTGGTGAATGTGGGAAAGCAACTGATTGAGAGATAAAAAAAATTGTGATAACTGGTACCATCCATAAGCAGTCTACTCTTAGAATACTGGTAATAGAGTATGCACAGCTTACTGCTAGCATAATGTGAATGTCAGCCAGTAGGCATATAGGTTGTTGTATATATGACAGCTGCAGTGGTTCTAACAGCCCTGTTGTAGTCCATTAGTCAGATGACATTGATATCCTTTTATAAGGCAAAATGCATTAATAATAAGAGTTTGTAAGGCATTAAACAAACATTAAGTTGAAGGCATTTACTGATATGGTGTGAATTGTAGGTGATGCTGCCAGATACAATGCCGGCTCAGTTTCAGGCAATCTATACACCAATAGCAGCAGCTGGTACACAACTGCAGATAAAACATATGGCTCGACTGCTAGCTACACAGCTTGTAGCTGCTGGGTTGGGCAAAGGTGACCAACCACCGAAGAAACAGGTTCGTTGTTGTTTCCTGGATTTTTGACATGTTATTCAGTTGTTCTATGACGTAAAATTACTAAATGAGTGAATTCACAAATAACGGAATAACAGTGATCTGGTGATCGATAAAATGTAACTGGTTTACATTGTGATGTTTAGTCTGAAGCAGACTCAGTTGCTGATGAAGAGTCTTCCAAGCAGACTATTGAAACTGTTGTCGGTAAGCAACCTGTGAATATGTATACCACATGTTGACACTTACTGTACCTTGTGTGTGATGAGTGTATCTTTGTCAACTCTGTCATGGGTTATCACAAGTGAGTTTTGATCTGATTATTGCTGCCAGTTAATGCAAGAACATTAAACAACCGTGTTTTTTGCAACAAGAAATTTTTGGTTTATCTAAACAGGTGGTGCAATAAGCAGTGTGAATCGACCTGCACCAACACAGACGGCTGCTTCAGTTGCGACGTCGTCTGCACCAGCAGTAAGTGTACCATTCATCGCAAGACGTATGCGATATAATTGTGAAGTTTATTGATTTGTACAGTTTGTTTCATCTGCGGCTGAATGTATGATTTACAGTCATTGTCTGGTTGTAATATGAGAGTAATGTTTAGTGAAGTTACGACGTGAGGGTTGAATTATGTTTAGGTGCAGTCTGCACGGAAGGGCATAATCCAGTTCAAGCTGGCGTCAGTGACACATCCTGTGAATGGTGCAAGAGCTGATATGCTGGCACTCAATGCCATGCGTCGTATACTTGCTGCAGACAGTCAGTCCTCACAACTGCGATTGATTTTGTTTATGCTTAGACCTGAATAGTGATGCATATTCTCTTAGCAGTAGATACTTGATGTTTAAATTTATATAGTTTATGACTGCCATAGAATGGTAATGGTATTTTTGCATTTTTTTACAATGGCCAGTTGATGAAAGCACGAAATTTGCAGCTAGCTGTAGAGCCAAGTATTTGGCTGTAACAGGAACAGCTCTTCTCTCACAAGTAACTAATACTGCATCTCTTCCAATATGTTGGTTCCATGTGTGTCATCTTAACAGCCAGGATATGCTTTATTTTTAAAGAAACTGAAGTAGAAATTGATGGTAATGCAGCGGAAGTTGTCAGTGACATGTATTATGAGTAGGGTTGTGAGTTTGGAAATTTTAGGCTGAAAATTTCTGGAAATTTGTTGCAATTTTCCCGGAAATTTTTAACCACTATAGACCTGTCAAATAACAGTGTGTGTGCTTGATTACATTTTATCTCGCATTGTAAACCTCATTGTTGCATTTTCATCACAACTTAACATTGTTCGACTTTTAGTCATCCACATGTTTTCACGATAGATGTATAGGATTTTTTTCGATGATCTTGTATGATCATACAAGAGAAGGCAAGGCTTCCAAGCTGTAACCAATATTTCCGGAAAGTTTTTGGCAGTGTTAAATTTTTGGAAAATTTACAATGCTAATTACTAGTGCTAGCAATGCTGTGTTGGTGTAGAAGTGGCTCTGATAGGCAATGTCGCCGACGTGCGTTCAAAGATTTTGTCGTCACTTGTGTCACAGTTCGGTGGACAACTAAAAGAAGGTATGTTGTGCTATATCATAATGAAGATCCTGTACTATATCAGTGTGAAATCATTCCAGCCTTATGAAGAACAAATTTCTGCAGTATCTAGTATTGCCAGTGTATTTCAGAAGGAATAAGTAAGTAAGTAAGTAAAAATATTTATATAGCGCAGAGAATCATGCGTCACACTGCTGTGATTTCTCAAATCCCAAATAAATGATTTTTTTTTCGGATATTGCGTAAACTGTCCTGTGTTTGAATGGTGTTTGTTGTCTTGTAGAATTTATTTCGTACATCTTTGCCGACCTGCGGAACCGGAGTGACTTGGCGTTTGCTTGGATGTATCAAGAGTATGCCAACATGCAGGGTTACAACGTGTTGTCCGTGTCTCCAGATACACAGTCAGCTGATGGCTACGACAAGTGTCTAACACGTCTCCTCAGTGGACTGTTGGAACGACCCGACCACAAAGAAGGGTTAGTGACTGACATGCTGTTGTTAATGAAATCTGCCTCTGAGGTTTGCATTGATATGATCGTGACAAAGGCGTCATTATTGAAGTTATCAGCTTACCAGACCAGCCAGTGAACAGATAAGGAGGCGTGTAAAATATACCAGTGAGACATTCTCATAGAATGTACACATAATATCACACGTGATATATGAATGGAATGCACCACATGATGCTGGTATATGTGATATGGCCTATGAACGTGACTTCAAGGCATGTCACTGTTATATCATGAAGCAAGACTAGTACGATAAACGGAGATATTATAAATAGAGAATTGTAAGCTGTACTACTGCTTTGACTCTGATGTTTTCGTGTTTACACATATTTACGGCTTACTAGTGTTTGCTGTCTGTAGTTTGTTCAGTCGTCTCATCCTGGAAGCTCCTCTGTTAACAACAAGTGCCATCCAAATACTGAAGATGTATTGTCAAGATGAGGTACAAACACTGATATAGTAAACTAACATGTTACCATTCTACAATGTAACTGTGAATGCATTGTGTAATATGCACTTCTGGTGGCTGAATGTGTAATTTTATCTATATCTACTGGCTTGCAGTACACACACTAACCATAAAGCAATTGGACTTGTACCTCAACAATGAAATAAAATCCTTTATTATTATTTTGAGTTCCGCTACGATATTAGATACAGTAATAATCTGTAATCCTGATAAACCTCGGTTAGCTGGTGGCAGTAACAAACAGGTTTTTGATGGTCAGACACCATTCCTGTCATCAACTAGTGCTTTGTAAACGTTAGTGGACATCGCCTGTGTCAATACACCATATTGTGCTGATCCTGCAACACCACTCTGCTACATTATACATTTTCAGAAAATTAAATTACACATTTTCTATGGCGCCACGTTGTCATAACTTTAGCAACGTATGTAGGTGAGCAACTTGCTCAGAGTTGTGATATGTGTGTGAAACAAGTCGAACCCACTGCTTCTTGATTGCAAGTAAGTAACACAGTCACCGATGCACTGTGGTAAAGTTCTGTAAGCTCTGCGGGTCAACAAGTGCTGCACACAGAGCTGAGTCAGTGACAGTGATCGGTTGTGAATAGTATTGTAAGTCTAGTATCCTGGCCTGCTAGAATTAGTGATAGCACTGTATTGATTAATGTTGTGTGGAATTAACTGCTGTGCTGTAGAATCGAATATATCTTGGTATGACGACCATCAAAGATCTAATAATTAAGCGGCCAAATTTGAAGTCCGAGTTCTTGGACATTCTTCTCAACTTCACATCTCACGAGAAATCTGAGGTTGGTCTGCTGTTATTTCAATGCATGTCAGTTTGCTGGTGTACGCATGCTCAGTGCAAGTAACAAATGTGGTTGTGCAGACCGAGATTAGCTGCAGTGATTGGCAGCTCAGACATTGATCACAAATGTCAGCAATGGAGATCTGACATACGCAGTACTTGTCATTATAAAGTTTCACTGGCATCTTTAGTGTTTGCATCTATGTAGCTTAATGTAAACTTTAGGTTAAATCGTATGAACTGATGACACATGTTGCATAGTGCAGTTGTGGGTGTGGCTGTTGTGCATTTAAGTTGGTTAACCATGTAAAGTAAAACTGCTGATGTAGTTGTATCTAGGTAGCAGGTGTTATCTGACATTGGCATGCTGGGCACATTTTCACATCTTCTTCAATAATGTGCTTCTAGGTGCGAAATAGTGCAATTCGTGTGACCAAGAAGCTCTACGAGCGTGATGATATACGAGACACTATTGAGGTATTTACTGCGATCATTGATCAGTCGTAGTAACAACACCAAAAATGTGTCAGAATGAGGCATTCTGGGTGATATTCAAGTTGTGTGATCGATATCAGATATTCTTTGTCATTAGCAACTTTACTGCCACACCTACAAAAAGAGAAACCATACGAAACAAAAAATTTGCACTCTGGAGTTTGAAGCACATTTACAGAGTGAGTACTCTTTATTATTGATGTGGTCCAAACCAATTTTTAACAAAGTGAACAGATAAGGAGGCATGTAAAATATACTAGTGTGTTTGTTTGTTGTTATTGTACAGTTTTCCTAAAAATCTACCAAAATTCAAACTTTTAGACAGCTCAAGGTTGTATGAAGGGCAGAAGAATCAGAGCAGCTGTCTTGTCAATGACCCACGTTCATTTGCTGCTGACAGTTAACATTTCATTACACCATTATGGACATGTCAAAGAGCTGTTGGCCTGAGGGCTGTATGAATGGACTTGTATAGCATGCACAAAGGTCAACAAATGTCTGCTTAATCTATCGCGCTTAGCTGAGAACTAAAACAATATGAACCAAAAAACAAACAAAACCAATAAGTAAGTAGAAAGAGACTGGCCGGGAGTCCGTGGAATCAGTATGTCCCTAAAATTCTTGTTTATTTTGAATGTATATTGTCAAAGTTACAAGCAGTACACAGTGTCATAGGCAATGAAAAATGGATTTGTAGTTGATATGCACATGAGCTGGGTGTATGTGATGTGTGCAGTTGCTGATGTTGAATGTTTGTGTAGAACTATGCAAGGCATCATTTGAAATATTTGCTTCTGCCATCTCCTCCACCTGAACTCTTGGGTAGAGGAAAGGTGAAAGCTGGTAAGATATAACAGTGACACTTAATAATGTAGTTAATTACACTGCAGTTGCCAGTTTTTGTTACAACATTTTGTTGGATGGCAGTAATATTAATGGCATTGTAACTTAAGTAGACTTACATCATGCACTACTTGTGTTTATTTGTGTATGATATATACAACACAGTGTCCGGAAAAAAGGTGCCACTTTATTTCCGACTATAACTCTTGCATTTCTTGGTCGATTTTTATAATTGTTTTACCAATGGAAACAGGAATGAATACTCCATAATGCCCTGTAATCTACTTACTTAATGGCTTGATGACGTAATACCTGTGACGCGTCACAAGTCACGACAGTTTAACTTCAGTTTACATGTTAAAATTAACGATATTGAGTTCGAAGATAAATTGTTGATAAAACCCAGAGAATGTAGAAGATTTTCTATCAGGAGACTGCTAAAGGAATTTGCCAACAAATAGGGAAACACAAAAACATTGAATGACCTTCTGCAAAAATCTGGAACAATCGGTTCAACAGAATGCCCGGCGTTCCGCTGTTTCTGTGTTATTTTTAGCTTTTCCACGTAGAGTAGAGACATAGATAGGTTGAATTGAAACATTTTGTGCACCTTTGTTAGAGCATTCATTCCTGTTTCCAGTGGAATAAAAGTTATCAAAATTTATCAACATTCACCGTAGTTATAGTCGAAAATAAAGTGGAACATTTTTCATAGTCCACTGTGTAATGAGGAAAACTTTCATGACGTGCGATGTCTCACAGTTATGACGTCATCAAACCATCAAGTAAGTAAATTACATGTGATTGTGGAGTATTCATTCCTGTTTCTAATGGTATAAAAATTATAAAAGTCCACCAAGAGATGCGAGAGTTGTTGTCGAAAATAAAGTGGCACCTTTTTTTTATATATGCATGCATCTTCAGTGAGTTTTGCATAGTCACAAACTCAACTCTTCATTTTTTTCTGAGTATTTGAAGGTAATATGGAGACATTTGTAACATTAGTTATAATAGTCTGATTTATAAAGTGCCAGAAGGTGGAAAGACTTTGCTGATGCTGGGCATCAGGAGATTTGAGATGATTTGATTTAATGGAGTAAGTGCTGGATAGTTAAGTGAAAAAAATGTATGTTATATGTTATGGAAGTTATTACACAGAGAAGAAACTTATGATACTAAACATGGATGCAATAATAACAATAATGACTGTGCAGCACTGTAAGGGTGTGACTTGAGGTGCAGGAAAAGAGTGGTTAGATTAAAGCGGACAGGTGATATGATGTGAGACAAGTTATCTGTACCTGAGAATGTACTGCAGTTAAACAGCGGCAGGATGCATTGTTTGTTTTTTGTGTATGGTTTCAGAGTTTGCCAGTGCATGGTCTGATGAAACCATCAAGCTATGTCTGTACTTGTACCTTGGCTTGCTGCCTGTTGATCACTCTCTGATTCATGACCTTGCCAACATCTACACAGCAGCCGTCGGCGACATCAAGCGGACCATACTGAGAGTCCTTGAAACACCGGTACATCACGCACGCTAGTCACTGTGACTATATTGATTGATGTCAGATTGACGTTAACTGTGTCATGCTCGCTCTCATGTACAGACTGACTGTTAGTTACTAAATGTCGTGATTGTACACACAGGTGAAAGGAATGGGAATGGATTCACCACAGTTGCTGTTGCTGGTTGAGAACTGTCCTCGTGGTGCTGAAACACTTGTCACTCGAATTATTCACATTCTCACTGACAAAGGTATTGAGTTTGTTTTTCACACTTGCGTGCCATGTCATTTCATGGTCTTTCTGCTGAACTGCCTCTGAAGCTGTTGTATGTAATTCTTTACAGCAGTGTTGTCACCAGTGTTTGTTAATACGTGTGTGCAGCTGTGCCATCGCCAGAATTAGTTGACCGTGTTCGTGATCTCTATCAGAAACGAGTTTCCGATGTCCGATTTCTCATTCCAGTTCTTAATGGTCTTTCCAAGGTAAATACTGCTGTACTGTGATAAAGATTTTAATACGGTGAAGTTTTTTCTACTTCTGATGCTAGGTTTGCTGTGTGTCTGTTTAACAGGTAGCTTTGTATATCAATTGATTGTTTGGTTCTGTGCAGAAAGAAGTTGTTGCTGCATTACCAAAATTGATAAAGCTGAACCCGGTTGTCGTGAAAGAAGTTTTCAATCGTTTGCTTGGAGTTCACAGTAAGTTCTGTGGTGTTTTTGTGTATTTTTTGTGTACTCTGTTTATTCTATTGTGTGTTGCTGAGAATGTGTTATTACAACACTGACTGCCATGTGCAGGTCATCAGAACTTCACAAGCCCTGTCACTCCGGCAGAGTTATTGATAGCACTTCATGGTGTCGATCCAACAAAAGTTGATGTGAAAACAATTATTAAAGGTATGCACACATCTTGGTATGCTGATGACAGTTGCTCAAGCTATGCTAATGACATTTACAACAGACTATCATGTGTACATATAGTACCATTGCCGGTAATTGTGAAAAGCAGGTTGAAGTGTTTTGTAAGGATGTTCAGATTGGGTAAATTACTGTATAAACATACAAAAAATACATAAAAGATGACAACCAATGGTTAGACTCCAAATGATTTTGTTTTTGACGAAATGACAAAAACCACCCTTGTGGCGAAAATATTGATTTTTGAAGAAATTTGACCAAATTTAGCTAAATCTTTCGTAAAACAGTCGTTTTTTATTATTTAGCTGTGAATTAGTGCAAACTTCCACCACAGCTCCAGAGTACATTTAGTATGTACTGTAGTTCTATTGTTTACATCAATTAGTGAATAATTAACAAACAGCTTGTCTGTATTGATGATGTCACTTGTGACGTTATAATTAGTTACTCTTGTCACGCTTCATTTATATCTGACAAAATGTTAGTCACAGTAACTCCGCAATTTTGGCAACAAACTCAGAACTACATTGTATATAACAAAGAAATTAGGCGAAAATGTTGCAATAAAAGTCCTTTTATTGGGTTGGCAAAAAAGGCAAAATCCAGCATTTTTTACGAATGAAGAATGACATTTTTGGCAGCAATATCGTTTGGAGCCTAGCAATGGTGTGCAGGAAATGTTACATTAGAGTGATCTTGTGCGTTGCTGGTTATTGAAGTACATGGACATTGATATGTAGGTGTGCATTATGCATGGATGATTGATTGTCTGTTTATTGTGTGCTAGCATGCAATTTATGTTTCGCCGAGAAGTCTATTTACACACAAGAAGTTCTGGCAGTAGTAATGCAGCAGTTGATGGACATGAATCCACTGCCTACACTGTTGATGAGGACTGTCATTCAGTCACTGGCTATGTACCCAAAGCTCATCGGATTTGTTATGAACATCATGCAGCGGCTAATTATCAAACAGGCAAGTTTTATCGTTAAAATGTATGTTGTTTACCTGAATTAATGTTAGCATTTCTTAGAATAACTTTAGGCTATAACTCATTATTATGCTGCCGCCTATTAGTACATTAGGAAGATAGTACTCTACAAGCAAAATGATATGACACATGCATAGTACAATTTTAACTAGGTATTTTAAAAAGTAACAAGTACAATTTGCTACAGTGCCCAATGAATGTCAGATTGATTTTATCAGATCAAATTATTGCTGTGCTAACCTTATGTTAACAATGGTTGTAAAACATTTTTGCAAAACTGTCATTGTTAAAACAGTGACGCACAATGAGTGTACTTACTAGATTTAGTTTTAGCAGTTGACAACTTTTACTTTGATGACGTTGTCAGTAGGCACTCATATCCATTCAATACAGTACTTGTTCAGTCTTCTCTTGAATGTGTTGGCAAAATGTTGAGTTGTGGCACACCGTTCCAAATGTTGACGACACAAGTTATTTTGTAGGTCAGATCGAGGGTACTGTGCTGACAATTTTAAGCTGTGGCTGGTGGTGTTGTGGCTGCCTGTTTGCAGTTGTATCTTGACTTTCAGTTCATCGCGCCTTCGATTCATGCTTAATACGTGACTATGCGCACGTTATAAATTTTTGTATTATTATTATTATTATTGTTATTATTATTATTATTATTATCGTCATCATCCTTATTATTATAGCTGCTGATTGCTTAGTGTTTTTCAAAAATGTTATGATTCGTTTTGCTGATG
>Ga0209365_1000120_pt1 | contig 13059 bp, 10 predicted proteins | sample WorMetimpBELIZE2_FD_187389 | JGI IMG/M metagenome (GOLD analysis project Ga0209365, IMG submission 187389) | Marine gutless worms symbiont microbial communities from Max Planck institute for Marine Microbiology, Germany - Olavius imperfectus... | ecosystem: Host-associated > Annelida > Digestive...
GCGAGGATGAATCCCGGCTCCGTGACCCCAGGGCGCGTGAGAACTTCGCCGTGCTTCGCTATATTGCCCTGACCCGATTGAAGAACGACAAGCGCGAAAAGATGGGGATCAAGAACAAGGGCCTAAAAGCCGGCGGGGACGACAATGACCTGTCACACCTGCTGTTCGAGACCGGATAAGGCACGTTGAAATGTTCCCTCTCCGAAACTGCCAATATTAGCAACAGTTGATGCGGTTGCCCTGACACCCTGACCGGATACCGTAACGAATCCATGGTAGAATTCACGCCTCGGTAGCTTGGATCGGTCGTCGGTGCCGCACCGACGGGGATTTTTAAGTTTTCGATGTAGTTCCGTACTTTGCTTGCGTCGATCTGGGAGCCCATCGACCCAGGGCTGGCCGTGGGCCATGTCCCGCCCAGATTATCCGTTAGTTATGGCCGATATCCCCGACATTTCGGATACCGAACGCTGGCTGCTCGAGACCACGCTCTAAGGAACGCTACGGCCGCGAACCGGAGCTGCGGCCGGCCAACGCCGAGATCCGGCTGAGCCCCTCGGACCGTGAGCTGACCAGCTGCCCGGTGGTCTTCTGGCACGATAGCTAAGCTGCAACTTTATCGTCTTCAACACAGGTGACCGCCGCTATCGCTGTCAGTTTTTCTACCGGGGCTACCAGCAGTACGGCACCGGGGTGAAGGAGATGACGATCTGTCCGAGTGTGTCGTCTCCCTGCTCCAGGTTCAGGCCGATCATGCCGATGAGGAGCGCGGGAGTTCGAATCCAAACGCGGTTGAGTATCCGTGACCGGGCGTGTCCCGACACTCTGTTCCGAAAAATTAAAGCTGGTTCAGGCGTGGGTTGAAATTCATCAAGAAGATTTGATGGTGAATTGGTGGTTTACACGAAGCGTGTAAATGAAAATGAAAAACAAGTCATTCGCATCATATCCGTCCGCAAGGCAAATGGAAGAGAAAGGGCGCAATACTGGACAAAAGCTTTTCTTCTGTATTAGGAGAATGTTATGAGCATGAGCAAGATATATACTCCGGAGAACTTAAGAAAAATCAACCACTATGGACTGAAAGTCCATAGTGGTTGATTATCCTTCTTGTTTATTCGTGATTTGTTGATGGCGGATACAAGACCTGACTCATTACTGATTCTACTTTGTCACATTCAGCCCGACTCATCGATCTTTACAGGATTCCGTCATTTCGCCGGATTCCTTAATAAGTTAAGTGAACTACCCTGGAATGTGACAAAGTAGAACTAACAACCCACACTCAAGACTAGCAAAGGGGGAATCATGACCGCAAGAAATGCCTTCTACGCCCAATCCGGCGGGGTCACCGCCGTGATCAACGCCTCCGCCTGCGGGGTGATCGAGACCGCCCGCAAGCATAAGGACAAGATCGCCAATGTCTATGCCGGACGCAACGGCATCATCGGCGCCTTGACCGAGGATCTGATCGATACCAACAAGGAATCTGCCGAGAAGATCGCGGCCCTGCGCCATACGCCCTCCGGCGGCTTGGGCTCCTGCCGCTACAAGCTCAAGAGCTTGGAGGCCAACAAGCGTGAGTACGAGCGCCTGATCGAGGTCTTCAAGGCCCACGACATCGGCTACTTCTTCTATAATGGCGGCGGCGACTCGGCGGACACCTGCTACAAGGTCTCCCAGCTCTCCGAGAAGATGGGCTACCCGGTCCAGGCCGTTCATGTGCCCAAGACGGTGGATAACGACCTGCCCATCACGGACAACTGTCCGGGCTTCGGCTCCGTCGCCAAGTACATCGCCACCTCCACCCTGGAGGCCTCCTTCGATGTGCGTTCCATGTGCGCCATCTCCACCAAGATTTTCGTCATCGAGGTCATGGGCCGCCACGCTGGCTGGATCGCCGCGGCCGGCGCCCTGGTGGCGGACCGGGGCATCTCGGTCCTGACCCTCTTCCCGGAGGTGGAGTTCGAGCAGGAGAAGTTCCTGGCGGCGGTTAAGGCCAAGGTCGAGAAGTTCGGCTACTGCACCGTCTGTGTCTCCGAGGGCTGCCACTGGCCGGATGGGAAATTTCTGGCCGAGCAAGGCACCCGCGATGCCTTCGGTCACGCCCAGCTCGGCGGGGCGGCGCCGGTGGTCGCCAACATGATCAAGGATGCCACGGGCTACAAGTTCCACTGGGCGGTGGCCGATTATCTGCAGCGGGCCGCGCGCCACCTGGCCGCCAAGTCCGATGTGGAGCAGGCCTATGCTCTGGGCAAGGCCGGCGTGGAGTATGCCCTCGAAGGCCACAATGCCATCATGCCCACGGTGGTGCGCAAATCCTCGGACCCCTACGTCTGGGAGATCGGCAAGGCGCCCCTGTCGGAGGTGGCCAATGTGGAGAAGTTCATGCCCAAGGATTTCATCACCGAGGACGGCTACGGTATTACCGACAAGTGCCGTGAATACCTGTATCCGCTGATCCAGGGCGAGGATTACCCGCCCTACGACGAGAAGGGGATGCCCAAATACGTCACCCTGGAGAACGTCTCGGTGCTCAAGAAGCTACCGGCATTCGAGCTCTGAAGCGTATCCCATGGCGCGTTCCCACGCTCCGGCGTGGGAACATGATTGCGTCCGCTCCGGCGGACCGGCTCCCAGGCTGGAGCCTGGGAGCCGGAGATAACAGTCGGTATCGCAACGTCCTAATCGAAAAACCTTTAAGAGGAGTCAACCCAAATGTCAGCTGGTTCTCTCTTTGCCCTCCTGTGCGGTTTTATCGCAATCGGGTACGGCATCTGGTCCGTGAAATGGATCCTGGCGCTGCCGGATGGCAACGATCGCATGCGCGAGATCGCCGCCGCCGTGCAGGAAGGCGCCAAGGCCTATCTCAATCGTCAGTACACCACCATCGGTATCGTCGGCATCGTCCTCGCCATCGTCCTGTTCGCGGTGCTGGACGCCTACACCGCCATCGGCTTCGTGATCGGCGCCGTGTTTTCCGGGGCGGCCGGCTACATCGGCATGAACATCTCGGTACGCGCCAACGTGCGCACCGCCGAGGCCGCCAACACCGGCCTGGACGCCGCCCTGCAGGTAGCCTTCCGCGGCGGCGCTATCACTGGCCTGCTGGTGGTGGGCCTCGGGCTGCTGGGCGTGGCCGGCTACTATGTGCTCCTGAGCGCCATGGGCGCGCCCCAGGACAAGATCCTGCACGCCCTAGTGGGCCTGGGCTTCGGCGGCTCCCTGATCTCCATCTTCGCCCGACTCGGCGGCGGCATCTTCACCAAGGGCGCCGACGTGGGCGCCGACCTAGTGGGCAAGGTCGAGGCCGGAATCCCCGAAGACGACCCCCGCAACCCCGCGGTTATCGCCGACAACGTGGGCGACAACGTGGGCGACTGCGCCGGCATGGCCGCCGACCTGTTCGAGACCTATGCGGTCACCGTGGTCGCCACCATGCTCCTGGGCTCCCTGCTGGTAAAGACCACCGACGCCGTGCTCTATCCCCTGGTGCTAGGCGGCGTATCCATCATCGCTTCGGTCATCGGCACCTTCTTCGTCAAGGCCCATGAAGGCGACACCAAGATCATGTCGGCCCTTTACAAAGGCTTGGCCGTCGCCGGCGGCATCGCCCTGGTGCTCTTCATCCCCGTGACCATGATGATGGACCCGGCGGCGGGCAATGCCGAATACTCTAACTGGGGCCTCTACGGCGCGGCCGTGATCGGTCTGGTCCTGACCGGCCTGATGGTCTTTATCACCGAGTACTACACTGGCACCGACTTCAAGCCGGTGAAGCACATTGCCGAGGCATCGCAGACTGGACACGCCACCAACATCATCGCCGGCCTGGGCATCGCCATGAAGTCCACCGCCGCCCCCGTGCTAGCCGTGTGCGCCGCCATCTGGGTCGCCTATGAACTGGCGGGCCTCTACGGCATCGCCATCGCCGCCACCTCCATGCTCTCCATGACCGGCATTATCGTCGCCCTGGACGCCTTCGGTCCCATCACGGACAACGCCGGCGGCATCGCCGAAATGGCCGAACTAGACGACAAGATCCGCGGCATCACCGACCCCCTGGACGCCGTGGGCAACACCACCAAGGCGGTCACCAAAGGCTACGCCATCGGCTCCGCCGGGCTGGCTGCGCTGGTGCTGTTCGCCGACTACACCCACGCCTTGGGCAGCGAGTCTCAGCTCAACTTCAGCCTCGAAAATCACATGATTATCATCGGGCTGTTCATCGGCGGTCTAGTGCCCTTCCTGTTCGGGGCCATGGCCATGGAAGCCGTGGGACGGGCAGCCGGCGGCATCGTCAACGAGGTGCGCCGTCAGTTCCGCGAGATGCCCGGCATCATGGAGCATACTGAAAAGCCCGACTACTCCCGGGCCGTGGACATGCTCACCAAGGACGCCATCAAGGAAATGATGATCCCATCCCTATTGCCGGTCCTGGTGCCCGTAGTCGTCGGGCTGCTACTCGGTAAGGAGGCCCTGGGCGGCCTGCTCATCGGCACCATCGTCACCGGCCTCTTCGTCGCCATCTCCATGACCACCGGCGGTGGCGCCTGGGACAACGCCAAGAAATACATTGAGGACGGCAACTTGGGCGGCAAGGGCTCCGAGGCCCACAAGGCCGCGGTCACCGGCGACACCGTAGGCGACCCCTACAAGGACACAGCTGGTCCGGCGGTCAACCCCCTGATCAAAATCATCAACATCGTCGCCCTGCTGATCGTACCCCTGCTGTAACGAGCACAGAGCAACCGCCGGGCCTGACGGGCGGGCGCCCCGCCTGTCAGGCCCGGCAGCTATGATGTACAAACCCAAGGCCGGCATCCGCCGGCTTTCTTGCTGTAGGATGGGCAAAGTGGAGCGTGCCGGTTCTCTGATCCGAGACCCCGGTTATCCCAGGGCTTTCCAGGCTAACATTTCTTGTCGGATACTCGACGCGAAGCGTGCCCATCAAATCCGGGAGATTGTAGGGTCCGCTGTGCGGACCGTTTGGCCGTAGGGGCGAAAGATTTTTCGCCCCTACAGGCGAATTGATGGGCACGCGGCGCGCTTTGAGCATCCAACAAGCCACCATGGTTCGAAAATCCCCATGGCCTGACCGAAGCCCTCGACCAGCCGGCCGGGCGCTGGCTTTGCCCATCCTACAAACTCCAAAAGAGGGTGTTGGCTTTGGCGACACCCTCTGTCTTCCGGCAATCTCTGCGGATAAAGATCGGTGAGTGCTTGACAGTTCGGCCCGAGCCCCTATTATTAGCACTCGCAAGCGGTGAGTGCCAGTGGCCGGTAGTGAACCGGGACATTTGCCGTGCACCCCTTGCAGACTCGAGACCTTAAATCTAATGGAGACCGTTCAATGAAGATCCGTCCCTTGCACGACCGCGTTGTCGTTCGCCGCATGGAAGAGGAGCGTACCTCCACCGGTGGCATCGTGATTCCGGATTCCGCTACCGAGAAGCCGATTCAGGGCGAGGTCCTGGCTATCGGCAACGGCAAGATTCTGGATAGTGGCGAGACCCGTCCCCTGGATGTGAAGGTGGGCGACAGGGTACTGTTCGGTAAGTACTCGGGCACCGAGGTCAAGCTCGAAGGCAAAGACCTGCTGGTCATGCGCGAAGAAGACATCATGGGTGTCATCGACTAGATAACCGGATGGGCCGTGAGCCGACATCCATCACAATAAACGCATATTCCACTGAAGATCAGGACAGAAAAATGAGCGCAAAAGACGTCAAGTTCAGCGACGATGCCCGTAACCGTATGATGAAGGGCGTCAACATTCTGGCCAACGCCGTCAAGGTTACCCTGGGCCCCAAGGGCCGCAACGTGGTACTCGAGAAGAGCTTCGGCGCCCCGACCATGACCAAGGACGGCGTGTCCGTGGCCAAGGAGATCGAGCTCAAGGACAAGTTCGAGAACATGGGCGTCCAGCTGGTCAAGGAGGTGGCCTCCAAGACCTCCGACATCGCCGGCGACGGCACCACCACCGCCACCGTGCTGGCCCAGGCCATGGTGCGCGAGGGGCTGAAGGCCGTCGCCGCCGGCATGAATCCCATGGACCTGAAGCGCGGCATCGACAAGGCCGTGGTGACCGCCGTGGACGAGCTCAAGGCGCTGTCCAAGCCCTGCTCGGACAACAAGGAGATCGCCCAGGTCGGCACCATCTCGGCCAATTCCGACGAGTCCATCGGTAAGATCATCGCCGAGGCCATGGAAAAGGTCGGCAAGGAAGGCGTCATCACCGTCGAGGAGGGCAAGTCCCTGGAGAACGAGCTCGACGTGGTGGAGGGCATGCAATTCGACCGCGGCTACCTCTCCCCCTACTTCATCAACAACCAGCAGAGCCAGAACGTGGAGTTGGAGGACCCCTACATCCTGCTGCACGACAAGAAGGTCTCCAATATCCGCGACCTGTTGCCGGCGCTCGAAAACGTCGCCAAGGCCAGCAAGCCACTGCTGATTATCGCCGAGGATATCGAGGGCGAGGCCTTGGCCACGCTGGTGGTCAACTCCATCCGCGGCATCATCAAGGTCTGCGCCGTCAAGGCGCCGGGCTTCGGTGATCGGCGCAAGGCCATGCTCCAGGATATCGCCATCCTCACCGGCGCCACCGTCATCTCCGAGGAGATCGGCCTCTCCCTGGAGAAGACCAGCCTCAACGACCTGGGTACCGCCAAGAAGGTTCAGGTCACCAAGGAAGAGACCACCATCATCGACGGCGCCGGCTCCGATACCGACATCAAGGGCCGGGTCGAGCAGATTCGCGGCCAGATCGAGGAGACTACCTCCGACTATGACCGCGAGAAGCTCCAGGAGCGGCTCGCCAAGCTGGCCGGTGGCGTGGCCGTCATCCAGGTCGGCGCGGCCACCGAGGTGGAGATGAAGGAGAAGAAGGCGCGGGTGGAGGATGCCCTACATGCCACCCGGGCGGCCGTCGAGGAAGGCATCGTCGCCGGTGGCGGTGTCGCTCTGGTGCGGGCCCTGCCTAAGCTGGAGGACATGGAGGGGATCAACCACGACCAGGATGCGGGCATCGACATCGCCCGCCGCGCCGTAGAGGAACCTCTGCGCCAGATCGTGGCCAATGCCGGCGCCGAGGCCTCCGTGGTGCTGCAGAAGGTTGCCGAGGGTACGGGCAATTTCGGCTACAACGCCGCGACCGGCGAGTACGGCGATCTGGTTGCCATGGGCATCCTGGATCCCACCAAGGTGGTCCGTTCCGCCCTGCAGAACGCCGCCTCCGTGGCCGGACTCATGGTCACTACCGAGGCCATGGTGGCCGAGGAGCCCAAGGAAGAGACGCCGATGCCGGCCGGTGGCGGCGGTATGGGAGACATGGGTGGCATGGGTATGATGTAAGCCTTCCCGGGCCCTGCGCCCGGTCCCAAAAAAACCCCGCTTCGGCGGGGTTTTTTTGATGGTGGTAAATACCTAAATGTCGGAGTGGCGGATAGTTCAACTTCAGGCAACATTCTTACCGGCTGAATGATCACAGCAACGCTCTAATCAGACAGGATAAACAAGATGATCCAGGATTCACAGGATTTTTTATCCAGATGATTGGAATTCTTTATTTGGTGGTGGTACATACCTATTAAAACAAAGAAAAATATAGCGACATTTCCTGAGAGGCGGCCTCTCAGTGTTTTGTGGCCGAACGGGTGGCCTCGAGGTATTCCTCGACCATCACAGGTATCTCATCCTCCAGGTTGTAGCCTGGCTCAAAGCCCAGCTCGGCGCGGATCCGGTGCGAGGAAAACCAGGCATCCTCCGTGAGCTTACGCAGACCTTCACGGTTGAGGGCAGGCGCCTGCGGAGCCATTTTTCCAACCAGCTTGCCCCGTAGGCGGCCGCCGCAAGGATCGGGTAGGGGACCTCCATCCGGGTACCGGCCGGCCCAGGGCATGTCGAATCCGTTCATACAACCAACGGTGGAGTAACCCTTGTCGTCGGTCACTAGGTAGCAGCGACCAGCCGCCCGTGGATGCGTAGCCTCCAGAAGCGCGGCCGCGACCAGATCCCGGACATGGACGGACGAGCATCGGTTATCGATCTTCGGTCAAGGCGGGAACCGATTCCGCGCCACCGCCTCGATTATCCGCGCAATGTTGCCCATTCTTGCTAGCCCATAAACCATCGGCGTGCGTAAGACACTGGCCTGTAACCGGCCCGATTCGCCCGCCACCAGGACACGGCGCTCCGCCGCTAACTTAGCCTGTCCGTAGACCGTATCCGGTGCCGGCGGCACCAATTCGTCGACCGGCCCGCCACCGGCGTCGACCGCCGTTCCCATGACCTTGACGCTGCTCAGATAGACAAGACGAACACCTGCCGCAAGTACCGCGTCCACTGGTTGCGAGGGTCCCCTCCGCCGTCACGGACCAATAGGCGGGGGCCTGATAGACATCGGGGTCTCGCGGTGTCGGCGTGTAACTTGCGAGATGAAAGATCAGCTCGATGCCGTCGAGTCGCCCCCAGCGTGGATGATCGGGTGAGATCCGCACGGCGGATAGCCAACGGCCTCCCCGGCCACAGGGATCGGGCATTGTCCGGGTGCGGGTCAGGAGGGCGACATCGGCGCCCTGCTCGAGCAGCGCGGTCACGAGATAACGCCTGGCCCTCCCGGTGGCCCTGGTGACAAGTGTGGGAACGGCCCTCAAGGAGAGGGTTCCCCGGCCCTCGATAAGGTCGTTCCCTCCGTCCCCGGCCCGTGAGGCGGCGCAGACCGTAAGCGACGAGAAACAGGCCGAAATGCACCCAGATGCCGACCACGACGAGCAGGCCGAAGGGAAGTGGATAGGCGCGGAACTGGAATTTACGGAAGAAGCGCACCATACCCCTGTGCTTATATCATTCCACCGCAATCGGGCGGCTGGTGCTACAGCTACCCTGATGGTGGACTACCTCCACATCCGGCACCAGATAAAGCCTCCAGCCCGAACGCCGGAAGCGCATGAACCAATCCAGATCCTCACAGTGCAGGAAATAGCCCTCGTCGAGGGGACTGACCTCCTCGAGCGCCGTCCTTCAGACCAACATAAAGGCTCCGGAGAACGCCTCCACCGGGATCAGGCGTTCCGGCACCGGATCATCGAGCAACAGCAAACGCCGGTCGCGGGCGAGCCGCGGGAAAGTCCGTTCCAGGCGCAGAAAATGGATCAGCCCGACCCAGGGCTCCGGGAGCCGGTGGCGGGAGGACCCGCTGCTCGCTTCCGTCCGGATTGCGGATCATACAGCCGGCCATTCCGGCATCGGGGGTCGCGTCCATGAAATCCAGCAGGCGCCCGAGGGAATCGGGGCCCGATGATACAGTCCGGGTTCAGGAACGGCAGATAGGGTACATGCGCATGAACAAGGGCGAGATTATTGCCCCGCGCGAAACCCAGATTGGAGCCATGCTCCAGGATAGTCAGTCGCGGGTCTTCCCCCTGGTGCTCCCGAACCCGCGTCAGCCGTTGTCGCCGACGATAACCTCGGAATCGACCGGTGAGGCAAACACCGCCCGGACACAATCCGCGAGCAGATCGCCGGCATTGTAATTGACGATAACAACACTGAGCGCCGGGATTCCCTGGCCCATCGGCTCCATCCTGCGAATTCCCTTAAGTGGAGGGTAAAACCGTTGCTCCGGAGTGTTTCCTTTCAGCTTCTACCGGTCGGCAGGGGCGTGAAAATCCACACAGGGACGTTCGCCACACCCCCTCGGAGACGGCCCTTTTGGACAGTCTCTGAACCATACGGGACCTGAGACCTGATAGACGGATTATCCACCGACATTGTCCGTAGCCAGGCTACGTGTCGCAATGGGAATCCGGTCCGCGTCATAGTAGACATGGACCTGATAAGCCAAGGTGGCGGACATCCCCAGTATGACCGCGACCAACAGCACGGAAAACAGATCGGGCTTGCGCCGTTTGGGTGGGTAAATCATAATCCTACCATAAAAATAACACGTCTTACCAAAATATCAGAATAGCAAAGTTTACAATTGGACTCTTGTACCTTACCGCCGGAATATCAAGGGGATCGTAGCATTCAGAGGCTGTCTAAAAACTCAAGCCATACCGCGCAGTCCAGGTCAGCCCCGGTCCGACAAAAGGCTAGCTACGGCCAAAAGCCCCTCGCCCCTAGCGGGAGAGGGGTTGGGGAGAGGGGGAATCAATGGCTTCACTTCGATCCGGTTAAGGACTCCATACCAAGCAAAATCAATATGGGTTGGTTTTTAGACAACCTCTCAGGCCAGTCCAATCTCCCTCGTGTCGGTAGCCGCGAAGACTACCCACCGGCAACCCGGCCCCTCTCCGTTCATCGCAACACGACGCAAGTGCCTAATATAAAAATATTCAATCAGATGGCACGCCTTGCGGATAGGCGGATCGGATAGCCAAGCTCGTACACCATTCCAGAACATTCTGCCTGTGAAAACCGCTATCAGCGACCGGATACCCCCCGTAGGATGTGGTGAGCGAAGCGAACCGCATCGATTGATACCTTGGAACCGGTAATCATTATGAACTTGGAATATCATCGAAACGGGGTACTAGTCTACCCTCGCTTTCTAGCGAAATCACTATTTACATACCCCGCCACTTCGAGCGGTCTTATATTCCTCCGTAGGATCCGTTATGCGGACCGACCTGTAGGGTAGACTGTGCCCACCGGGGAGACCACGATATTGGTGGGCGCAGCCCACCCTTGTATGTTCTGTTTCCGAGGGAGTACCAAGGATCAAATATCAAGGGATTTGATGGGGAGACCTGGGAAGCCGTCCCATTCTGAGGCCTCGATGCCTGTACGTCGATTGGCTCCCCGCCCTCTACCGGCTGGTCAGTAGTCGAGGCGCAGACCGGCGAACAGGTTGAACTCTGGGGAGGGATAGAAGGCCGGCTCGTTATGGAAGGTGCTGACAAGGCCATAGGCCGAATATCGCTCGTCGAACACATTGTTCAGATCCAGAAAGGCCGTGTATTTCTGCCAGGCGTACTTCGCCTTGAGGTTGAAGAGCCGGTAGTCTTCCTGTCGCGTGTAGGTGTTCGCAAAGTCGCCCTCGAGGTGGCGTTTGCCCACATGGACTCCGTTCAACGCCAGGGACAGACCGGCCCAGGGGCGCCAGACCAGATCGACGCTCGCCTGATGCCGGGGAACATTCGGTATGGCCTTCCCCGAGAAGGCGCTGCCTCGGATCTTCGGGTCTCGATAGGTATAGCTCCCACGGAGGCTGAAGAGGTTCCCCGCGTCGAGGCCGGCGGATAGCTCGAGGCCCTCACGCCGGGTTCTCGCGTCGAGATTCTCGTTGGTATATGTGGCGGAGTTGTAGAAGAGCTCGTCGCTGATATCTAACCGAAAGAGATTGAGGTTGGCGTAAAGGTTGTCCGCGAAGTAGTGGCGAACGCCGAGCTCGTAGTTGTCGGAAGTCTGGGGCCTAGGGGCCAAGTTGACCTGGTTCATGGAGAAGCTGAAGATTTCATCCAGCACCGGATACCGGAAGCCCTGGGCGAAGCTGAGGTAGGCATAGGAGTTCTCCAGGAAGCGGTAGCTCACGCCGGCACTGAAGACGTTCTCGTCATAATCCGTGTCGTTCGGGGTGCCGGCGACAGTGGGGGAGGACTCGTAGTCGACCTTGTCCCAGCGATAGCCGGCCGACAGGGTTAGTCTGTCCGTGGCGGAGAACTCGTCGTGGAGGTAGAGACCGTAGTTCTTCTTTTTGAGGTTGAAGCGGCCGATAGTGGTCCCACCGGAGGACAGGGTCTCGTTACGAATATCCTCCTTGGCATGGTAGTAGTCGAAGCCGAAGGTCAGGCCGTTTTTGAAGTCGCCGAGGGGCTCCTCCACCACGAATTGGGGCGAGACGGTCACGGAGTCGATATCGGTATTGCTCCGAAATTCGCCGCCGGTAAAAGAGGCGAAGAAATCCGACTCCCTTCTGCGGTAGGAGAGCGGAATCTTGAAGGCGCTGTCCGTGAGGAAGTAGACCTCGGGACGCAGCTGGATGTAGTAATCCTGTTTGTCCACAAAATCGTATGGTGTCGTGCTGTCCCGCCTGTCGGTGCCCGCCGTAAGCTCGCTCAGCCGCAGGGAGCCTGGCAGCCCAGTATCGTCGTCGTGATAGCTCGCGCTCAGTCCGATGTGGGCGATCTCCCCCAGGCTATAGCCCAGATTCAGGCCGATATCGCTCTGCCGGGTACCGCTGTTTCTTCGGTAGCCGTCCGATTCATGGTAGCGACCCGAGAGGGCATAGGACAGGTCTTGGTAGCTTCCCTTGACATAGGCCTCGGTGTTTTGCGTGTCGTAGCTGCCGCCGCCCCCTTCGACGCCGAATTTGAATCCGGGGGCCTCTCGGTCGGTGGTAATGATGTTGATCACGCCGTCGGTCGCGTTATCCCCGTAGAGCACGCTGCCGCGGCTGCCTCGGACGGTCTCGATGCGTGCCACGCGGTTCAACGGGATCAGGATCCAGTCCACCCCGGACAGGTCGGGGTTGTTGACGCGCCGGCCATCGACCAGTACCAGGGTGTTGAGGCCCGCCGTCGCCCCGAATCCGCCGCGGTCCACCCGGTAGCTCCGGCCGTTTCCCGCTATGTCGTAAACGTGCAGCCCAGCCTCCTTCCGCAGGATACCGGGAATATCCCGGGCGGTGGAGTCGGCGATGTCCTCCCGGGTGATGGTGGTGACGTTGGCGGGTACGGATTCCACCCGCCTTGCGTAACGGGTCGCCGTTACTACCAAGGTCTCTATCTCCGGCATCGCCTCCGGCTCGATAGCGCGCTCCGTCTCGGTGCTCCCCGGCACCGCGACCGCCGCCGACAACATCCCCAGGACCGCTTGCGGCCAATCCCTTTTGCCTTTCATGACGCCTCACCTCAATCTAAGAAAAGGGGCTTATATACTTGACTCCCACAGAAAACCAGGTATAATTACCACATAAACAGGGGGAAACAATACCATGAACGATAATCTTACTATATCAACCTTCGAGTTTTTTCAGATGTTCCCCGATGCTGAATCAGCCAGACTCTACTTTGAACAGCGCAGATGGGATGGCCATGTTGTTTGCCCGCATTG
>Ga0209365_1000121_pt1 | contig 13028 bp, 6 predicted proteins | sample WorMetimpBELIZE2_FD_187389 | JGI IMG/M metagenome (GOLD analysis project Ga0209365, IMG submission 187389) | Marine gutless worms symbiont microbial communities from Max Planck institute for Marine Microbiology, Germany - Olavius imperfectus... | ecosystem: Host-associated > Annelida > Digestive...
ATTCTCTTACTCGTGTGGTTCTGCCTTCTCTTCGCCATCTTTCAGCAAGTGAGCGACTTAGTTACCTCCACTGGCTTCCTGTCCACTGCCGAATACAGTTCAAAATCGCCACACTCACCTATAAGACCTTGGCAACCTGTCAGCCATCTTATCTCTACAATCTCTTCCAACTACACCAGCCATCACGAGCTATCCGTTCTTCAACCCAACAACTACTCCAAGTACCATATATGTCTACAGATTTTGGTAGGCGCCTTCAGCTACAGCTCTCCTGCAATATGGAATTCCATTCCTACTTCCATTAAAAATTGCCCGTCCCTATATAGTTTCAAGCGCCACTTAGTCTCATCTCATAGCCCAGCTCATGAACAATTAACACACTCCGTCTGCTACAAGATGTTGTCAACTCCACATCTGTCACGATGTTCAAGAGAAGATTGGACAAGCACTGTATGGAATGGATATGAGTGTTAAAGGCGTCGCCTACCAAGCTCATTATCATCAAAGTCAAAGTCAAAGCTTCGCGGCGGCTTATTGACTGCTTTGTTTCTCAGCAATCAGCATGCCATTAAAGCAAGCGAGTACCGACTACTCACTAAAGAGGGTGTTTCACGATGTCGATTTTAAACTGGATTTCAATCAGTCGTTTTACTAAGGAGTTGTGTCAGCAGTCTTAAATTGAACATTGAAATGCATGCCACGGGGAGGCATTAACTGTAGACATTAAATAAGCTAATATGGATAGGTTTAAATAACTTACAGCATGTTGTCATTGCTGTGCTTCAGTGTAGAAGATGAGGTCTCATACTGACATTTAAGTAGCGGTAACCATGGAGTCTTAGTTGGTCACAGGCAACCTGAAGTTGCATGCATGGAACTGTAAACTAGTATGACATGACCTTGTATTCATCAACTGTGCGCGGCTGTATTCCATTATTACAAAAGACAGGGTATTGTGTATATGTTGTATACTGCATTCATGATCACTGCATTCAAAATGTACCATATTTATGCATTTTTGGGTTTGCACAAATCGTTTGCACGACTTTCAGTATCTCTGTTTTCAATGTTTTTTCTTAAGTTTTCATGTACATCTTTATACTTGTGAGTTGACTGTTCTTAAGCTATTAACATTACTTTTTGTTACTCCTCCTTCACCCATATCTGTCTACACTGGCGCATTCCGTCTCTTTAAGCAAGATATGTCTCTAAGCTTTTTTCAGAAACATTTGTCAACCTGACAATTGTTTACGTTATCTTCTCCCACCCCTTCGAGACCTAGCCGTGACATCCCGGCTCAGGGAGCCTACTGTATACCCAAGGCCAAGCCTTCAAACTAAAAGATATTGTTCAACAGTGTTATTATCTTATGCACTTCTAAATTTTCAGTAGCAACCAATCTTGAGTTTATTTTGTATTATGTGTGTGTGTTTTAGATTATATTATGTACTGCTATCTTTTATTATGTATATCTGATTTTGTTGTTGAAATAGTATCTGTCAGTAACTTTTAACTTGTAATCAAGCTATACTGTGCCTTTAGAATAATAAACTTACTTACTGTTGAGGGTTATTCGAAATATTTGGTTAGCTAGGAGTCCAGTAGCACTTTGAGTTGAACTGTGAATTATGTAACTTTTTATTTTTTTACAGTACAACAGTTTTATTGTGTGTTTTTCAAACATTGGTATTACAGAAAAGAAATGCCAGCTCAAGAGAACTGCTTTATACTACTGTATTTTGCCAGTGTTTCTCTCCGTGTGGAAAGTTTGTAGTTGCTTGTACCAGTTTTGGAAAAATGTCAGTTTTCAGGTATTGTTTGTAAATGTTTTCTTTGGTAATTTTCAAAATATATAGAGTTTTCGTAATGACATAGTTTAGTTGACTTGTTTCCGTCAATTTTTACAGTGACTTAAATAATGCTTTTTTTGCTTAACATTGTAAATTTGTGCTATAAGATAGCGTCACAAGAATGCTTCACTACTGATGTAGTTTTCGTGACTACAGAACTCACAGAACAATGCTTTTATGTATTTGATCTGGGAGCAAATGTTGATACTGTTAAATTGTCAAGTAATTGTTGTTTGTGTTCGTGTGTGTTGTATTTATAGTCTTGTAGCTGCTTTGAGTCCTCAAGCAAATAGAGATTCGTATAAGCCTATTTACACATTCAAAGGTTTGCATGCAAATTTTTGTGTATTGTAGTAACAATTGCAGTTTTTGTAATTTATGTGATATGTAGTTGTTATGCAGCTGCATGTCATGATTTTAATCGATTTAGTTATATTATTTGATTAACTTTCTGTGACCTTACACTAAAGTTTTTACAGTGTTGTCAGTTGGTTATGTATGATATGAAAAATTGTGGTTGGCAAAATAAAGGATAATATCATAGTTGGTGTGATTTTGCAGCTCATGGTGGAGGAGCTATATACAGTCTTGTATCTACAGACAGGCTTCTATTAAGGTAATTAATACTTCTACTTTGCAGTCTGATATATATTTGAGTCAATTTTGGAGAAATAATGTTCGGTATTTTGTAACGTTTGTGAACCTGTAAGTTGCACTTTAACATATACACTGTATTTTATCAGTTGGTATATTACTATCAATCAATCAATCAATCTTTATTTTACACCCAGAGCAGTTTATGGTGTTGTTATTATGCTATGTAGAAGACTGGGCATTAAGCATTGCCCTTCTATATCCAGCTGTATCATGTGGGCTGGTAACTTCTGAACGGAAATGCGAGGTGAGATTATATGTTAAGATAGCCTGGGTTTACAAAGTGCCGACGTGTCCCAGTCCCAAGTCTACTTGTTATAACTTACAAAGTTTTGTTGGTCAGTTCTGTCAAATCTGAACTGCATAAAAAGACATTTATTAACAAAGTGCTATGGATATCTTTGTTGTGCTTAGTTGTATTTGGGTATTGATTTTGTGTTTTCTTAGTTCTGCTTAGGTTAAGTTTTATTGTACATGCATTCTTACAGTCATATCATTGTCACATCACGCGTCTGTCATGATGTTTTATACACAATAAATAAATAAATAATAAATAAATAAATGTCCCATATCTGATGAACAACTGGTTGCATTGTTTTCAAATTTGGTAATAATGTTGCAGCCACAAATTAACATAGTCACAATGTTTGGCAAAGCTTAAGCAGGTATTGTGCAGTGAGCTGATAGCTATATGATTTTAGAGTTGATGGAATTGTTTTCACCAAAAACTACCACGTGCCAATGCTGAGGACTTGTATAGTTAAAAAAAGGACTAGGTCACGTAGTTGACATATTGCTGTCAATCTGTCTGTTGATCCAGACTTTCCTCCAATGACAAGAGGTCACAGAAAATTGTGTATACATATTCTCATCGTGAACATAAAGTGCGGTACCATTTTTAGGTCAAAAAGGAAAATGAAGGCCAGATCTCGCTAAATTAAGTCATACATAATGCCATAACTATGATTACTGTCAATATGAGCCAGGCCACCAGCCATGGTGATAGACATTGATGGTGTGCTTAAAGGCTGGCAAATATTGAAAACATGCTACGTGCTTTATAAGCTTAAATATTAGATAATACATATAATAAGCATGAAATAAAATGATAATAATTTGAATAAGCAGTTTAATTTTGTAAAAGTAGGCTGCACTGGTTTATTGCATACAGTTATACTATAAGCACAAGTGTCAGCGAACGTTAATTCATTGGTATTGGCATTACTCTTATTGTTTGTGATATGACAGTGATTACATGTTTTCTGTGTATAGTGCTGGAACTGGTGCCGTCTGTGCTTGGAATTGGCATGACATTCTTGCCAAGGTGATGATGCCTTTTCCACTGCAAAATAGCTTTCTTTATAGTTTACCGTCATTTTTGTTTTCGCTCAGCTAATCCAAATTTTGGACTCTGTGAAAGACTAATCCAAAAAGTGAAGTCACCCAATGTATGTGTATTGCTGTGTGAGTTGTTTTGGGTGCAGAAATGAGACTTATGTTAACTATCATTGTTTGCTGCAGTAAATATTTTTTCACACTTAGGAGCAACAATCTGTCTGTTTGCTATTGTTTCCTACATAGTGTATTTTTCAGTAGCAATGGTTAATTGACAGTATTTTCTGATAGATGGGAGTAAACGTTTTTATGGTTGTGTTGGTTTTAGAGTGCTAAACTGATCTGGTCGTTAGAAATTCCCAATGTGTGAGTATTAAGCAGTGAAACAGATTTTTAAAAGTCATGTTTTAACATTTATTATTTAGAAGTTTAGATATAGTTTTATGCTGACTGTTAAGTGCACTGGTTATTACAGTATGTTGACTGTGCTGTAATTGCATATTTAGTGTAATTCTGTTTAATGAGTCTCTTTTGTGGTTATAAGCAGTTTTAAATTTGTAAGTAAAATATTATTTTTTATAATATTTTAATTTCTACTGTCATCTGTCAATGGATTAAGAGAATTAATATCTCAGTAAAGTATCTGATTTAGATTTTTATTGTAGCATTGTTCTGATAGCCATTGTTTTACTTGTAAGTAAAACCTGATGTTTTACGTGCACAAAATTTGTTTGCTGTTGTGATGCTAATACAGTGACAGAACAGCAAACCCTGAAACAAACTCGCTGGCTATTGATTGTCAGGTAAATGATCACAGACTACTGCGTGTTCATTGATTTGTTTTATAATAGCAGACATACTGCTTCTGAAGAGTCCCTTCCCTTCCAGTAGACAGCATCTAAATCATGATGTTTATTTGGATTAAGAGAGGAAAGATTATCAGAACTGTTATGTATACATTGAGTATGGCAGTTGTACTCAAAATGTATACACTTACATGAACAGTTCTTACAGTTCAATGATTGGATATGTCTCACTGGGACCAATCGACTGTGATTAGATGTGTTTGAATGCATTCTTTTGTGTTACATTTTATACTGCATATTATGTGCTGTATTATTGTTAACGTGGTGTGGTCCTGGTGGGATTGAAGCCTGATCTGGATGACCATCTTCATCCTTCAGTGCTATGACACTGTTGATTTGACCTGTAAAGAAACCTGCTATTATCAGCCAAGAGGTTGGCTGTGAAGACCGTCCCTGAAATGACCTATAATGTGTCGAGTTGTACGTTAAACTCTACTCTACTCTACCCTGCTTCTGAATAAGTGAAGTTTACAGTAGCCGTTCTACAATTATAACATGATTTTCTGTAATAATTACACTAATAGTAGCAGCTTGCTGTTGGCATTGGTGATCTACAATTGCGGGCTGAAGACAATTGAGTTGGCCTGTAGCCTGTTAATGTATACACCATGGTGAACATTTAATTGTATGCTGTGTATGTTGCAGTATTGATAACATGCATCATATCTTGGCTACACTAACTAGATCATGTGAAATAAAAAAAACAGTAAAGCTGAGAGACATTTAATAATACTGCTGGTTGTAGGATATTACTCGACTGTTCGCAGGCTGTGGTGACAATCTGGTTCATGTTTGGGACATTTCTTCTGGAACTCACTTGGTCAGTGTTACTGTTAACTTTCCCACAGTTGATGTTGTTGCAATTGCTTGTTGATCAAGAACAACAAAAAACTGTGATGTTCATACAGCGTTTATATTGCAGCCACCAATAAGCTGTTGAACATATCTCGTACGTTAATTGTGTATGTGTCAATAATGTTCCTGTGTTATGTTTTATGTCTTATGACAGACTGCTGTGTTTACAGACCAGCTTGCGCGGTCACACAGATTATGTTCACAGTGTTGCATTGCGATCTAATGCACAACAATGTCTGTCTGCATCAGAAGATGGAACTGTTCGTCTCTGGGGTAGAGACTTCATCTACTTACATTCTATGCTTTTTATTACACTGGCACTTAACCACTAGCTTTGTAAATAGTCAGTTGTTGTAGCAGAAGATATCAGTTATTATTTGACAGTTTTCCACATGTACCAAATTCTGCTGTCACCATTCATTCATCTAAGAGGCCAGTCTTGCCTTTATATTGCTTAAGTCTGTCTTATTTATGCTGAACAATTAACTATCATTACCACTACTTTAGCATGCTGCACACTGTGTGTGGAATTTTGTGGCATGGATATAATTCTTCAGTGTTTGTTTAAACTGGTCAGATTGAGTCAAGACATAGGAATGCACTTACTCTCAGTAAGTTCTGATCTTCATTTAGGTCAGAGTGTATAAGTAAAATTTAACTGTTACATAAATTAATTACAGGTGTACATTATAAAACTTAGGGCAAGCCATTGTTTGTAAATTTCCATGGCAGGTCCTTCCTCCCCTCCGCCAGACAACATCCGAGTTATGGTGATTGTCTGGAGGTTATTATCAGAACTGCTCTGTGCTGGATTGTGCGACAGTGTTCACAGTCAGCACACTTATATGAACAGTTCTTACAGGTCCAACAGATTGGGTTCGTCAGGACCCTTATGCCACGCGTAGAGGCGGTTGCCTAGAGTTGTATTACTGTAACATGGTGGAGTGATTCTGGTGGGATTTAAGCCTGATCTCGACGACCAGCTGGTTTCATTCAGTGCTTTGACACTGTTGGTTTGGTCATCTGGCCTGTAAAGTGTAAAAATCGTCCCCAAAATGACCTATAATGTGTTGATTGGGACGTTAAGCCTCAACACTACTACTACTACTACTACTACTACTACTAATAAAACTGCTGCTGCTACATTGTTTGCATTATCACAATCTAATGAATTATTCCTGTCAATGGTGATTAGACACGAGGGCTGGTGATCGTGAGGCTGTTCATATCATTGAGCCACAGAAGAATGAATCCTGTGCTCGACCAAACATTGGGAAGTGGGTCAGCTGTATTGCAGTGGATAAGGCTGATGATTGGATGGTTTGTTACTGATGTATTTAGTAGTGCTTATTATAAACACTTCACTTACTGGAATTCATAGTTAATGTAAGTGCAAAGCTGTTTTGTCGTGAATTACAGACAGGCTGAAAACAGGGGCAAAGCCAGGAATTTGATTTAGGGGGTATAAATTCTAATGAGACTCCGAAGGCACCGAGGCCGCGCCAAAGATGCGTAGTCGAGGCTTTGTAGGCTCCGAGGGGGTAGGGTCTGGAAAGGGGTGTCCTCTCCCCACTGGGGTGAAGTCTGGGGAGGGGCTGTGCCCCCTCCCAGAAAATTTTTGAGGCATTTTGTGTGAAAGAATGCAGTTTGGTGCACTTTTCACATATGAATATCAGTGATCTCCTAGCCAGTTCTGTGCAGTGAAGACGAACCTTCTAGCTGAGTGTGAGCCGCTTGCTCTGATGAAGTTCCAGCACGTGCGCAATGTCGACTTAAGCTGCAGCGTCTAACGGATCGTCATCGACAGTAACTGCATTCAACGTCGCTGGCGTAATTGTGCTAACATTCTGTGACATCAGCAGTAGCGACAACGCGATCGCCGTTAACGGGCTCTTTCAATCGCAAAAAAACTACCCAGTCATGCTTGTTTGCATACAGGTAGTTTACTCATAGTTACAATAAGCCTACAGACGTATCGTACCGATTCTTGACGATTATCCACAGTGCAAGAAAACAACAGATACGGCCGAGTAGTAACAAACACCTTGCACGTTTTATTACAAGTTGCAGATACTTCTGTCGATATTCACTCAGCAACCGTCAACTGATGGCGATATAGCTGTCCCTGTAAGCTGTAGAGTGCTTGGCTACTGCAGTTGCACTGGCTATCAGTTCCCAACCCCACATACCATCTTCTCTGTGGCGTGCTGTCTTACTGTCCAACAATGGTGCTACTGCCATCTGACAGATTCAACAGCTGCCTAGTGCCCATGCCACGTTGCCTTTGAGTGCCGATGGATGGACTCCTGCAGCGCTCATCAACGGGTCATTAAGACTTGCATTGGCAAACTGCAGCGCTACACAGTGGCAGTGTTTGTAAACATGTAGGGCCTATGTGGCGACATGCTGGCATGAGGCCACGTCATCATTATTACCCGGGCGAGAAAGCCATGCAGCACATCCTCCTATAATCTGCAAGATTTGACGTTCGCGCCTGATAAACTATAAGCTAACTGAGCTGAAGCGCACAGTGGCACGATATTGAATCTGTCGTCAGTCACAAGAGAACAACCACATAAAAATTTTAGGTAGACTGATTTTGGGAGTATATATACCGATATAGCCCCGTCGCTACACCCCTGGCTGAAAATGTCATAGATGCATTCAGACTTGATAATTGAAGATAAACGTAAGTGCGTACGTTGAGCTCTTGTAATCTTGACCTTTTATATTGATTTACTGTAAATATTTATGTGAAGTGTATAAATACTTGTTCTATTTTTGTCGCATGTTTCTTATTAGGAATTAAGTCACTGAGTAATTGTTAACTGATGTGTAAAGTTAATTATGGAACTTGATGAGGCACATGTTGTTTAAGGTGTGCGGAGGAGGTCCGTCTTTGTGTCTGTGGCATCTACGTTCATTTTCTCCTACGACAGTGTTTGAAACTCCAAATGCTGCTGTTAACTTTGCCATGTTCCATGACGATGCTGTAAGTGAACAGTTTGCTTGATCTGTGCAGTACTAAAGGTTAATAAATAGGATTGCGTATTTGGGATTTTCATAGAAGAGTCACTTTGTTACACAGCGATGTTTAAACAGACTTATCCAGACCCAGTATTTGTAGTCATTATGCACGTGCACATAACCAGTGGTATAGCATTCATATAAACAGTATGGTAAGGCTTATTAGTAGTCACCAGGGCTTGTGATATGCACCTTTTGTAAGGGTGAATGGTTGCTGGTTATAACTACACGTGGGAGTCGTAGTGGTGAAGTGTCTTGTAGTGATACCAACGGTGCCAATAAAATCTCGACTGACTTGACGCAAATTTGAAGACCCGAGTCGACTATCTCGACCCGACTCCCACGTCTAGTTATAATGTAATGACACTTTCAGCATAAGCAGCCTTTTAACAGAGTTTGATGCAACAAAAAATTATGCAGATCTTATCTCAACAGTACAATGGTGTTTTTTGTTTTTGTTTTTAAATTGATGTGTAAAGTTAACTTTGCTATGTTCCATGCTGTGTGCACACCGGTACATTCTAGTGCTGTTGTATTTGTGTGGTATGTAGATAATATCTGGTGGCAGTGAGGCATTTGTCAGTCACTGGTCTGTGAATGGTGATAGGAGAGCCCATGTACCATGCTCTCCGACAAGTGCCTACCACATTGCTGTCAATGAAAAGTCTGATTCTCACCACGTTAGTACATCATTACCAGTTTTCCACTGGAGTAGCAAATACTGTTAACACTCATGTAATGCATTGTCAGTATTCACTGTGTTAGCTTAATATTTTCGTTGAGATTAATACAAGTCATTTTAACCCTTTCACTGTGATAGGTTTTTAATCATGTGTGCACATAGTTGGAATGATGACGAGAGGTACTCGCATTGCACACTGGTGAAGCATCAAACAATGACGAGAAGTAATCGTCACTCGCAGCCAAAGCGTTAATTTCTCGATACAGTGACATTTTAAAGACTCTATTTTTTCATGTTACAACGTGATAGAAATATATATTTTTATAATCTTCTTTTCCATATACAAGTAAGTAAGAATATTTCTAAAGCGCAAGAAAACAATGTGTCACAATGCGATGTGTGATACTGCAGACTTAATTGTACAGTGATACTAATTTATAGCAATTTTTCCAATGTTTCATTGTTAAAATTAACAGGCGCACACTTCAGTTTTTCAATGTGTGCACTGTGTCGTATGCAGGTGTTGTGCATTGCTGGAAACTGTCACAAGATTGACGTCTGTGCAAACTTCAACTACAAAGCATTTTCGCTGACATTAGCATAGCAGTAACAGAGCTAGGAGCTGCTGTAGAAACAAACTTTATTGGACATTTTTGTAGGACAAAGCTGTGTGTTCAGTGTCTTTGGCAGCTGTTTCTACTGGACCATTAAACCATGCTGAACAGTTCATTCACTGATGAATGCGAGTTTACTGAATTGATACACAACTGATGCCACTGAAAGTCTTTTGTAAATCAGTCTTTTCTGCTATATTCATAGCAGTTTTGGTTTTAAGTTATATAACACTACAGTTGACATTTTTTACATTATGGAAACACCTTATTTACCAAGCAAACTAGTGACATGTCAATTTTGTAGCTTTTATGTGGCATTAGTTCACAATCTGCTGATAATATCATTAATATTAATAATATTAGTATCATACACTCGACTGTATATGAATGCAATTAATTAATTATTCACCTCTTTTTATTATTTTTGTTTCTTTTTTATTAATTTTCAGCTAGTTCTTGGCTATATATGCGCGGTAGATTGCAATATATTTTATGTAGGCCTACAATATATTTGGCGCGCTTTTCAAAGACACTTTACCAAGTGCAGTTGAACGGATAATGTTGCCATCTGGCGAATACTTTTGACATAATTAACGACCGGTATGACATCGCAATTACAGCTGAGTGAGAGTGCATGTTAAATTATTTGACAAAAATTAGGGTAAAGTGAAATTTGTCACTTGTGACTACCAAAAGGCAATTCCTTGATAAATAACGCATTATTTAACATATAATGCGCCAACATCAGTTCAGTATTTTTCTGTAGTCGATCGGAAAGAACACTTACTTTATCAGTAGCAGTTATATTTCACCCACATTGGGAGCACTCCACGTTGGGCCGATTTCAGTGAAATTTGGTTTGCCGATGTAATCATTTGTACTATTTTTTCGTGACAAAATGCTCAGGGAGGACGATGCTTTAGTAGGTTGAAATTCGGCATTTCCCACTGACTTTGGCTGTTGCCGTTGTAACATCCACACTACCGTGCGATTGTGATTACGCAGCATAATATTGTGACATTTATTTGTCAACAAGGTCCATATTACAGTGTGCACTGAGCACTACGACTGTGTTAACTACACAACAAACACTCCTCATATATCGCTACACTGATAACTATTTGTATGCAGAGTTCAATTAACAGCCATATATTCTGGACTGATTCCACCAGTTAACACATGCAGCAGTCACAACTTGTGAGGTAAATGCACAGATACAGTAGAAAACTAATTACAAACATCAATGTTTAGTGACAATACACATCCTGTGCATCCTGTATAGAATGCTTCATTCGCAGATTATTTCGATGATGATGAGGTCACAAATGAGAAGAACGGCACCATGTACAGGCAACTGATAATCTGAACTTCTGAAGATCTGCCGGCAACTAGTCTGTTACCAAAATTCTGCTACAAAGACATTTCTCTTTGACAGCTGAAAGAGAGATCTGCAGCCAACATGGGAGCATTAAACATCGTTGCCAGTCTATTTTAGCCAAACAATGAAACTGTTCGCACTGCAAAAGTAAGACAAATGTCAGTCAGTACTAAAAATGTACGCTGAAACCAGTTCGCTGACTACAGTGTGGGCATATTATCTCAACCATCACAAAGGCTGATAGACTTATCACATTGATATGTAATGTCTTGAAAATGTGCTTTAACTCGTCATATTCACGGGCACAGTAAGTGCACGTTAACATAATCGCTCAACAGACGTGAGAACAACATTTGTTTTACTTTATCATATCCACGTGTCCCACACAGCAACTGCCTACACTTTAACCTTGTGTTACAGAAGGCAGCATGTACTGCATCTCGATTTCTGAACTGACATTAACATTTGTCAAAGAATGCAAAAGAAACAACATGAAATGCAGAAACCTGATTCATCTGCCAAAAGATCAACCGTAACCATAATGCTTAGTATAATACAGTGGTGTACAATTTCCAGTGAAAGGCACATGGCTGTATACAATGCAGTGAATTTAAAGCATTCATGATCAGAAAAAAATTCAGCACAAGAACTAAATGTTAACACAAACGAAAACTACCTCGCATAAATAAGTTGGATTACACTGACAACATGTTATAATACATATACATCAAATCATATACTTCAAAGGCGAGCTCTCAGGATCATTTACAGCTACACTAATGACATGCCCTACATTAGCGCTCTGTACTGTGCTGCCATTCCCAGCCTCGCAGACCAGCGACAACAACTCTCACGCAAGTTTTTAAAATCAATCCTTGAACCCTCATCTTGCGTCTTTACCCTCCTACCTAACCCACGGGATCCCTCAGTTACAACCAGACTAAGATCTGCAAATAAATTCCCACGCCTCCCCAGCCATACGAGAAAAATCACATTCATTTCCTATGCTCTCTCTCAGTATCAATCTGCATAATTATCCAAACATCTATATTAGTATTTTGTTTTACTTCTTCAGTTTTCTATGATTGTATCCATATATTTGCTGTATACTGTGTTGTGATTCATTCGGACTGTATTCTTGCATGTACTTAGTATGCTATTTGGTCTAATGACCACCAGATTGAACAAATGCTACTACTACACTAGTGATCATGCACCAGACAAACATCGTCGACACCCAGTCACAGTCGTTGCGATAATAGTTAAAAATAATAATATACATTATGATACAACATTCGACAGAATGCGGTGAATGTGTGAGTTTATGTGTTCTGAGACTCGGCTTCAATCTGTTTCATTATTTCTTGCTCCAAGTCGGCATCACTGAGGTTATTGCCGTCATCGACAACCTCGTACTCTTGAAGTTCCGCCTGAAGCTCACGTTCCCACTCAGGCACATCATCTGCACAAAAACCACATCAGATTTTACAAACACTTGCCTTCAATGACATACTCATTTCTTCGGCTGAACAGCTATCAGTACTTGAACATCAATAAATTAACGATTTATATGATCACAATAATTTGATAATTACAATTCAGTATGTTAAAGCTAGAACAGAAAACGAATTAGAATGGAAAACATCCACCACCAGCCAGCACACGTCATCTATGGTGCAATCCAGACTCGACTATGCCAACTCCATTATGTATGGAATGTTAGCATCTAACATGCACAAACTACAGTCTGCCCAGAATTCTCTTACT
>Ga0209365_1000122_pt1 | contig 12990 bp, 15 predicted proteins | sample WorMetimpBELIZE2_FD_187389 | JGI IMG/M metagenome (GOLD analysis project Ga0209365, IMG submission 187389) | Marine gutless worms symbiont microbial communities from Max Planck institute for Marine Microbiology, Germany - Olavius imperfectus... | ecosystem: Host-associated > Annelida > Digestive...
GGGCACGAAGGGCATACGTTGGACGGGTAGTGGTTAATATATGAGTTAATTCTTAGCCCACAGATGGTAATAATTCAGTATTGTATCGGTTCAGAAAGAGCTTCAAACAAACCTCGTGCCAATGGATATGTTTGGAAAAAGATAATGTTTTACGTACGAAGCGGGCTAAGTGCTGACGTAAGGTATTATTCCAACGCTCAATATGGGCCGTCTCACCCGTTTCTTTACCTACGGGACGATGTTGTTCCGGGGAATAATAGGTGGATACGCCTTCCAATAACCGGTGAAAACCAGGGCCTTTTTATACGCCGGTGGGATACGATCCCAGAGTATTTGACACGTTTTCTCACCGCGATCACCGCAGGCGTAAGCCACCACTTCTCGGGTCTCTCGGCTCAATGCAATCCGGAGCCAAACTTTGGTGTGGCTACGGAAGACAAAGGGGTGGTGTTGTTATTCTGTTGTCTCCGGGTAGATGTCTCCTTAGATATAAGATGGGCATAGCCCACCCTACAAGCTGCCGAATGCCGAAGAGTAGGGTGGGCTGTGCCCACCAAACAACAGAATTGCACCACCACCTACGGGGCTTATGCGTTCCCACGCAGCGCGTGGGAACGAGAGAGATCTACGGGCTGCTGTAGGGATGGGACGTCCTTGTCCCATCGACACCTCGCGTTGTGAAGCCATCGATTCCCCCTCTCCCGCCGGGGGCAAGAGGCTTTCGGCCGTAGCAGCTTGGTAGGACTACGGCTGACCTGGACCACGCGGCCTGGCTTGAGTTTTTAGGCAGCCTCTTAGGTTGTGGAGCCCTTGACCGCGACGAATTCAGGGTAGGCTTCCAGTCCGCACTCGCTGAGGTCTACGCCTTCCCATTCTTCTTCCTCACTCACTCGAATTCCCATGACGAGTCGGATGATGAGCCAGATGATGAAGGCAGTTGTGAAGACCCAGCCCAGGATGGTTCCGAGGCCGATCAGCTGGGCGCCGAGGCTGGCCTCGGCGTTGGTGATGGGGACGGCGAGCAGGCCCCAGATGCCGACTACGCCGTGGACGGAGATGGCGCCGACCGGGTCGTCGATGTGGAGTTTGTCGAGGGTGATGATGGAGAGGACTACGATCAGACCGCCGACGGCTCCAATGAGGACCGCGTACAGGGGGATCGGGGTCAGGGGCTCGGCGGTGATGGCTACCAGACCCGCCAGGGCGCCGTTGAGGGTCATGGTCAGGTCCGCCTTACCGAACAGGAGGCGCGCCGTGAGCAGGGCCGCCACCAGACCGCCGGCGGCGGCCATGTTGGTGTTGACGAATACGGCCGCGACGCTGTTGGCCTCGCCGACGTCGGAGATTTTCAGCTCCGAGCCGCCGTTGAAGCCGAACCAGCCGAGCCACAGGACGAAGGTTCCCAGGGTGGCCAGCGGCATGTTAGCGCCGGGGATGGCGTTGATGGAGCCGTCCCTGCCGTATTTGCCCTTGCGCGCGCCGAGCAGGAGTACGCCGGCCAGGGCTGCCGCGGCGCCGCACAGATGCACGACGCCGGAGCCGGCGAAGTCGTTGAAGCCCAATCCGTCGAGAAAGCCGCCGCCCCATTTCCAGTAGCCCTGTACCGGGTAGATGAAGCCAGTCATAACGACGGCGAACAGCAGGAAGGCCCACAGTTTCATCCGTTCCGCGACCGCGCCGGAGACGATGGACATGGCCGTGGCTACGAACACGACCTGGAAGAAGAAGCCGGACATTTTGGAATAGGAGGTTTCGCCTTTACTGGCGAGTACCTCTTCGACCTTGTGATCGTCCCCGAACATGAAGCTGATATCAAGGGCAGGGATGATGCCGTTGCCGGTGGACGGGTACATGATGTTGAAGCCTACGAGCATGTACATGAGGCAGGCGACGGCGAACAGGGCCACGTTTTTGGTCAGGATTTCGGTTGTGTTCTTGGCGCGTACGAGGCCGGCCTCGAGCATGGCGAAGCCGGCGGCCATCCACATGACCAGCGCGCCGGATAAGAGGAGATAGAAGGTGTCGAGCGCGTAGGCGAGCTCAGTCAGTTTGTCGAGTGTTTCCACCGGGTGTCCTCTTATATTTAAGAAATGGCCGATGCTCAGAGGGCTTCCGGACCGGTCTCGCCGGTGCGGATGCGGGTGACTTGGCTGAGTTCGAAGACGAAGATTTTGCCGTCTCCGATCTTGCCGGTATGCGCGGCGCAGGTGATGGCCTCGGTAACTTTGTCCACCAGGGCGTCGTCTACGGCGATTTCCAGCTTGATCTTGGGCAGGAAGTCCACGACATATTCGGCGCCGCGGTAGAGCTCCGTGTGCCCCTTCTGGCGACCGAAACCCTTGACTTCGATGACGGTGATGCCGGAGACCCCGGCCTCGGCGAGGGCCTCGCGCACGTCATCGAGCTTGAACGGTTTGATGATGGCGGTAACTAATTTCATGAGGAAAGCTCCGTGGTAAAAGGCCGTCGTGTCCGAGGGCCGCGGGCCTTGAGTGGTTAGAAGGATTTGGAGAGCGTGAACACGGCCGTCTCCCCGCACTGGAAGGGCGGCGAGCAGGCCCCTTCGTCGGTGCGGTCGACCCAGCTCAAGTCGAGCCCGAAGCCCATATACTCCGTGGCGATACCGACGCTGTAGTCAGCGTAGTTGTTCGTGGCTTTATCGAACCGGTTCCAGCCGTAGTGGCCGGCTAGGGTGAAGCCCAGGATGAAGGGTATCTCAATACTCAAGTCGTGGTACCAGGAGGAGCCGGAGCCGAAGAAGTCGTCGCTGTAGTAGGCTTTGTAGCTGGGGGTGAAGGGGCCCGGCAGGCCGTAAGACTTCCCGATTTCGTAGGAGAGGCCGAGGTAATACTCATCGGTGTTGTTCGTGGAGGTGTCCGTCCTGGGATACTGGTAGCGCACGTAGCCGAGATCGAAGTTGATGTTCTTCCAGGACGGCGCCCAACCGACGGAGATATCCAGCTCCATACTGGCGCCGTTGTAGCCCTTGGCCGAGCTGTCGACGTTGGAGGTCCAGACCCCGGCGTAGAGGTTGTAGGGGCTGTATTCGTAGTCGAACCCACCCTGGATAGCCGCCCCATGGTTGGTCTGACTGATGCCGCGGAACATGTAGTCGGTGGCCAGGGCCACGTTGGCGCCGAAGACATGGGGGGATTCCCCCGGTGCGGCCAGGGCCGTGCCCAGGGGGTTTGCGGACAGGACAAGAAGGGATGCGGCCGCGCCGGTGGCGGCGGATTTTCGTGGTCTCATGCTGTGCACCTGGTTGAGTTTGGGGTAGGGCCTGAGAGGCTATCTAAAAACCAACCCGTTGATTTTGCTTGGTATGGGGTCATTAACCGTCTCGCAGTGAAGCCATTGATTCCCCCTCTCCCGCCAGGGGCGAGGGGCTTTCGGCCGTAGCCAGCCTGGTAGACCGGGGCTAATCTGGACCGTGCGGCATGGCTTGAGTTTTTAGATAGCCTCTGATGTGTCGTGATGAATTTGCGATTGAACGCAAGCCGTCGTTCCGCGAGCTCCGTGCTGACGATCCAATGGTACAGGATTCACGGGATGTTCAGAATCATGCACTTGGCGTACCAACTTCGGTGGTTCCGAAAGGATGACGCCTATCGGTGTTTTGGCGCGATTCACGGCGACCCGACTTGCACCGCAGCCGGGCCTTCCCGGCGTAACCGCCCGCGCCGTCGCACCATCTTGGTGCGTTTCGCGGGCACCGATACCAAACGGTCCGGCTCCTAACCTGTCGCCTGAAGAATTTTGCGGCAAACACGAGCCTTTGTCCGGCTAATACTTGACTGAATAGGTTGGTTATTGTTAGGATTCCGCGCATTCCTCAAGCCAAGAGCGGTTTACTCGTGAGATTGACTACCAAAGGCCGCTATGCGGTCACCGCGATGCTTGATCTGGCCCTGCATCACGGGCGCGGACCGATCGCGTTGGCGGATATCGCGGAGCGTCAGGGTATCTCCCTGTCCTATCTCGAACAACTGTTTTCCAGGCTGCGCGTGCGCTCCCTGGTGTCGAGCGTGCGTGGTCCCGGCGGCGGCTACAACCTGATGCGGGAGGCGTCCGAGATTCCGATCGCGGAGGTGATCTCCGCCGTGGATGAGAACGTGGATACTACCCGTTGCGGCGGCGCCCATAACTGCAGGAACGAGGGCCCCTGTCTGACCCATGATCTGTGGCAAGACCTCAGCGCCCGGATCTATGAATACCTCAACCACATCAGCCTGCAGGATCTGGTCGATCGCCGGAGTGTGCAGGATAGCATCCCGCCCCGGGGCGTGCGGGAAGCCGCGGCCGGGGTCGGGGCCGGCAGGCGTGGCGCCGGGAGGATGAGCGCTGGTGCCTGAATTGTTCAGCCGCCAGGTGTTTCGGAGCTTGTGAACGATGAAACTACCCATCTATATGGATTACTCGGCCACCACCCCGGTGGATCCCCGGGTCGCCGAGAAAATGTGCGGCTATCTGACCCCGGAGGGTCGGTTCGGGAACCCGGCCTCACGCTCCCATGCCTTCGGCTGGGAGGCGGAGGCGGCGGTGGAGGAGGCCCGCCGCCGGGTAGCGGAGCTGGTCAACGCCGATCCCAAGGAGATCATCTGGACCTCCGGCGCCACCGAGTCGGATAACCTGGCGATCAAGGGGGCCGCCCACTTCTACCGCAGACGGGGTCGGCACATTGTCACCGTCAAGACGGAGCACAAGGCGGTGCTGGATACCTGCCGCAACCTGGAGCGCGAGGGGTTCGAGTTCACCTATCTCGACCCGGAGCCCAACGGCCTTATCGATCTTGCTAGGCTGGAGGCCGCGTTGCAGGACGACACCATCCTGGTCTCCGTCATGCACGTGAACAACGAGATCGGGGTGATTCAGGACATCGCCGGCATCGGTGAGCTGACCCGCGCGCGTAAGATCCTGTTCCATGTGGACGCAGCTCAGAGCGCCGGCAAGGTCCCCATCGATCTAGCGCAAATGAAGATCGATCTCATGGCCTTCTCGGCCCACAAGATTTACGGCCCCAAGGGCATCGGCGCCCTCTATGTGCGCCGTAAGCCGCGGGTGCGGCTTACGGCGCACATCCATGGCGGCGGCCATGAGCGCGGCATGCGCTCTGGCACCTTGGCCACGCACCAGATCGTCGGCATGGGCGAGGCCTTCCGGCTCGCCCGCGAGGAGATGGCCGCGGAAAACGCGCGCGTATTGGCCCTGCGCCATCGCCTGTGGAACGGCCTCAGGGATATTGAGCAGGTCTTTCTGAACGGCGATGCGGAGCAACGGGTGGCCGGGAACCTGAACCTGAGCTTTGCCTTTGTCGAGGGCGAGTCTCTCATCATGGCCCTCAAGGACCTGGCGGTATCCTCAGGCTCCGCCTGCACCTCGGCGAGCCTAGAGCCCAGCTATGTGCTGCGCGCCCTGGGGCGCGAGGACGAGCTGGCGCACAGCTCCATCCGCTTCTCGCTCGGGCGTTTCACCACTGCGCAAGAGGTGGATTTCGCGGTCGCAAAGATCCGCGGGCAGGTCGAACGCCTGCGCGAGCTCTCACCCCTGTGGGACATGTTCAAGGACGGCATCGACCTGAGCACCGTACAGTGGGCAGCGCATTAAAACCGCTATCGGCGACCGGATAACCCCCTGTAGGATGTGGTGAGCGAAGCGAACCGCATCAATTGATACTGTAGAACCAGTAGCCGTTATAAACTCGCAATGTCAATCGAAACGGCGTACCAGGGTCACACCCGGATTCGATCGACTTGGAGGTAACAAACCATGGCTTACAGCGAAAAGGTATTGGACCACTACGAAAACCCGCGCAACGTGGGCAAATTCGACGACGCCGTCGATGTCGGCACCGGCATGGTGGGAGCCCCGGCCTGCGGCGACGTGATGCGCCTGCAGATCAGGGTCTCCAACCAAGGCGTCATCAAGGACGCCCGCTTCAAGACCTACGGCTGCGGCTCGGCGATTGCCTCCAGCAGCTTGCTCACCGAATGGGTCAAGGGCCGGACGCTGGACGAGGCCCAGCAGATCAAAAACCAGGACATCGCCGACGAGCTGGCCCTGCCGCCCGTCAAGATCCACTGCTCGGTGCTGGCGGAGGACGCCATCAAGGCCGCGGTTCGGGACTACGAGAGCAAGCAAAGCGCCTGAGGACGAGATTCCATCGCATCTTGCGCGGGCCCCGGCTTATCCACCGTACCCGCGCCTGGGAGATCCCATCATGAATATCACGCTGACGGCGGCGGCGGCGGATCACGTCCGCAAATTTCTCACCAACCGCGGCAAGGGTCTGGGCCTGCGCCTGGGGGTAAAGACCTCCGGCTGCTCGGGCATGGCCTACGTGATGGAGTTCGCCGACGAGCTGGGGGCCGAGGATCAGGTCTTCGAGGACCAGGGGGTCAAGGTCATCGTAGACCCCAAGAGCCTGCTCTACCTCGATGGGACCGAGGTCGACTACGCCAAGGAGGGGCTCAACGAAGGCTTCAAATTCAACAACCCCAACGTTAAAGACGCCTGCGGTTGCGGCGAGAGCTTCAATGTCTGAGGCGATTCGCCTATTTCATGTTCATGGAGATAACAATAACCATGGTCGTTGCGGCCGAGACACCACCTTTGGTGGCCGGTGCCACCGGTGTATTTCATGTGGGCAAGACGCGCATGACCCTGGATACCGTCGTCGGGGCCTTCCAGGATGGGGCAACGGCTGAGGAGATCTCCGAACAATATCCAACGTTATCCTTAGGTCAGGTCTATGCCGTCATTGCTTATTATCTTGCCCACACCACCGAGGTGAATGATTACCTCCAGGCCTGAGAACGGCAGGCGGCAGGGGTGAGACAGGCAAACGAACGGCTTTTCAATCCCGCCGGGATACGCGCACGCTTAATTGGCGCGCCAAGCCAAGCCGGGCTCGTCGTGATCCGGCTGCTCGCGGACGAGAATTTCAACACAACATCGTTCGAGGGGTTCGCCTGCGAGAGACTGGCATCGATCTGGTCCGGGTTCAAGATATCGGCCTCGCTGACGCGGATGACCCGAGCGTACTGGAGTGGGCGGCTCAACATCGACGGATTTTGCTGACTCATGATGTCAGCACCATTACGGCTTTCGCCTACAATCGCGTTCGCGTGGGCAAGCCCATGCCGGGCGTCTTCGGGGTTGACCGTGCGGTGGCGCTCCGGTCGGCTACCGATGACATCTTGCTCCTGGCAACCTGCAGCGTGGATGGAGAATGGGATGGTCAGGTCCTATATCTTCTACTACGGTAAACCGAGAGACTGACTAAGTTAAGTTCCCCATGCTGGATTTCTCCCGCAACCACTTCGCGCTCTTCGGGTTGCCCCTGCGCTATCGGGTGGATAACGATCTGCTGGCGCAACGCTACCGCGCCCTGCAGCGCGCCCTGCACCCGGACTGCTATGCCGCGGCGGGCGACCGGGAGCGGCGCCTGTCCCTGCAGGCCTCCACCCACGTCAACGAGGCCTTTCAAACCCTCCGGGACCCTCTGGCGCGCGCGCGCTACCTCCTGTCTCTGCACACCGGCGATCACGGCGACGGGCGGTCGACCCGAGACGCGGGATTCCTCATGGAGCAGCTAGAGCTGCTCGAGGCCCTGGCCGAGGTCCGGAGTCAGGCGGACCCCCTGGCCGCCGTCGGCGCTATCCTGGACCGCCTCGCCGACCACACCCGTGCGCTGACCAGCGCGCTGGAAACCCTGCCGGAGGCACCGTCCGCGTCGGACCTGGAAGCGGCGCAAGAGCAAGTGCGCAAGCTGCAATTCATCACCAAATGCCGGCAGCAAGCACAAGACCTGGAAGTGGAGCTGGAAGACACTTAGAACTCTCATTTGAACCGCAAAGGCGCAAAGGTTATGAATGTTGAACCGCAGAGACACGGAGTACGCAGAGTCCTGTTTCATAGCCTCTCCGTGTCCTCTGCGTCTCCGCGGTTTCCCCGGAGCCTGGGTTTGAACCGCAAAGGCACAAAAGATGCGAAGGAGAGTTAAGAGGCTATCTAAAAACTCAAGCCATGCCGCGCGGTTCAGGTCAACCCCGATCCTAACAAGGCTCGCTATGGCCTAAAGTCCCTCGCCCCTGGCGGGAGAGGGGGAATCGATGACTTCACTTTGATTCACCCTGTCAATCCTGTCCGGTTGGAACTTGAAACTTGGCCGGGAACCTTCGGAACACAATCACTCCATGTCGAGCATTACTCGAACTCGAGGGAAAGGGAGTTGATGCAGTAGCGTTGTCCGGTGGGCTCGGGACCATCCGCGAAGACATGACCCAAGTGGGAGCCGCAATGCCAGCAATGGACCTCCACCCGGTGCATACCCGAGCTCCCATCCATTTCCGTGCCTATGACGCCGTCCGCGACTGGCCGCCAGAAGCTCGGCCAACCGGTGCCCGAATCGTATTTCGCCTCGGAGCGGAAGAGCTCCTTGCCGCAGCAGACACACCGGTAGACCCCCTTGGCCTTATGGTCATGAAACCGGCCCGTGAAGGCGGGCTCCGTGCCCTTGCGCCGACACACCTGGTACTGCTCCGGCGTCAATTGCTCACGCCACTGGGCATCCGTCTTTTCGATCTTGTCGCGCATCGTAAGGCTCCTCGAATAATAGATACGAGTATACTTGGCCTTTATGGAAACAGGCACACCCGTGCTAAGCTTAGAGGCTGTCCAAAAAGGCTGTCTCTTAAGGGGGTGTAGCCAAAGCTCGTTTGTGGGTTTTTACGGTCCCCGCTAACCGGAAGAAGCCAGGGAGAAGAACTTGAGAGCAGCGGTTTTACTCCCCCTCTCCTACCGGGAGAGGGCCGGGGAGAGGGGGATCAAACAGGCGAGCGGGAGTCGCAACCAGGGATTCATCCGGTCGGGATTGATTGGAACCCCCTCTTCCCAACCCTTCTCCCACCAGGGGCGAGGGGCTTTCTCTCCCGGCATGAGGGCTTTGCAATCACGACGACCGACCTGACCACCGAGATCCTGAAGCAGATCCGAGATGGCACCGGAGATTTACGGCAGGACTTCAATCAGCGACTCGACCAGACCAACTCGTGTCTCGGACGGGTGGAACAGGGCCTCGTCGATCTGGGCAAATTCATGCGCCAAATCGCCCTGGATCAAGCCAAATACGAGCGCTTCTATGCCCACTACGTGGAACGCCTCGACGGAGAGTTCACGGACCTGCAGGAGCGCGTCCGGCAGCTCGAGCAAAGAGCCATCGCCTGAATCGACATTCCCGAAAAACAGACTAGCGGCGGCCATCCCCCGGCAGCCACCGAAATCCCCGCGACAACCCGAAGCTATCCCCATGAGCCAGGTTCACACCCAACAAAAACCTTTCCATGACCCCTCCCTGGTCGCGGCCCGCGCCGACCTGCTGCGCGCGTTACGCGCCTTCCTCCCCGACGACGCTGCACTGGAGCAGGAAGAAGAGCTCCGCCCCTACGAGTGCGACGCGCTCTCCGCCTACCGGCAGCTCCCCCTGCTGGTGGTGCTGCCGCGCACCCTGGAAGAGGTCCAACGCATCCTGCGCCTGTGTCACGAGCGCAAGGTGCCGGTAGTCGCCCGGGGCGCGGGGACCGGGGTCTCCGGCGGCGCCCTGCCCAATGCCGAGGGCATCCTGCTCAGCTTGGCGCGCTTCGATCGCATCTTGGACATCGACCCCACCGGTCGCACCGCGCGCGTTCAGCCGGGGGTGCGCAACCTGGCCATCTCCGAGGTCGCGGCCCCCTACGGCCTCTACTACGCCCCGGACCCGTCCTCACAGATCGCCTGCACCATCGGCGGCAACATCGCGGAAAACTCTGGCGGCGTCCACTGCCTCAAATACGGGCTGACGGTCCACAACGTACTGGCAATCAAGTTCGTGACTCTGGACGGCGAGCTGATCGAGCTCGGCAGCCAGGCCCCGGACACGTCGGGCTACGACCTGCCGGCCCTCTTCATTGGTTCTGAGGGGATGCTCGGCGTCGTGGTCGAGATCACCATCCGCCTCCTGCCGACACCCGAGCAGGTGCGGGTCCTGTTAGCGGCCTACGACGACGTGGAAAAGGCCGGCCAGGCGGTGGGCGACATCATCGCCGCCGGCATTATCCCGGCGGGCCTGGAAATGATGGACGGGCCCGCCATCGCCGCCGCCGAGGCCTTCGTCCAAGCCGGCTACCCCACCAACGCCGCCGCCATGTTGATGTGCGAGGTGGACGGCAGCGAACAGGAAGTCACCGCCCACATCGACCAGGTTCGGGAGCTACTGCTCGCCAGTGGTGCCACCGAGGTGCGCGTCGCCCGTGATAATCAGGAACGCATACGCTTCTGGCAAGGCCGCAAGGCCGCCTTCCCCGCCGTGGGCCGGCTCGCCCCCGACTACTACTGCATGGACGGCACCATCCCCCGCCGCCGCCTGCCCGAGGTCCTGCGCCGTACCGCGGAGCTCTCCGCGGAATACGACCTGCAGGTGGCCAACGTCTTCCATGCCGGGGACGGCAACCTGCACCCCCTGATCCTCTACGATGCCAATAATCCCGGAGAATTGGCGCGCGCCGAAGCCCTCGGCGGCGAGATCCTGGAACTGTGCGTCGAGGTCGGGGGTACCATCACCGGTGAGCACGGCGTAGGCATCGAAAAAATCAACCAGATGTGCGTTCAGTTCACCCGGGAAGAGCTCGATCAATTCATGGCCGTCAAGCGGGCCTTCGATCCGCATGAGCTCTTGAATCCCGGCAAGGGCATACCGACGCCACGGCGGTGCTCCGAGTATCGCCAGCTGCCCTCCCAGACACCGGCCCACGAGCCTGGGCACGACCACCCATGACAGCACCGCGCGAACACCGGAACCCGGCCCAGCAGGGGATAGGCGCTCCGCCCACCATCGGCTCTTATCGGCATCCTCTTCGCCAGTCGCAAAACCCAGGGATGGGCTGTTGCGACATCCTCCCGAGGGTCCGGATTCCGGCAATCCCCAGCGGTCAGTGACACCATGAAAATATCCATCTTCCTCAGCGGTAGTGGTAAATTTAGTCGTGATAGGGGGAATCGCGTAATCGCTCAAACCTCACCGTCATTCCGGCAGGGAGTACCGGAATCTACCGATGCCAGGGACGGCCAAAGCTGGAAGGCTCCCAACCATTATCGGACCGTTGGGTGGTTCATAATCACTTTAAGGTTTACCACTATCCCTCAGCTATTCCAAATCCCCATCTCCAAAGACAACGAAGATTCATCGAGAAAATCCAGGGCATACCTGCGTATGCGCGGACTCGAGCCGAGAACACTCGGCGTCACCGACTATGATATGGACGCCCCCTCAAGGCCATCCGCCGGCTCCTGCTCGAATCCAACGGCTTGATCACTATCGCCTTCAAACTCGCCCTGATCAGCGAGGCCAGGGTAAGGGCCAATACCGACCTGCCCGAACTCAAGGAATCCAAGATACGCGACATGTGGCTTACCAGCCCCTACTGCCAGATCGAGTCGGCCACGGCCTATCAGCTCAGCCTGCCCATACTCATCCTGCGCGAGGCCGGCGTCATCCCGGAAGGACTCCTTAAAAAAGGAGTCATCGGCACCTACATGCCCGAATCTCATTAGACGACGAAAACCTCGACTACCTCCAAACCCCCGAATGGAACGACCTCATCGGCAAATGGGAAGGCTTCGTGCGGGCCGTCGTCGACACCAAAGGCAATCCCCCAAAACTCTACGTCTAATAAAGATAGACGGCTTTCGACCCGTTGCAAACGGGGTGATCTTTGTCGATATGGGGTTGAATGAAGATGACGAGTATGAACCTCATCTTGGGTTATGTGATTCTGGAACAGGCCCAAGTCGCGGTGGATAGGCTGGGCCATCGTTTGGTCCCGGAAGATACATCGACATGAAATAAGGTCTTGGTCGATACCGATGAAAGCTGGGTTTCGTTCCTCAACCCAGCCTACGGCACTACCACCGAATTACACTTGTCGGCTGGAGGTTTATCGTGCGCATAGACTAAGGCTCTCTATGGATTCCGGACTGGTAGGATATTTTGCGCAAACTCACCTTTTCAGCAAGCCAGTGGGGCATTGTATAACTTGCTGTTGTTGTTGAGAAAAGACGGCCTATTCTATCATTGGTCAGAGGGCTACGGACCACCGTCCTCTTCGATCCGTCTGGAATCCATAAAGAGCCTAGACCAATTGGCTCTCAAGCATTTCAAGGGCTTCGAGGACAGGGAGTTTTCCTTTCACCCGGAATTCAACCCTGCTGGTCGGAGGGAACGGCACGGGTAAGACCAGCGCCTTGGATGCCTTGGCGGTGGCCATCGGCGGTCGGTTTCTGAGAATCGAGGGGATCGGCAATATCCGCCAGATTCGTCCGAACGAGGTGATGCTGGGCAATTTCGAGCACGAGGAGCTCGACGACCAGGGGCAACCCCATGTCAGCGTCCATTGGGAGTATCTGTACCCTTGTGAAGTCGCGGTACGCGGCGAGGTGTAGGGAAAGTCGATCAGCTGGCTGCAAGCACTAAACGGCCCCGAGGGTCATGTTACCGGAGAAGATGCGATACCGATCGCACAATTGGCCTCGGCTACGGGCACAACTGTGCGTGAGGGCAAAGAGGTCTCCCTGCCCTTGCTCTCCTACTATGGTACCGATCGGCTAGGTCAGGGACCGGAATCGTTTCGGGTACAAGACCCGACGCAATTATTCGACAAAAAAGAGCAATCCCGCCTGGCCGGCTAAAGGACAGTCTCGATCCGACACTATCGGTAGACCAACTTACCCATTGGATTGCCCGTCAGTCATGGATCGCCTATACTAACGGAAGGGGCGGGTATCACCGGTATTCGAGGCGGTGAAAGAGGCCATTGTCGGTTGCGTGGGGGGTGCGTCCGATCTCTATTTCGATGCCAGGGCAACCGCATCAACTGTTGCTAATATTGGCAGTTTCGGAGAGGGAACATTTCAACGTGCCTTATCCGGTCTCGAACAGCAGGTGTGACAGGTCATTGT
>Ga0209365_1000123_pt1 | contig 12962 bp, 10 predicted proteins | sample WorMetimpBELIZE2_FD_187389 | JGI IMG/M metagenome (GOLD analysis project Ga0209365, IMG submission 187389) | Marine gutless worms symbiont microbial communities from Max Planck institute for Marine Microbiology, Germany - Olavius imperfectus... | ecosystem: Host-associated > Annelida > Digestive...
CGGAAAACACCCGTGCTGGAAGCGGATGAAGTCTGGTCCTTTGTCTTCCGTAGCCACACCAAAGTTTAGCTCTGGATCGCATTGAGCTGAGAGACCCGAGAAGTGGTGGCTTACACCTGCGGTGATCACAATGAGAAGAAAGTGTCAAATACTCTAGGATCGTATCCCACCGGCGTATAAAAAGGTCCTGGTTTTCACCGATTATTGGAAGGCGTATCCACCTGTTATATCCCCCGGAACAACATCGTCCCGTAGGTAAAGAAACGGGTGAGACGGCCTATATTGAGCGTTGGAATAATACCTTACGTCAGCACTTAGCCCGCTTCGTACGTCTGCACCGATACAATACTGAATTATTACTATCTGATGGGCTAAGGATTAATTTATATATTAACCAATACCCCAAGGTTCCATTGCAAGTAATACCAAACTATATCCGCGCCTTCGTTCCCGGCGGGACCTTACTTTTTCACCGTTAACCTAATTGGAACGCTGCCGCTGTCTGTTGACGGACTACATCGACGACTTGCGAAGCGTCTTTACCCAAGCCCACTGTCGCCGACCCTTCACCATCGATGCCATCGTTATCTTACCCGAACACCTGTATGCAGTGTGGACCCTACCTGCGGGGGATGGTGATTTCTCCACCCGCTGGCACGACATCAAGGCCCGGTTCTCGGCACGGATTCTGAAATACGAGCAGCTTTCAAGGCATCGTGCTCACAAGGGCGAACGGGGGATTTGGCAACGGCGCTTCTGGGAGCACACAATCCGCGATGAAAGGGATTTACAACGGCACATCGATTATGTCCATTACAATCCGATCAAACACGACTAAGTGTCTCGTCTCGGCGATTGGCTATATTCGAGCTTTCCCCGGCATGTAAAAGTAGGCCTGTATCCACCGCATTGGGCGGCGGACAATGTTGTCAGGAAATTGCTTTTGGAATGACTAATACGGCGGGATGCGCTACGCTTTCCCGCCCTACGGGGCTACGAGGCTCGGATATCAATCGATGACATCCACAACCATTTCCGAACCGGGATCAAAATGACCGCTTACCGAGGGCCGAGGATTTCCGGCGCAACTTAAGTTCTTCACGATGAATTTGTCGGAGAAGCACACGATTAGACGACCGGACTGGACGAGACGGTCAAGGCGCGCGAATAACCTGATCGATGCGGTTCGCTTCGCTCACCACATCCTACGGGGCACTCCCGGCCGGAATGGCGGGTCTCTATGTTCCCTGGGCCTGTGCCCAACCGGCCCAGCGGCTATGGAGGATGTCGCAAAAGCTCATCCCTGGGCTTTGCGGCTGGCGAATCGGGAAATTGCGATTTCCCGATTCTTTCATTTTCAACCGCTTACAACGGTCGAAAATGGCGGTCCATCCCTGGACCGCATCGGGTGTCGTCTTTTGCGACACCCTTCTATGGCCGAGGGGCAAGCCGGGTGCTCCGTTCGTTTTCTGTGGCGCGGGGCTGAGGTGGCCGGGTGATGGCCCGTCGCAATCCGACGCCGGCCCCCGCGGGGCGGGGCGCCCGCGGGGCTAAGGCGCGTCATCCGTTGTGGGTCGTGGGCCGCTGGGTCCTGCTGTTGCTGGTGGCCGCTGGCCTGACCGGGGTGGTCTACGGGGTGTATCTGGACGGCGCTGTCCGCACCAAGTTCGAGGGTAAACGCTGGGCGCTACCCGCGCGGGTGTTCGCCCGGCCGCTGGAGCTTTATGTCGGCCGGCCGCTGAGCGTGAAGGCGCTGGTGGGGGAGCTGGGGCGACTGGGGTATCGGCGGGTAAGGAGCCCAGATCATGCGGGAACCTATGCCCGCCGGGATGGCTATTTTCTGATTCATACCCGGCCCTTCCGATTCTGGGATGGCCCGGAGCCGGAGCGGGTGTTGGAGCTCTGGCTCCGGGGCGGCCAGGTGGCCCGGCTCGTGGATGCCGATGGCACGGAGCTGGATCTGGTGCGCCTGGATGCGGTGCTGATCGCGAGTATTTATCCTACGCATAATGAGGACCGGGTGCTGATCCGCGGCGCGGAGCTGCCGCCGCTGCTGGTCAATACCTTGCTGGCGGTGGAGGACCAGCGTTTTTATGCGCACTGGGGGGTAGACTTCCGGGCCATCGCCCGCGCCTTGTTGCGCAATCTGCGGGCCGGGGGGGTGGTGCAGGGGGGCAGTACCCTGACCCAGCAGCTGGTGAAGAATCTTTATCTGACCGACGAGCGCACCTTGGCGCGTAAGCTCAAGGAGACCGCCATGGCCCTGCTCCTGGAGCGGCACTATGGCAAAGCGGAGATCCTGGAGGCCTATGCCAACGAGATCTTTCTGGGTCAGGACGGCAAGCGGGCCATTCACGGCTTCGGCCTGGCGAGTCGTTTTTATTTCAACCGCGCCCTGGATGAGCTAGGGATCGCCGAGATGGCCTTACTAGTGGCCCTCATCAAGGGGCCTTCCTATTATCATCCGCGGCGGTATCCGGAGCGTGCCCGCCAACGGCGCAATCTGGTGGTGGATATGCTGCGGGAGCAGGGGGTGATCGACACCGCCCAAGCAGCGGCAGCCAAACAGGCCCCGTTGGGGGTCAGCGACCAGGGCGGACGGCCTACGGGGGCCTATCCCGCGTATCTCCAGTTGGTGCGCAAGCAGCTGCGGCGGGATTATCGGGAGGCGGATCTGCGTTCGGAGGGGTTGCGCATTTTCACCATGCTGGACCCGCTGGTCCAGACGGCGGCCGAGGCGGCGGTGCGCCGGCGGGTGCCGAAGTTGGAGCGGGCGCGGGGGTTCCCGGCCGGGACCCTGGAGTCCGCCGTGGTGGTCGCCTCCGCCGGCCAAGGGGAGGTGCTGGCCTTGGTGGGGGGTCGGGATGCCGGTTACGCGGGGTTCAACCGGGCGCTCGACGCGGTTCGGCCCATCGGCTCGCTCATCAAGCCGGTCGTCTATCTCGCGGCCTTGTCGGAGCCACAGTACTATAATCTGGTGACGCCCCTCGCGGATCGCTCGGTGCGCCTGCGGGTGGAGGGCGGCAAGCTGTGGCAGCCCAAGAACTATAACCGCCGGAGCCATGGCCGGGTGCCCCTCTACCGGGCGCTGGCCAAGTCCTATAATCTGGCGACGGTCAATCTCGGGTTGGAGCTGGGCCTCGACCGGGTGGTGAAGACCCTGGGGGCCCTGGGGGTGAGGCGGTCCGTGAACCCGGTGCCGGCCCTGTTGCTGGGCTCCGTTTCCCTGACCCCGCTGGAGGTGGGTCAGATCTATCAGACCTTGGCCGGGGGGGGCTTCCGGGCCCCCCTGCGGGCCATCCGCGAGGTGCTGGACGCCTCCGGCCAGCCGCTGAATCGCTATCCCCTGGCTGTGGAGCCGGCGGCGGATGCCGCCGCCGTGTATCTGACCACCTGGGCCATGCGGCAGGTGGTGCAACAGGGGACGGCGAAATCGCTGCGGAAACGTCTGCCCAAGGGCCTGACGGTGGCCGGCAAAACGGGCACGACCAATGGCCTGCGGGATAGCTGGTTCGCCGGCTTCAGCGGCGACAAGGTCCTGGTCGTCTGGATGGGGCGGGACGATAATGGGCCCGCCAAGCTGACCGGCACCGGCGGGGCCTTGCACGTCTGGGGTGATATCATGGCCTCGATTGAGACCCAACCCTTGTCCGGGTTTTTGCCGGAGGGCATCACGGAGGTGTGGGTCGATCCCGAAACCGGCCTGTTGGCGCGGACGGATTGCCGGAGCGCGATCCGGGTGCCTTTCGCGGTGCGGGGCATACCGAGGGCGACCTCCGACTGCCGCGCCCCTCCCGCGCGGACGCCGCCGCAGCGATCCGAGCCCGCTGCCCCCCGCCGCGCCGAGCGGGCGAAGAGGCCTACTGACGCATTCGAGAGTGAATTTTTAGATTACCGATGAAAAAACCTGTGGTAGTAGTAAATACTAGAGTGACAGAGTAAGATGATTAATTCTTCATCATTCAAAATCCTACGATTTTTAGCATCGACCTAGCACTGGATTTCTAAGCTCCTTTTCGGAACAATGCCGTGGGGTTTGAACCACCATCTTCAGGTGCCAACTCAATCACAGGGTTTTGAGCTATGATCACTGAAACAAAAGTCCATACTTGTCGTGAATGTCAGAGTAAAGACATTGTCAAAAATGGTACCAATGGATGTGAAAGTCCACAATATCACTGTAAAACTTGTGGGGCTTGTGGTGTCCTGGAACCTCGAGTAGATTATACCGAAGAAGAAAAAGAGATCATTCTCAAAACTTATCAAGAACGCTCCAGAAAGAAACGGGTAAGATGGCCCATATTGAGCGTTAGAATAATACCTTACGTCAGCACTTAGCCCGCTTCGTACGTAAGACATTATCTTTTCCCAAATGTATCCATTGGCATGAGGTCTGCTTAAAGCTTTTCTTGCGCCGACACAATACTGAATTATTACCATCTGTGGGCTAAGGATTAACTTAATATATTAACCACTACCAAACCTGTTTTTGATTCTTCCGTTGGCGGTGGGCCTTGTCGCCTGTGCGGCCCCGCCGCCCCGGGTTGGCCCGCCGGCCCCCATCGTGGGGGCGGTCGTCGGCAAGCCGGGGCCAGGCCCGTATAGTACCGGCGCCGAGACCCAGGCCCAGACCGATCTTCAGGTGATGCATGAAAAGACTATTCCTGATTGTTCCGTTGGCGATGGGCCTTGCTGCCTGCGCCCCCCCGATTCGGGTTGGCCCGCCGGCCCCCATTGTGACCGTCGGCCGGCCGATGCCCCCCTCGGCGCGACCGCACCCGCAGCTCGCTAGGCCGTCCGCCCCTCGGAAATCGGTCGAGGTTTATCCCTATCGGCCGTCCCCCTCCGCGCCGGATGCCACCACCCCCAAAAAGACGGCTACAAAGGTGGAGAAGCCGCAGACCGAGCCCATCTCCGAGCCGGCGACCAAACGCCTGACCAAGACCAAGGCCGCGGCGTCGAGGTCCACCCCCCCACGGGTGCGGGTGGCTCATGCCCCACCACCGCCGGCCCCGAGCCTGCCACCGGCCGTCACCACCCTGCTCAAGCAAGCCGAACAGCAGCGCCAGGCGCGGGACTATGTGAGTACCGCGGCGCTCCTGGAGCGCGCCCTGGGCATCCAACCCCAGGCGCCCTCGATCTGGAATCGCCTGGCGCGGGTGCGCGTGGAGCAGGGACGCTATGCCCAGGCGGCTAATCTGGCCAAACGCTCCAATGCCTTGGCGGGGGCGGGTCAGCAGACGCTTAAACGGGACAACTGGGCCATCATTGCCGCGGCCCGGAAGGCCGCCGGCGACACCGCCGGGGCCGCGCGGGCGTTACGAAACGCCCGCGGCGGTTAGAAGCCGTCTAAAAACCAACCCATTGATTTAGCTTGGTCTGGAGTCCTTAACCGTCTCGAAGTGAAGCCATCGATTCCCCCTCTCCCCAACCCCTCTCCCGCGCCGAGGCGAAGGGCTTCAGGCCGTAGCCAGCCTTGTCGGACCACGGCTCACCTGGACCGTGCAGCATCCTAGGCTCCCACGCTCCAGCCCAGCGTCTTGAGACCTTGGCCGCTGGAGCGGCCGACGGCGTTTCCACGCTGGAGCATGGGAATGAGCCAAGATTTATCACTACCGCTCTGTCGATGGGCACGCGGCACTTTGGACATTCGACGGGCCATCGCGGTTTGGGAGCCGCCGTGGCTTGGCCGGAATGCTCGACTATCCTGCCGGGCGCGCGCTTTGTCCATCCTTACCCGCTGTTCACTGCTCCGGGTGTCAGGCCCGCCGCCAGATGGTTCCCGTCGGTCCGTCTTCGAGCAGGATGCCGGCGGCCTGCAGCTCGTCGCGGATGCGATCGGCCGCGGCCCAATCCTTTGCCTTGCGGGCCGCGACGCGGCGGTCGATCAGCGCCTGGATCCGCGCATCGATTAGGCCCGCTTCGGAGCTTTCCCCACGCAGGTAGGTCTCCGGATCCTCCCGGAGGATACCCAGAACCCCACCCAGGGATCTGAGTTCCGCGCCCAGGGCCGCGGCGGCTGGTCCGTCCCCGGCCCGCACCCGATTGATTTCCCGCGCCAGCTCGAACAGTACCGCCAGGGCCTCGGGGGTGTTGAAGTCGTCGTTCATGGCGGCCTGGAACTGCTCGCGGAAGGGCTCGCCGCCGGCGGGGGGCGCCTCCGGCAGTCCCCGTAGCGCCGTGTAGAAGCGGGTGAGGGCGCTACGGGCATTGTCCAGGTGCTCATCGTCATAGTTGAGGGGGCTGCGGTAATGGCTGGTGAGGATAAAGTACCGGACCTCCTCAGGACGGTAGCGGGCCAGGAGCTCGCGCACCGTGAAGAAGTTGCCCAGGGACTTGGACATCTTTTCCTCGTTCACGCGCACGAAGCCGTTGTGCATCCAGCAATCGACGAAGGGCTCGCCGGTAGCGCCCTCGGATTGGGCGATCTCGTTCTCGTGGTGGGGAAACTGCAGATCCGCGCCGCCGCCGTGGATGTCGAAGTGATTGCCGAGACAAGCGGTGGACATGGCTGAACACTCGATATGCCAACCGGGCCGGCCCGCGCCCCAGGGGGAATCCCAGGTCGGTTCCCCCGGCTTGGCCGCCTTCCACAAGGCGAAATCCAGGGGATCGCGCTTGGCTGCCTCGACCTCGACCCGGGCGCCGGCGCGCAGCTCCCGCGGGTCCTTGCCCGAGAGCTTGCCGTAGCCGTCGAAGCTGGCTACCGAATAGTAGATATCGCCGTTGGCGGCCACATAGGCGTGGCCCTTATCCACCAGGACCCAGATCATGGCCAGGATATCCTCCATGTGGGCGGTAGCCCTGGGCTCTCTGGTCGGGGGCAGAATGCCCAGGGCCTCGGCATCCTCATGCATGGCGGCGATGTAGCGCTCCGTGAGTTCGGTGCAGGACTCTCCCCGCTCATTGGCCCGGTCAATGATCTTGTCGTCGATATCGGTAATATTGCGCACGTAATCGACCCGGTAGCCGCGGGCGCGAAGATAACGGTAGACCACATCGAATACCACCAGGACCCGGGCATGGCCCAGGTGACACAGGTCATAGACCGTCATGCCGCATACATACATGCGGACCCGGCCGGGCTCGAGGGGTACGAGTTCTTGCTTTTTTCTGGTCTGGCTGTTGTAGATCCGGAGCATCTCGGTAAGGCGCAATAAAGTCCCAGGATACTCGGATGGTAACAAAGCTCGGGTCCGCCGCAAAACTTTGTGTCAAAACGCATCGACTTCGATAGAGGTCCGCACGGCGGACCCTACGCCGCCGACTTCGGATGAGCGGATATCCGCCGCGTGTGGTGTCGCTACTCGGACGGGACTATCAAGATGTTCGCCTACCTGGTGCTGCTGTACGATCCCCGACCGCACCCACTGCTCTCCATCGAAGAGCTGGAAAACCAGCTCTATCCCGACCTGCTTCCCGAGCTCGCCGAGGAGCTGCGGGATTACGCGCAACGGGGGGCAGGTACTGGGTCTCCACCCACTCCCCCGATCTGCTCGATGCCGCGGAGGTGGAGTCGGTAAAAACATGGCAGGCCAGTGGGTTTCATAACGGAAATCGCCTACCATGTAGCCTTGGATTCGGCACGGCACTTCCGCCGCCTCTTACACTCCGCCGTGCCTTCCGGGTCCCCCATTTCCCCGCCGCCGGATACCGGAGTATTTCCATCGACGACCAGCAAGAGGAACCCGACCATGCGCCGATTACTCACAACCGCCTTGGCCCTGCTCATTCTTCTGGGTGCCGTCCCCATGGCCCTCGCGGACAACCCCAAGGTACGGATCGAGACCACCCAGGGCCCCATCACCCTCGAGCTCTATCCCGATAAGGCCCCGAAGACCGTAGCCAACTTCCTGACTTACGTGGACGCGGGCTTCTACGATGGAACCCTCTTCCATCGGGTCATCGACGGCTTCATGATTCAGGGCGGCGGGTTCGACCGGGGTATGCAGCGCAAGACCACCCGAGAGTTCATCGAAAACGAGGCGGGCAAGGGATTGAAAAACCGGCGTGGCACCGTCGCCATGGCCCGCACCATGGAGCCCCATTCGGCCACCGCCCAGTTCTTTATCAACCATAAGGACAATACCTTTCTGGACCACAAATCCAAGAGCCGGCGGGGCTGGGGTTATGCGGTCTTCGGCCGGGTGACCGCCGGTATGGCGGTCGTGGACGCGATTGCCGCCACCCCCACCGGACCCGGCGGACCATTCCACAAGGACGTGCCCCAAACCCCTGTCGTGATCGAGAAAATTACCCGGGTAGCGGTAAATTTTCAAGTGATAACGGGCCACCCAGCGGTCCGATAACGGTTCAGATCTCCCAGCTTTTGCTGTCCCCGGCATCGGTAGATTCCGGCATTTCCTGCCGGAATGACAGCAAGGTTTGAACGATTATGCAATTCCCCCTATCACTACAAAATTTACCACTACCAATTACCCGTATCGACGGCTGACCAGGGACCCTCCCCGTGATAAAACTCACCACCAACCACGGCTCGATCTCCATTGATCTGGACCCGAAAGAGGCCCCCATTACCTGCGCCAACTTCAAGCGTTACGTGGACGAAGGCCACTTCGATAATACCCTCTTCCACCGGGTCATCGACGGCTTCATGATCCAGGGTGGGGGCATGACGACCGATTTTACCGAAAAGGCCACCCACGAGCCGATCCGCAACGAGGCCAAAAACAAACTCAAAAACCGCACCGGCACCGTCGCCATGGCCCGCACCATGGAGCCCCACTCGGCCACCGCTCAGTTTTTCATCAACGTATCCGACAACCCCTTTCTGGACTATGCGGGCCAGGACGGCTGGGGCTACTGCGTCTTCGGTCGCGTGACCGAGGGCATGGACGTGGTGAATGCCATCAAGAAGGTCAAAACCGGCTCCCGGCATGGTCACCAGGACGTACCCCTGGAGGATGTAATCATCCAAAAGGCGGAGATCATCGCTTAGAGGCCCTCTGAAAATTCGAGCGGTGGGTATATGGTCGTGATAGAGCAGTCACGTAATCGCTCAAACCCCACCGTCATTCCGGCCGGGAGTGCCGGTCGGTTTGACGGAATCCAAACGGTTGAGTATCATCCCGCTCCCTATGAGGATGTCGCAACAGCCCATCCCTGGGCTCTGCGATTGGCGAATCGGAAAATGGCGGCCCATCCCTGAACCGCGTCGGGTGTCGCCTTTTGCGACACTTTGCCTATGTGTCCAGGACCAGCTCGAAGGAGCGGCGGGGTATGGCGCAGTCTGGTAGCGCACCTGCTTTGGGAGCAGGATGTCGGGGGTTCGAATCCCTCTACCCCGACCACTGACATGTGCCATGCGTAACAAATAGCGGGGAATTTTGTGCCATTCCGTAAACTTGTTCGAGCCCCGGTAGCTCAGACGGATAGAGCAAGAGCCTTCTAAGCTCTGGGTCGGGGGTTCGAGTCCCTCCCGGGGTGCCAGACAGCCTGGGGGGGAATAACAAACACCCCGCGGTCCGGGCTGATTCGAGTGAGCAATCGTACGGACCGGAAAGCCAGGCAAGTCCCGGCATCGGCAGGGCATTTATCCTGGGCGGAATAACAGCGACCCTTCTCGATGGTGGACGTAGCTCAGTTGGTAGAGCACAGGATTGTGGCTCCTGCGGCCGTGGGTTCGATCCCCATCGTCCACCCCAATTCAGACCATGTTCCGTTTCCGCGGCGCAAAAGCCCAAAGGTAAGCTTTTGCGACATCCTCCAAGGAAATCGCCCCTGCATTTACGACCAAGGGCCGTTAGCTCAGCTGGTAGAGCAGTGGACTCTTAATCCATTGGTCCGGGGTTCGAATCCCTGACGGCCCACCATTTTTTCAAGCAGTTAGCTTGTTTTCTCTCGCTTTGGGGGTGACCTTGAGCGCTTCGGCCGTCGCGTTGACGGTATCCAGGGCATGTTGTACCCAGTCTGTTCGATCTTGCCGCTGTTAGGACTGTGCGAAGCCACGCTTATACGCCTGTCGGCGAAATCCTATTTCCGGTTGAGCCAGATCAGCCAGATGCCGTTGAGGAGCCAGGAGTAGGCCCAGGTCCCGGCGAGGATGAGGGCGAAGGCGACAACGATGTCCGTGGTGGTGCCGTTCAGGGGGAAGGCCGGAACGTACCCGAACAGGAAGGGACCCAGGTAGAGGAACTTGGCGAATTTGAAGGCGCTGAAGGCTGTGCGCCACATGTTGTCCTTGGCGATGGCGGCGCCCGCGAAAGCGGCGATGCAGACCGGCGGCGTGATGTTCGAGTCCTGGGATAACCAGTAGACCTTCATCATGGGAATGGTGAAGGCGCCGGTGGACACGGTATTGGCGATGGCGCTGCCCGAGATGGAGCCGAACAGCCCGCTGGCGATGACGGATACCTTGGCCGGTCCGCCGATCCTGTGGCCGACCGCGGCCAGGGGGAAGTCGATGAAAAAGCGTTGGGCGCCGCTCGCCTCCAGAAACGCCCCGAAGATTACGAACAGGGTGATGTAGGTGGCCAACACATTGGCCATGATTCCGAATACGCCGTCACTCTTGTAGAAAATGCTGGTGCACAGGTCGGGGAGGGTGTCGCCGGCATGGGAGATGACTGCGGAATAGGCATAGAAAAGCACCAGGCCGAGCGCCAGCAGGTCGAAGATGCGCTGTTCCGGACCGGTGAGCTTCTCGAACAAGGACCCTCTCCTGATTTCACTTTAGTCACACATTTTCAGAGGCTGTCTAAGAACCAACCCATTGATTTTGCTTAGTATGGAGTCCTTAACCGGATCGAAGTGAAGCCATCGATTCCCCCTCTCCCCAACCCCTCTCCCGCCGGGGGCGAGGGGCTTTTGGCCGTAGCCAGCCTGGTAGGAACGGGGCTGACCTGGACCGCGCGGCATGGCTTGAGTTTTCAGACAATCTCTCAACCGCTTACAGCGGTCGAAAACGGCGGTCCATCCCTAGTCGCGTCGGGTATCGCTTTACAGCGGTCGAAAACGGCGGTCCATCCCTAGTCGCGTCGGGTATCGCTTTTGGCGACACCCTCCTGGGGCGACAGGCCGACGCTCACCGCACCCTACGCTCCGTGTCCTTTGGGTCTTTGCCGTTCAACCAGATGAGTCTTGGGACATTCAAGGCGCCCGTGCGGGGTGGGAACCTGGTTTATTTTGCCGACCGGGCGGGCAAACTCATCGATCATGGGCGAGACCACGATCATCTGGTTCGCCCGCCGGTGGTGCCGTTTCTCATAGAACTGAACCTTGCGCTCGAAGGTGTGCATGTCAGATTTGCTCATGGATAACTTGAGCTTGCAGAGAATCAACAGGCCGTTCTTGATAATCACGTCGAGCTCGACCTGATCCAGCCGCCCGAAGACTTCACCTTCGTCGTCGGACTCGGTCACATTGAGCACCTCCACCCCGAAGCTTTCCTCCAGGATGGCGGCCGAGGCATCATGGAAGGCCCGCTCCGACCGGGTGCCCCAACGCGCGCCCACAGTGGCAGTCGAGCGCTCCAATCTGTCCAGCTTCTCATTTACTTCGTCGAAGCGTCGGTTGGATTCCTCCCACTTAAGGTTTTGCTCGTCCCATCTACGCTTAATCCTCAGCTTTCTGTTCCTCCCACTCACGCTTATCCTCGGCCTTTTACTCCTCCCATTTACGGCATGGTCGTCGAGCGATGGATCGCTACGCAGCAGCTCCGGGAGATGGCCGCGCATGGAGCGGACCAGCTCATCTTCCATCACGAATCCGATCATGGTAGGAGGCCCTTTTCTGGTAGTGGTAAATTTTGTAGTGATAGGGGGAATTGCATAATCGTTCAAACCTTGCCGTCATTCCGGCAGGAAATGCCGGAATCTACCGATGCCGGGGACGGCAAAAGCTGGGAGATCTGAACCGTTATCGGACCGCTGGATGGCCCATTATCACTTGAAAGTTTACCACTACCCCTTCTTTTCTTTCCAGAGCCTCGCGGCGCCCGGATGCAGGGGGATGAGGTTCCTGTTGATGCCGTCGATACCGGTCTTCAAGCTCATTTCCTTGAAGGTCTTTTTCTGGCCGTGCATGTAAGCGAGCCCTTTCTCCGTATAGAGCTTGGACAACAAATCGTATACGATCTCATCCGGAACCCCGGCGTTGGCGACCCACAGGGCCGAGTCCTGGAAGGAGGGTGCGTTTTTATCGACGCCCTTATAGGTTCCCGCCGGGATCTCAATCCGGGTGAAGTAGGGGTATTTCTCGTAAAAACCGCTCTCGACCGCGTCCTTGAAGAAGAGCTCGCAGTTGGCGAAGGCGCCCGAGCCCGCGTTGCCCAGGCCGACCTTTTTGCCTTGCAGATCCTTTACGCTAGTTATGCCGGAACCCTTGCGTACCACCAGCTGGACGGGTGATCCATGAGATAGGCGACCGCCAGTACCTTGTCGTATTTTCTGTTGTCATGCTTCAATCGGCCTTGGCGATCGAGATAGACGTGTCCGGAGAACACCATGCCGAGCTGTATTTTGCCGGCGTTCACTTTGCGCAGATTCTCGATCGAGCCGGCGGAGGACTGGGCCTTGACCCTGTAGTCCCTGGATTTCTTCACGGGTTTGTAGGCCTGAATAGAGTTGGCGACTTCATGGGCTTTTCCTTCTGTGATCGCTGTCGTAGAGGGGCTGTTCACCCGGTATAGAGGATGGACGGGAAACATCGATGTTTCCGCTTGGTTGGGATCATCGGTATGTCGGAGGCGCGCATAGGGGACCTGTTGCAGGAAGCCGCGAAAGACCAGCGCATCCAGGTGCCCGCTCATATCCTTGACCGAGGCGATCCAGTTGGCTTGGGTGATGTCCGCAAGCCGGCGACGGATGGCTTGGTAGCGGGTGAGGATGCGTCCGGTGAGGGCGCAGGCATCCCCGGCGACGGCCGCCAGCTGCGGCCGATTTTCCTCCAGGCGCGCATTGAAGGTCCGCCGGTCTCGGATTGGTGGTCGACCTTCCAGGAAG
>Ga0209365_1000124_pt1 | contig 12953 bp, 12 predicted proteins | sample WorMetimpBELIZE2_FD_187389 | JGI IMG/M metagenome (GOLD analysis project Ga0209365, IMG submission 187389) | Marine gutless worms symbiont microbial communities from Max Planck institute for Marine Microbiology, Germany - Olavius imperfectus... | ecosystem: Host-associated > Annelida > Digestive...
CTCCCCACGCTTCGTTACCTCTACGTGACAGACCGCAGCTACACGCTTATCAGCAATTTACATGGCAATCATCTTTCAGATTGCTAGACTGACCAGGCTTTGCCTGGCGCACCAGAGAACACAGAGATAAGGAATCGGCCAATTCTCTGTGTCCTCTGTGGTTTCAACCTCACAGACTAGCCGCCAATGCCACCGCTTTTACGATACCCACGCCGAGGGAGAGGGGCTTTGGGGCCGAGGGAATCGATCGGCGTGACGGTAAACCCCGGCTATCCAGGCCCTTCTTCCGGGAAAAGGAAGTGATTGTAGGGCGGCACGGGTCTTCCCCGATGCTTCGAGCGACCAGGGTTGTACACCTTCTCCCACCGGGAGAGGGTTGGGGAGAGAGGTCAAATAGGCGAGAGGGGGATCAAACAGCGGTGCCCCTTTCCAATCCCGAATCCACCAGAGCTAACGATTTTTCATATTGCGTAGGGAACGGCTGACCGGCCGTTGTGCGGGTCATAGAGAACGCCACAGAGGGCGTTCCCTATGAGTATGTAGAATAGGATGAAATGAGGTAGTCGTGGTGTGGCCGTTACCGTTTTTTGGAGCCGGCGCGCGCCATGAGCCACTTGGCGGCGTCATGACGGCCCTGGGATTGATAGAACACGGCCAGATTGTTGATGATGCCCAGGGTGTGGGGGTGGTCCTTGCCCAGCGTCCGCTCACGGGCCGCAAGAACCCGTAGATAGAGTGGCTCCATCTGGTCGTAGCGGCCCTGCATCTCATACAGCGCGGCAAGGTTGTCGAGGTCTAGGAGGATCTCGGGGTGATCCCGGCCCAACGCCCGCTCCTTGGCCCGGGTGACCCTCGCTATGAGTGGGGCGGCCTTACCGTAACGACCCTGTGACTGATAGAGCTTGGAGAGATTGTCGATGCTGAGGAGGGTGTCGGGATGGTTTCTGCCCAGCACCCGTTCGCGGGCCGCGAGGACCCGCTTGAAGAGCGGTTTGGCCTTGTTGTGACGGCCCTGCATGTAGTACAGCACGGCGATGTCGTTCAGCGCACTGAGTGTCTCCGGGTGCTCCCGGCCGAGATCCCGCCGGCTCAGGGTCAACAGCTTATGACTGAAGAGGTTCGCCTGGGAGTACTTACGGTTCCGGAGCAGGGCGACCGTGAATTGATTGAGGGCGGTGATTTGGTTATCCGCGAGCGGCCGCCGGCCGCCTTCCCACGCGCGCAGTGTCCGGAGATTAGGCTCGAGACCGGGGATGGTCGGTTCCAGCGCGCAACCCGTGAGCAGGGCGGTCGGCAGCATGAGCACGAAGCAAGCGATTCTGAAGCTGGCTTTCATCGTCTCGGGTTCTCTCCAGGCCTCGTTTCGACTGATATTACGGGCTCATAACCGTTGCCGGCTTTGCGGTTTCCATTGGTATCGATACGGTTCGCTCCGCTTGCCGCATGAAGATGTCGCAAAAGCCTATCCCTGGGCTTTGAGACGGGCGAATCGGAACCTAGCGATGTCCCGATTCTTTCATGGCTCTTTATGGATTCCGAACTGGTAGGATTATTTTGCGCAAATTCACCTTCTCAGCAAGCCAACGGGGCATTGTATAACTTGCTGTTGTAGTTGAGAAAAGACGGCCTGTTCTCATCGGTCAGAGGGCTACGGACCACCGTCCTCTTCGATCCGTCTGGAATCCATAAAGAGCCTTTTTCAAAATCAGGACAAAGTAGTCGCCCCCGTGCAGTTACCCCTTGACCTTGGGATATCGAGGTACGGAGCCGTGCCTGTAACGCACAAGCCATCGGATCGATCGGTGGATGGTCTACAGGAAGGAACGCCTGTGGGATTCTGTGAGGACCTGGACATGAAACCAGGCCAGCGAGACATGATTAAGTCGGCGGCCTCCAGCATCCCGTCTCCCTAACATCCTGGCGGGTTAGGCGCTGGCGAGCATTTCCGGCACGCCCGATCGGAATGACGATGAGGTTTGAACGATTACGCGATTCCCCCGATCACGACCAAATTTACCACTACCGATCCGGTTAAGGACTCCAGACCAAGCCAAATCAAGGGGCTGGTTTCCTCATCGCTTGCTTGCGTGCTTCAATGAGGCTGCGGCGTTGTGCCACGCGGAAGGGACCTATTTGCCGCTCGCGATGGGATGGCCGCCGTCGAGATGGCCGTCGTCGAGCTCGTAGGGATCGCCTGAGCGCCACTGCGCCGCGCGGATCTGACGTGGGGCATCTCAAAAACTGTTGTTTTCGATAGGGTTAAGAGGGAGCCCCAAGTTGGGGCTTTTTTATGCTCAAAAGTTTCTCAAAAATAACCTTGAAAATAACTCCTCTCTAAAGTATGCCGGTATCTCCTTATTAAGAGATAGCGCACCCGGCCATCCAACCGTTGTCTCCTGGCCCCCGATGGGCCGGACCTTGAGAGTCTGGATTGATCATCGGGATCGGCCCAGTAACAAATTCGTTTTGCGCCGGTTTTCCACCGCTGGCGGAAGGGGGGGCCGCGGGTGGGGGTCCCCACCCGGCCAGCTCCACACATCTTCTTAAGTGCTCCCTCCGATCAGGGAGGATTTTCCGGAGGCCTCCTTCCGGCCCAGTGGAATGATCCCAAAGGACCGATCCGCGGAAGAGATCGCACACCTGGTCCTGGAGGCATATCGAATCCTCTACCCGCACCGGTCGTCAGCCAAGTAGGATGGGCAAAGCCAGCGCCCGGCAAGCTGGTCGAGCGCCTCGGTCGGGTCCGGAGATTTCCGAACCGCGATGGCCTGTCGGATACCCAAAGCGCCGTGTGCCCATCAATTCGCTGGAGCACCTGTGGCGGGATGCGCTACGCTTTCCCGTCCTACGGTCCTCAAGACTGGCTCACCGAAGTCCGGCCCAACGGAGCGGGCGTGTGCCACGGATGCAGTGGCACCACTGCGGCTAGGCCAGCTTTCTAGGCTTGTCTCGACTTCGTCCGCGCAGGCGATATTCTCGTCGTCACGCGCCTGGACCGGCTGGCGCGCTTGACCTTCTTCCATCTCTGCCAAATTGCTGACCGGCTCCGAGAAAAGGGCGTCGAACCGCAAGTGCTCGACTCGGGGCGATTGCTCAATTCGAGACTGAAATCCGTGCCGAGCGTCAAATGGAAGGTATTGAGAAGGCAAAAGAAAGGCTAGGGTCAAGATTGCCGATCTGTGGTGGCTGAATTCGGGCTGTCCAAGACCAGTACTTACCGCTACCTGGCTTCCAACAGTGAACGTGTCGGCGCGTCGGAATGCCTCTAGTGGCTAATACGGAACCTCCTATTCGGGCGGCGGGCGCCACGCTTGACCGGGCCTAAAAAGTAGGCGTTTCGATGATTAAATGCCGGGAATCAAGGAAAAAGAAAAGGGCTCTTTATGGATTCCAGACGGATCGAAGAGGACGGTGGTCCGTAGCCCTCTGATCAATGATAGAACAGGCCATCTTTTCTCAACAAAAACAGAAAGTTATACAATGCCCCGCTGGCTTGCTGAGAAGGTGAATTTGCGCAAAATATCCTACCAGTCCGGAATCCATGAAAGAGCCTCTTTCATTTAATTTTAAATCGGTGGGCTGGGGGGTGAGGAACGAACCCCAGCTTTGATTATGTTGGGTTTTAGCCGTCCCTGGCCGCAACCCAGCCTACGGTCCCTTTTTAGACAGCCTCTCAAGGGGTGGAATTCGTCTTGGTCAGTGCTGAGGCGTCGGGTGGGAGTCGCCGCTGGCGGTGGCGTCCGTTTTGCGGCCGCGGCGCCGGCGGCGCTTTTTGGCGCCCGCGCCCTCGGTTTTTTTGCCTTCGGCCGGTTTGGGCCCCGATTTGTGTTTGCCTCCGTGGCCGCGACCATGGCCGCGGCGCTTGTCCTCGGGGCGCCGTCGGCGCGGCGTGCGCACGAATTTTGCCGGGTCGATCTCGGCGAGTAATTCCGCGGTCAGGGGTTTAGCCGCGATCTTGGCGCCGATAAAGGTCTCGATGTCCGGCAGGCAGAAGGCGTAGGTCTCGCAGACGAAGCTGATGGCCTCGCCAGCGGCCCCGGCGCGGGCGGTGCGGCCGATGCGGTGGACATAGTCCTCGGCGTCCTCGGGCAGGTCGTAGTTGATGACGTGGGTCACGTCCGGGATGTGCAGGCCGCGGGCGGCGACGTCCGTGGCTACCAGGATCGGCAGCTCGCCGGCCTGGAATTGCTCGAGCAGCCGCAGGCGTTTTTTCTGGGGCACGTCGCCGGAGAGCACCGCCGCGTGCAGGCAATGGCCTTCCAGGTAGCCCCAGATGGCCTTGGTCGCCCGCTTGGTGTTGGCGAAGATCATGACGCGGGATGGCCCCAGGTCGCGCAGCAGGCCGACGAGCAGGGGGATTTTCTCGTCGTTGGCGACCATGAAGCCGTGCTGGGAGACCCGGTCGACGGTTACTTGGTCCGGCTGGATCTTGACCGGCTGCGGGTGGTTCATGTGCTCGTAGGCGAGCTCGGTGATCCGGTAGGAGAGGGTGGCGGAGAACAGCATGCCCAACCGTTTGGTGGGCGGGGGCATGCGACGCAGCAGGTAGCGGATGTCCCGGATGAAGCCGAGGTCGAACATGCGGTCCGCCTCGTCGATGACGGCTACCTCCACCGCCCACAGGTCGAAGACGTGCTGCTTGTAGTAGTCGATGAGCCGGCCGGGGGTGCCGATCAGGATGTCTACCCCGGCACTCAGGGTATCCCGCTGTTCCTGGTAGCCGGTGCCGCCGTAGACCAGGCCCAGGCGAAATTCCGTGTGTCGGTTGAGGAGCACCGTATCCGTGTGGATCTGTACCGCGAGCTCCCGGGTGGGGGCGACGATCAGCACCCGCGGTTGGTTGACGCGGCGCTGTGGATGCGGCTCATAGGTAATTAGTCGTTGCAGGGCGGTGACCAGGAAGGCGGCGGTCTTGCCGGTTCCCGTCTGGGCCTGCCCGGCCACGTCCCGCCCGGCCAGTGTGATCGGGAGGGTCTCCGCCTGGATGGGGGTGCAATGGGTGAAGCCGGTGTCTTCGAGTCCCCGGAGGATCCGGGGATCTAGGTCGAAGGTATCGAAGCGGGTATCGGTCAGATGGGTTTGGGGCATGATATGGTTTGGAAACCTGGCGGATTCGTCCCGGCCCGGTGACGAGGGTGTCGCCTTCGGCGACACCCTCGTGACGGCAGGGGTTGCATATTTTCGGATTCTTGGCTAAAAATAACATTAAAATAGCATCTTAGCCGAAGGGGCACGCCGACGCCAATTCCCCCATCGCCCCCCATCCCGGCGCTGCCGGCGGCTATTCCGTATCCCTTATAAAAACCAAACCAACGGGAGATTATCTCTGTGAGCGAACCCATCGTCCATGTAACGGATGACTCTTTCGAGCAGGACGTTTTACAATCCTCCGAGCCGGTACTGGTGGATTACTGGGCCGAGTGGTGCGGTCCCTGTAAGATGATCGCCCCGGTGTTGGATGAGATCGCCGCCGAATACGATGGCCGAATCCGGGTCGCCAAATTCAATATCGACGATAACCCGGATACGCCCCGGCGCTACGGGATTCGCGGCATCCCGACCCTGATGCTGTTCAAGGAAGGCGTGGTAGAGGCCACCAAGGTCGGCGCCGTCTCCAAGTCACAACTCACGGCCTTTATCGACAGCAATCTGTGATCCCGGCGGGAAGACCCCGGCCACCGGCTACCGCCGATTGCTCAGGCACGGGTCCCCCGCTTCGAATCCCTCATGAAAAGCAACTGTACCCTCGGGCACGCGCCCATCCAGGGGTAGGGCGAAAAATACCTCGGGGGGTACTCCCTTGAGCGCAAGGCCCGATGGATTCTCAAATCCGAACCTCTTGTAGTAGTCCGGATGCCCCACAACACAGTAACCTGCGGCGTCGAGGTCTTTGAGTTGGGAGAGCCCTTCTCGAATCAGGGCCGTGCCGATACCCTGACGCTGGCACTCCGGCAACACCGAAACAGGTCCTAGTCCATACCAGTCGGAAGAACCGTCCGAGACGGTCAAGGGCGAAAAGGCGATGTGACCGACGACGCGACCGTCGGCTTCGGCGACCAGTGAGATGGAGAGGGCGCCGGCGGCGCGTAGCGCCTCGATGATAAGCGGCTCCGTTTGGTTGCTGACCTCCAGGGTTTTGAATGCCTCGATGATAACGTCCCTGATGACGTCAATGTCGGCATCAACCTCTTTTCTGATCACTATGTCGGAATTCACGATGTCCGGTTCTCCTTTATCGATGGCCGACACATGGGCACCTTGAAAAATTCAAGGTGCCCATGCGGGGCCGGGATGCCCTGCCATTAACTGAATTCAATTCGCAAAGTCCAGGGATGAGCCTTTGCGACATCCTTCTGCAAGGGAAGGGCCTGCCCCGCCCGGAGACCCGGGAATCCTTTAGGCCCCCCGGTAACGGCCTGTCAACCACAAAAAGCATTATGAATCTGACCGAACTGAAGAAAATGCCGGTGTCCGACCTGGTGGAGCTGGCCCAAAGCATCAACCTCGAGGGCATGGGGAGATCCCGCAAGCAGGATCTCATCTTTGCCATTCTCAAGGCGCGGGCGAAAAAGGGCGAGGATATCCACGGGGACGGCGTGCTCGAGATCCTGCAGGACGGCTTCGGCTTCCTGCGTTCCGCCGACGCCTCGTACCTAGCCGGGCCGGACGATATCTATGTCTCGCCGAGCCAGATCCGCCGCTTCAGTCTGCGCACCGGCGATACCATCTCCGGGAAAATACGGCCGCCCAAGGACGGCGAGCGTTACTTCGCCTTGCTCAAGGTCAACGACATCAATTTCGACCGGCCGGAAAACGCCAAGCACAAGATCCTGTTCGAGAACTTCACGCCCCTGTTCGCGAATCAGCGGCTGAAGCTGGAGATCGGCAACGGCAGCACCGAGGACATCACTGCCCGGATCATCGACCTGTGCGCCCCCATCGGCAAGGGGCAACGCGGCCTCATCGTCTCCCCGCCCAAGGCCGGCAAGACCATGATGTTGCAGAACATCGCCCAGTCCATCGCCTACAACCAGCCGGAGTGCTTCCTCATCGTGCTGCTCATCGACGAGCGCCCGGAAGAGGTCACCGAGATGGAGCGTTCGGTACGCGGCGAGGTCATCTCCTCCACCTTCGACGAGCCCGCTACGCGCCACGTCCAGGTAGCCGAGATGGTCATCGAGAAGGCCAAACGCTTGGTGGAGCACAAGAAGGATGTCGTCGTACTGCTCGACTCCATCACCCGGTTGGCCCGTGCCTACAACACGGTGGTGCCCTCCTCGGGCAAGGTCCTCACCGGCGGCGTGGACGCCAACGCCTTGCAACGTCCCAAGCGCTTCTTCGGCGCCGCGCGCAACGTGGAGGAGGGGGGCTCCCTGAGCATCATCGCCACCACCCTGGTGGAGACCGGCTCGCGCATGGACGACGTGATCTACGAGGAGTTCAAGGGCACCGGCAACATGGAGATCCACCTCGACCGCCGCATCGCCGAGAAGCGCATCTTCCCTGCGATCAACATCAACCGCTCCGGCACCCGCCGCGAGGAACTCCTGATGCGGCAGGACGACCTGCAGAAAATGTGGATCCTGCGCAAGATCCTGCACCCCATGGACGAGCTCGCCGCCATGGAATTCATGCACGACAAGCTCAAGGCGACCAAGACCAATGGGGAATTCTTCGACTCCATGCGCGGGTAAGACCGGCTAGTGATCCCCTCCCACCAGAGCCCCTCTCGCCGCCGGCGGCGCCCCCTGGCCGCCGCTCCGTCCCGCCGGGGGCCGCGAAGAACCCGCGTGGCGAGCCGAAAACCCATGGACCGCCGGCAACCCGCTGCCGGATTCAGGACAAGGCGGCCTGGGACGCCGCCGGCACGGGCGCCGACCAGAGGCGCTCCAGGCTGTAGAAATCCCGCACCTTGGGCAGCATGATGTGGACTACTAGGCCGTCGAGGTCCACCAGGGCCCATTCGCCCTCCCGCACCCCCTCGGTACCCAGGGGTGGCTCCCCCGCATCCTTAGCGCGGAAGGCCACCATCTCGGCCAGCGCCTTGACGTGACGCTCCGAGGTCCCGGAGGCCACGATCATGAAGTCGGTCACCGTGGTCTTGCCCCGCACATCCATCACCGAGACATCCCGGGCCTTCATATCATCCAGGACATTCAGGGCCAGCCGCTTCAATTGCTCTATCTGCATCGGTTCTCCTTCGGGTTAGGATTTCAGAGGCCGTCTTAAAATCCAAGTTATACAGCTTGGCGATTCGGGTCAACCGTAGCCCGGCAGCTGGTAAGATGGACAAAGTGAGCGCCCGGCGGGATGGTCGAGCGTTCCGATCAGGCTACGGCGGTTTGCGAACCGCGGCGGTTGGTCGGAGGCACCGAGCGAAGCGTGCCCATCGATGGGGAACACCTCCCAGCGGGCGGCTATATCCAACGGCCAATCGGATGTTGGGCACGGCGCGCTACGGGGCATCGGCCCGCTGGCCAGCCAGGCGTGCGCGCCTTTGCCTAACCTACCCGGCTAAGAGGCTGTCTAAAACCAACCCATGCCGCGCGGTCCAGGTTAGCTCCGGCCTTACAAGGCTGGCTACGGCCCAAAGCCCCTCGCGCCAGGAGGATGTCGCAAAAGCCCACCCCTGGGCTTTTGCGCTGCGGAAACGGAACCTGGCGATGTCCCGTTTCCTTCATTTTCAACGGCTTGCAGCCGTCGAAAATGGCGGTCCCTCCCTGGACCGCGTCGGGTGTCGCCTTTGGCGACACTCTCTTGGCGGGAGAAGGGTTGGGGAGAGGGGGAATCAATGGCTTCACTTCGATCCGGTTAAGGACTCCACACCAAGCAGAATCAATGGATTGTTTTTAGACAGCCTCTTAGACTTTAATGGGCACGTTTTGCTTGGTGCGTCCGACCGGCAATTGCGGCTAGAAACCTCCGTGGAAACCCAAACCTTCAAACCATCCTGATGGACGCTGGCTTTGCCCATCCTTGGCGGTGGCGATCCCGAGCTTGACACAGGTAGCGCCGAATACCTTCATCCGTTTATTGATAGGGGGGCAGAAAATTATTGGGTGTAAAAATATCCTCGGTAAGGGCCCCAGTCGGCAATTCACCGGGGGTTTCCAATCTGGTGAGCCAATGCGGATGGAGATAGTGGCAGGTATGAATCCGCGTGCCTTCGGAAAAGCTCCGCAGGCGTTGTATGATCTTCTCGCTTTGACCATGGGCACGACGCATTCTTTCATCAATGTTCAGGAATTGTTCCGTGCTGACAAGGTAGGGAATGGCAATTCCCGAACCGGCGACATGGGCTTGCGGCATCTACAGGATCTCCAGCCAGATTTTTGGGGAGTCTCAGCGATGCCGAGCCAACATCGCCGGTTCGTTTCGGCCTTTTATGGATTGCGGATTATTCCGGTGCAGGTCACGACAAACAACCTCCAGCTTCATCCGAATCCACATCAAGGCCGGGGGTCCATCCGACCTGAGGCAGTTCTAAACGGCTGGTGTTACGAAGTCGTCTCTCATTCGGAAGGCCACAGACGAACGTTTTCGACGAGGACATCGAGCAGAAAGAGGACCTGCTTGCCGGATAGCGGTATCGCATTTCAATTCCAAAGGTCTTCCGTAGATATGCCGCTGTAAAAGGACTTCCAGAAGGAAAACCGGATTGGTCTTCGCGAGCATTGCCTGGGCATCTCCGCGTTTGAGGGAGTCGGCGACCCGGATGAAGGCTTCCGGAAGCGGCCGCTTGCCGATGTGATAGAGGAAGCGCACATAACTGTCGAACACAATCGACGCGGGCGGCAATGTCTCGAAAAGGACGTGGACGTGATGAGCATGGCCCTCTAGACTTCACCAATGCCTGACATTGTCCTTTCACCACGAGGTGAGAAAGATCGCGGATAGCATTTCGGGTAGTGGGTGAATCCTGCGTGATATTCAAGGTTTTTTCTCACACCAAACCACCAAGATACGAAGCCTTTTTCCAGGCCGTCGCCGATCATCCGCGCGCTTGTCATCACAGGCGCAGAGACCATGGTCGTTTCCCTTGCATCCTGATCTCTCTTGGTGGCTTTATGTGATGCTCGACGTGACTCAGGGAGACACCCTACCACTTAAAGTCTACCACTACCAATTTCGGTCGCGTCTTTGATCGTAGTTGTTGTCCGTGTCCCACCAATCCACAAGTGTTCGGCTGACACGTAGGAAGGCGTCCACGGCAATCGGGGCATTGGGCGCTTGCCCGAGAATCATGAGTATTCGGACGCTCGCCTCGGTTCCGAACCATCCCGAGATATCCAATGTCGTGTGGGTATCCTCGGGGATTAGCCTTACTGCCAGAAGTCCCGGCGGACGGTAGCTGAGGCCTCTGCTCTGATCTCGTCGAGGCGTCGGCGTTGCTCGTATGGCCGTGTCTTCTCGATCTTCCATGCCCGATCGACAAGTTCGGCGTCCATTGCGATCACGTTCACGCAACGTAGCACGATGGTCCCGTTGGTAGCCCAGAATTCCTCGTTGATGCCTTGCGCCGCATACTACCGCACTTCTTTGATCGGGTGCGTGATGGCCACCGCGAACGCTTGCCAAACACGCTCTACTTGCGGTCCTGTGAGCGGCTTGTCGATCAGTGATGAAACCATCTGAGCGCAGGGACGATCGGCCGCCATAGAGAACTGTTGTACACGATTGAGGTGATTCCAGTGATTGGAGTCCTTCGCTATCTCCGAACGAACGACGTTAACGCACCAGTCCTGCTCATCGGTAGACAGCTCATCCCAATGGTCACGAATACAGACGGCGGCGATGAAACCGGGGCCATGATGGTTACCGAGCGGGTCCTTGATCTCTCGTTCCATTGTGCGGGCTTGAGCGAGCTTTTCCCGCCACTGGGATGGGTCCCGATTACCCTCCCTACGTTCGAAAATATCGCGGCCCTACATCAGGATTCCCAGCGAGCTATTGGTCTTTTCGAACTGCGCGGCACTTTCATCGACCATCGCTTGCGGGTCCGGGGCGAGGGGTTTGGGCTCCAGCCGAATGCAAAGCTCCTCCGCCTCGCCGGCGTTTGCTTCAGGGTCAAACATTTCCCGTTTGCCTGTGTCCGAGACGGTGTACCGGCGCAAGTCCATCCGGTGGATCGCAAGACACCACACCCGGTCGGATTCTGTCTGCTCTGATTTCAGCGGCAATGCGGCCAGGTGCTAATCAAGGATGGCATATACACGCGGGGCAAGCGGTCCCAACTGGAGGTTGCGGATCGCGGTCTCCAAATGCTCCCGGCGGTGCGGTAATTAGTTCATCTCCCTGCGCTCTTCCCCATAGACTTTGCCATTCGCCAAGAACTGCGAGTAGGTTCCTAACGATGTTGCGGTTTCGGACTCGTGCACTATACGGCTACGATCGAATGCGGGTAGCGGTAAATTTCCAAATGATGTGGACACGGGCTTGATTCTCTCCGAGGCGAGGACTTTCCAAATTCCCACGTAGCGTGTGGGAAAGAGAAAACAGTTAAAAATTTACCACTATCTGAATGCGATGTAGTCGGGTGCGCTGAGAAGAACCAGCAGCGCTTCGCCTGAGGCACGCGGGTGCGCCGTAGCGACGCCAGCGACAACCGCGGCCAATGCAGCCGACTCGCTTCGGCGCAGTATGTCTACTAGAATGGCGTCCAACCGCTTTGGGTCTTCGTCTGCGAGCTTGAGCAGCCATCTCTCCAGCGCCATCAATAGGGACTGGAGCACATCGGGGCCGACCGATGTCTCCCGGTAGAGGCTCCAAAACTTCAAGTTGCCCCACTGCTTGCGGGTAGTTCCATCGGCAAAGGTCAGTTCAATCTCCCATATGGGTTCGATCGGGTCGCGCACACGGGGATGGGCATACCAGTCGGCGCTGTGGTTGAAAACGTGGATGAAGAAGTCGAGCGCTTGACGGGGGTGATACCGTAGCAGAGGAAACCAAGGTCCGCGAAGGGCGCTCGCCGGAAAGAAGTCATGCTGTAAATTATCCTTGATCCCGAAAGGTATTTCGGTGCCAAGTGAGTCTCGACAGTAGGGGTCCCTTCGCAGGTCCTCTTCCGATACGAGTAGGTAGTCAGTGGCTACTGAGATGACGAGATCCGGCAAATCCCGTGCTACCAGCATCCCATCCATGCTTGCAAAGAGTATTTCACGGAAATTGTCGGTAATCTGGTCGCATTCCTGTCCTTCCTGTTAGGGTACTGCGCAGGATGGCCTCGAAGCGGGCTGTATCGGCCTTGGGAATTCTTCGCGATCACCTTGAGCACCCGCATGCGGGGTTCTTTGGACCTGTAGTCGCCGAAGCCTGCCAGGAGCCAGTGGCTGATGCCGGCCACGAATTCCGCGCCCTCGAGCTACGGTGCCCGCCAACTGACGTTGCGGACCGCGTCCTCGATCAGCCCGAGGAGAAGTAGACGCTCCTGTGGTGTGAAGCTGTTGATGTTGTGATGGGTAATGATAAATACTAGAGTGACAAAGTAAGATGGTTAATTCTTCATCATTCAAAATCCCAAGGCTTTATACCATCGACCTGGCACTGGATTTCGGAGCTCCTTCTCGGAACAATGCCGTGGGGTTTGAACCATCACCTTCAGGTGCCAATTCAATCGCAGGATTTTGAGCTATGATGACTGAAACAAAAGTCCATACTTGCGTAAATGTCAGAGTAAATAAATTGTCAAAAATGGTACCAATGGATATGGAAGTCCACAATATCACTGTAAAACTTGTGGGGCTTATGGTGTCCTGGAACCTCGAGTAGATTATACCGAAGAAGAAAAAGAGATCATTCTCAAAGCTTATCAAAAACGCTCCAGTATACGCGGAATCGAACGTACCTTTGGGGTTTGTCGCCAAACCTTGAGTGCCTGGTTAAAAAAAAGGCGGAACAGCTCCCCCCTTGAAACTACCCTGAAACCCGTTGATCCCCGGAAAACACCCGTGCTG
>Ga0209365_1000125_pt1 | contig 12950 bp, 10 predicted proteins | sample WorMetimpBELIZE2_FD_187389 | JGI IMG/M metagenome (GOLD analysis project Ga0209365, IMG submission 187389) | Marine gutless worms symbiont microbial communities from Max Planck institute for Marine Microbiology, Germany - Olavius imperfectus... | ecosystem: Host-associated > Annelida > Digestive...
GTCGAGTTTTAATACAAAGTTAATTGAAATTTAATGCGATAATAGCACATTTAATTATAAAGATAACATCCAGCTTTAATCCACGTATTTCCGCATTTTAAACTAGCAAAAAAATAGCCCCCTGAGGGGGCTATTCCTGGATATAGTTGCACTGAGCAGTTCTGATAATATTTCCTCTTAACCTCCAGACAATCCCCATAACTTGGATGTTGTCTAGCGGACGGGAGGGGAGGCGTGTGCCATTGTGAGTTGTAACTAACCTGAGTTATTTGGTACAGTCAGTATAACTGACGTCATCGCCAGTGTACTGCTGTTGACACGAGGTGTTGGCACTGTCGCTGCTCCACGTGGTTGACATCGACATCCTGCGTCTTCCTTGTGACCACAGATATGTGTTTCTCCCCAGTTTGTACGGTGACAATCAGTCAATGACCATTCATGTCCATCACACTTTATCTCATTCAGCCAGATTGGCTGTGAGCCGCTAGCACTGGTGAAATGATCCTTCGTCTTGACAATGCATCCATGTTTAACTGCTTCTTCCTTAGCCACCACACATTCACCACCACTACACACAGACAGAGTCCAACTGACTGACTGAAATCACTAGCAGATAGCAAATGTCATTAAAGTACCATTCCAATTAGGGCTGTACCGAATATTCTATTCGTATTCTATTAGGGCCGAACAGTGTATTCATATTCGGCCGAATAATAAGGCAAAAGAAAAAGATCACAAATAGCGAATAGTTGCAGCATTTGCATTGACATCTGAGAATCAGTTACAGATTTGCTGTGCACTGTGTACAGCCAAAATGAACCGTAAATGTCACCATGCTGAATTGTACGAAGTAATTAACAGCATCCCACTGTGCTAACAGTCAACCATAGTCAGTTGGTATCTGTCTCATAAAAACGTGTGACACTGCACTCTGGTCTCTCCATGTGTGTTGCTGCAGACAGTGCATCCGTACCGTGGCCTGGTACAATAAGACAACAGAACATGCCTGTTTGCTGAGCACATGGAACAATTGCTGTTTCTGCAGTTCTGAAGGCTAACATGAAATAATAATAATGATAATAATAATATCACTTATATGGCCCAAATTCGCAAAAGAAGCCGCAAATGCACTGCTATGTGTCGGCATCAAACAGAAACGTTCTCAGTCTCTTTCTGAAGGTGGTCAGCAATATGTCGGTTGACCGCAGATCGTGTGGCAAGTGATTCCAGATGACGGGACCATGAACAGCGAAACTGCGGTCTCCATACATGTAGTTGACATGATCAACAGTATATGGACTGACTGATTCTATTGTACTGACTTCTGCATGAAGTGTTTATATTGCGACAGACAGTAAAGAAGCACGAAAAAATCGTCTATGTTCTTCACCCTTCACGGGCCTATATTTTAATGACAACTACCCGTATTCTATTCGTATTTGGGAAAATAGTAGTAGCAATGCCGAATACTTCATATCACTATTTGGTACAGCCCTAATTCCAATACAAGCCAATTTATCACCACAGTCACTACTCATTGCCATTATGTTTACTTCCTGTTGTGGTTTTGCCATTTCCAATATAACAGCGCATGTTCTTGTTCTTCTAAGACATTGTAAATGTAAGCCGCTTCTTTCCATCTTCATGTCAAAAAATGTAGCGACTATTCTTAAGTTTAAACACAAAGTCTGTTATCAGGTAACAGAGAAATCCATGTCTGAATTGCTGGAGCAGAGACAGAATGGTCGATCACTAGGAGAGTAAGTCATGGGGAGAAAGTGTTTGCTCCTGACTGGGATGGGGTCAGAGAATTTTTTGTTTGAAATAGTGCATTTTATGCATTCTGAATGGTATTTTTCAAAGGTATATGATTACTGTATGCAAGTCATTTGGCTGTATTATTTATATGCCACATCTGCAGCCTGGAAAGTTTGGTTGAGATCCGTTCAGCAGTCTTTGGTACAAACTTGCCAACATTTCTAGGGCATGACTTGGCTGATTTTTGTGCGGTGTACACCATCTGGTACAGAATTTATCCGGGCTATCACATAGTGTTGCTTTTTTGAAAAATTCCCTCGTTTGGCCGCCATGTTGGATGTAGTCATGTAGTGTTGGCGGGTCTACCACAAAAGTGGCATTCTTGCTCCCCAACCCGACACCCCTACAAATTTCAGAAGTATAGGCATATGTTTTTTATTACAGTCCATGTGTCATATGCGTGGAAGGTTTGGTTGAGATTCGTTCACTGGACTAGGAGTATTGAGTATTCACCATATAAATTTTAAAAAATGCCAATTTTTTGTGCAGTTTTCACTATCTGGTACAGAATTTATCCAGCCAAGAAGTAAACAACGTTTTTTGAAAAGTTCACTCGCTTGGCTGCTATGTAGGATTTAGTGTGGGCGGGTCCTGCCAAAAAGTGACATTTTTGCCCCTCAACCTGGCCCCCCTATAGATTTTAGAAGTCTGACCCCACGTTTTCTATTGCAGCCCATCTGCCATCTGTGTGGAAAGTTTGGTTGAGATCCCTTCAGCAGTCTCGAAGAAGTCGGCAGTAAGAAGATCAAGAAAAATAAATTAATTAGGCAATAACATAAGTCAAGTCGCTCCGCTATGCGAGAGCGTTCAACTAACAAGTCTGGTGTTACCTGAGGCCAAGTTGTGTGCAGACCACCCGACAGGCAACATTATTGAAATTGTCATCGCACACAGTTCCCCATGTGTTGTTATACAGCACTTCTACACGACCAATCAGTGGACTGCTACCCCCTTCAAGTCTTATGTCATAACTTTCTGCTGCACACTCTACATACACATATACATACATACAGAGCAAGCTGTCATTATCATGAAGTTAACATTTCCTTGTAGGAACTGCTTTTAAATAACTAGTCAACTGGTATCAAGGAAATCTTGGAAGTTGGAACAGTGCTCACATTTTTACCGCGTGAAGCAGCTATGCTAGCACGGTCTTGGGGATCGTAATTCTGTCCGTCTGTCACAAGCGTGCTTCGTTACGAAATGAAAGAACATACTGCTATTTTGACACCACATTCAAAAGTAATCACTCTAGTTTTCTGACACCAACAGAGGTTGGAGGGTGATGTCCCCTTTCACCTGAAATTTGCGCTGAAAGAGACCCACCCCCTTTGAAAAATGCCGACTTCGACCAATATCGGCTTATAAAGTCTAAACTGTAAGATCTAGCAAAAATATTCAATTAACGTGAATAGGAATTCAACCACACGCTTTCCAACTAGCTATAGATGAAGTGCGTATGTAACCCATAACTCCCCCAAAGGGTGGCTCAAAAAGCGAATTTGTCGTTTTTCTGAATAAAATTCAAGTTCAGTCAAATAAAGTCTGCTACAAAGTTTCTAAGTGTGAAAACTTCCAGTGACAGAGTTGGAGCAGATCCATTTTCTTATCTAACGGTGTACCATATAGATGTTGGCGGTAAACGTAACCCTTCACCCAAATATTTAGCCCCAAAGTGACCCACCCCTTCAATAAAGGCCGATTTTGACGTATTAGTGCCTCAGCTCTAAGAGCTAGCAAAAATGTGCAATTATGACCTTTAGGAAGTCGACTACGAGCTTTCCAACTGGCTAAAGATGAATTGCATATGTTACCCCTGAACCCCACTCCCACAAAGGGTGGCTCACAAACGCTAACTCGCTGTTATATGAGTAATTCTATCGATGAAACTCCGCTACAAAGTTTCTTTGCATTAAAACTTTCATACAAAGCGCTTGTATTGCCTCTGATGCTCCCATAGGGTGGCCCAAAAATGCAATTTTGTGATTTTGCAAGTAATGCTGTAAGTTAATCGAAAATGTATCAAGCTTTGCGCGGACTCTCTGCCATAGCCGTAGAAGGTATGAACCCATGAGCTGTTCTGTGTAGTTAGAGATTATAATTTAAACCACATTTTCTACTCCACACATCCATGGCTGTTACTTCTCACATGAAACTTCATTAAAATGAGGTCAAGTTTACTGAGGAATGAGGATGTTTGTTGTGTGGCTGGATGGTGACAGCATTTTGAAGATATTCCAAGAGTCTGGGTATGAAACTTCCCTGGAGGGCTGTGCCAGTGATTTCCAATCAACACAGGATAGCTACATGCTACGGGGGGGGGACAATCTGGCTATAACCTTCTAAATTTTTGTTCCAAAAATTTTATCAGAAAAATCACAACAGAGAGCAGTCCGGTTGATAATTTTACTAAAATACTTGTATGTAGCTGATAGAATTTGTCTCATAGAAATGCAACTAGAGCTAAAACTAAATATCTATTTGTCTGTTCTCTTGTCGGCCAGGTTCACTTATTAATTATATCATATGTTCTGTGAAAATTCACGGAACGCAATCAACTCTTTTCGTTACGTTCCGTAAAACTATTTTAGTCGTACTTTAGTATCCTTTGCTAAATGATGTCCTCTAAAATAAGCTCTTCGCTATATAGGCCTTCCACAATCCAACCCTCATCCCTAGGACAACTACATTTAGTTATTTTTTGTGCGTTAGATGCGGGTGTGCGAAAATGTTGGACAGGTGAAAAAACTGAAAAATTTTAAGCACAGAATTAGTGTTAATATTAGGTTTAGTCCCTAAAGAGCCATCTAGCGATTGCTTATTTTCACGTAAAACAACACTTCTGCAGTTGATTTTTGTTACTAGACCAGTGCAACCCATAATTCATAAAGTAAATAAAATGTTTCAGATGCTAATACTAACCAACATCTCTAGAAGATAAAATAATCAAAACAACAACGGAAAGTTTGCACCAAATGATGCCGCCATGCCACTTCAACAATCGTCTGCAACTGAATGGTTGAGTCCGAGGTTTGACATGCATTAGTGCCATAAAGCACATGACGAAACACCGCAGCGCATCAAAGAAAACGCCAGTCATCATGCAGTGTGCAAATATAGTTGAAATGTATTCTTAGCTCTGCAAAAAAACTACTTTTTTGCTTTTCCCTCCGAAATACACCTCACGAACATAGAGAAGTTGATAAAATATTTGCATCTTCGGTTTTCTGGATTTGTTAAGTATTGGAAAGGACCGATGTAACATGTAGCTTTAGCTTAGTGCTACACTGCTAGCTGTTACTGCTTTAGTGCTTACGTCATGCTTGTAGGGAATGTACAATGTAGGCCCCTACTGACATGTAACACAAAGTCTACTACTATCAAATAAAAATAGACATCAAATTTCAATTCCTTATAGGCCTTTGCGATGGCTACCCTGTGCATTTTTAGTCGTCTGGAGTCTTGACTACGGTAATGCCGTGCTGTACGGGCTGCCTCACCCAACGATCAGCCCTCTACAACGTGTAGTGTGCAGAACACCGCCGCACGTGCCGGCACTGAAATAACTGCACTGGTTGCCAGTCACTTAACAGGTGCAGTACAAAGTGTTGTTGTCGCTGTTAATGTACAACATGGTCCACTGTCCGTCCATGTCAACAGATGCCCTCAGTACCTCAAGACTCTGTTGTCTCTGCCTGCAGTGAACCAGGACGACACAATCTCCGTTCGGCCACCAATTAATCTGAACTATAGGCCTATTCTTCCAAAGAAGCAAATTGGTTGAGAGAGCCTTTTCTGTTTCTTGGCAGATTGTTTGGAACAGTCTGCTTTTGTCCGTTAGAATGTCGCCTACTCTGGCTTCAAGCACAATAACCTGGTCACGTATTTGTGCTTTTAACTAATTTTAACGTGCCATTTGTTATCTTAGTCTGACATTGTATATTGATTCCGGTCCATTCACGTAGAACGCTGAGCACTAAAGTAGGCCTACCAATTAGGCCTATTGTATTGTATTTGTATTGTATAATGTTCTTTCGTTTCGTCCCAAGCACGCGTGTGACGGACAGAGAAACATACGGACACACAGAATTACGATACGATCCAGAAGACCGCGCTAATATAGCTGCGTCGTGCAGTAAATGACATTCATACAACTTTCATTTGAATCGAGCAATAAAAGATGCAAGTTGTGAACAGAATTTCTTCGAATTTTTAGCATTAGCTTTCGATTAGTAGCGCAACACTATAGAATTTCTTCTTATTTAACGGCGCAGTACACTTAATACTGCACAAAATTTGGAAAGTTGATTCTTAAGAAAATCAGTAAAATTGTTGCCATCAGATGTCATATTTTAAATCCAAAATGCGCCGAAATCGATTTACACACGCTAGAAGAGCTCACAGCTCTCCCACCCCTAGCTAGATTTAAGGGGACTTACTTGTAAGGCAGGGGAGGGCTGGAAGGGTAATGGAGAGGAAAAGGGAGCATGGGCCCCCACTTTTATGACGTTGAAGACAGCTTCATAGTAGGCACAAAATTGGACCCGACACAAGTGGGGGTCAAAAAGCATGTTAAGCCTTGGACTTTAAAAAGTGGGGGCTCAAGCCTAGGAGCCTTACAGAAGTTTCCGCCTATGCTTAAGAACTTTAAATGAAATAGATACACGTAGGAAATACTTGCTGTTAACTGCAGTGTTGTTTTACTTGCATGTTGTGTTGACAATGTTCATAGTACAACTTCCAACGTAAATTGTAAACTCTGAAAAAAAATTTCATAAAAATATATATTTTTGGAAAATTTTCAAAAATTTCACCGTGCATCTGCATCGACAGTGTGTAAATAGAAGTAAAGATAGTGACAGATTAACGTGAAGCCCACGAAATACTATCACCATAGCTAGTACACAATGACACAACTTCACACAAGTATGATACATTTTAACATATCATCATTCAACATGCCATATTTGCACTGTAATGAGAATGCTACAACAGCTCTGGTCTACTGGTATAAAACATCTAACAACAGCGACTGCAAATACTCAATACTGTTCGCACATTTCCCTCTTTTATCAGCTCACTCTCACTAACCAGTGGTAAGCACTAAGCAGTCATTTCAAACCATGCATTCTTGAATTTCCACTAGGAACCAATAAATCCAGGTTTGAAGCATGTAGTACCACTCTCAAGTGTTCGAAACATGACCGTTAATTAGTATTTAAACGAGTGACAGACCTGTAGAATAATAACCGTTTCAAACTGTGATAACACGAGGCAGATTTTTAACTACATAGCAAAAACAAATACAAAACATGAAATGCACAAAAAAATGAAATTAAATCAGTGTTAAAATGGCATAAAATCACTCGTGTTTGGCCTTAGCTCTAGCCTTGGAGGCAGAGGCCTTGGTCTTGAGTGTACTGGCACTCGAAGCCTCGTCAACATCACTGGACTTTACTTCGCACTGGTAGTGTCAGTAGACATCTGCTGTGACATCATTTGCCGCATTCTGTGAATTCGTATGTGCATTAATAGTGCCTTTTTGCCTTGGCAAATTTTTCCACATTCTGTGCACTTGCATCTACTTCTATGAAGAAGATTAACGTGTTGACGCAGACTGGCCTGAGATGGAAAACATTTCTCACATTCACCGCATGAATAAACATCATCTATAGAGTGACTTTATCTGTGTCTAATCAAACTATCTTTGCTTCCAGTGATATCAGTATGGTCAGTTTTAGTCTCTGCCTCGGACGGCAGAGTACTGGCGTTGGCCTTTTTGGAACTGGTAGCTTCGTTAACATTACTGGACTTTGTACTGGCACTGCCAGTGGATATCTGTTGTGACATCGTTTGCCGCATTATGTGAATTCGCACCGAGTGCATTAAAAGTGCGTTTTTGCTGTGGAAACTTCTTCCACATTCTGTGCACTTCTGTCCAATTCTATGAATAAGTGCATGTTGATTCAGACTGGCCTGAGATGAAAAACATTTCTCACATTCATTACACGAATACACATCATCTTCAGAGTGTCCTTCTCTGTGTCTCTTCAAACTGTCTTTCCTTCCAGTGATGTCAGTATTGTCTGTTTTAGTCTCTTCCTCGGCCAGGAAGGTACTGGCGTTGGCCTTGGCACTCGTAGCATTGTTAAGGTCATTGGACTTTGCACTGGCATTGCCAGTGGATATCTGTTGTAACATCGGTTGCCGCATTCTGTGAATTCGCACCGAGTGCATTAAAAGTGCGTTTTTGCTGTGGAAACTTCGTCCACATTCTGTGCACTTCTGTCCAATTCTATGAATAAGTACATGTTGATTCAGACTGGCCTGAGATGAAAAACATTTCTCACATTCATCACACGAATAAACATTATCGTCAGAGCGTACCACTTCTCTGTGTCGCTCCACACTGTCTTTCCTTCCACTGATATCAGTCTTGTCGGCTTTAGTTTCTGCCTCAGCCTGGAGGGTACTGGTATTCGTTGCCGCGTTATCACTGGACTTTGCACTGGCACGACCAGCAGATATCTGCTGTGACGTTGTTTGGCAGATTCTGTGAATTCGCAGGGAGTGCATAAATAGTGCCTTTTTGCCACGGAAACTTCTTCCACATTCTGTGCACTTCTGTGTAATTCTATGAGTAAGTGCATGTTGATTCAGACTGGAGAGAGATAAAAAACATTTCTCACATTCATTACATGAATAAACATCTTCAGAGTGTCTTTCTCTGTGTCTCATCGAACTATTTTTCCTTCTAGTGGTATCAGTATTGTGAGTTTTAGTCTCTTCCTCGGCTTGGAAAGTAATCGTACTTGCGTTGGCCTTGGTACTCGTAGCCTTGTTGACATCAGTGGACTTTGCACTGGCACTGCCAGTAGATATCTGCTGTGACATCGTTAGCCACATTCTGTGAATTCGCACAGAGTGCATTAATAGCGCCTTTTTGTTGTGAAAACTTCTTCCACATTCTGTGCACTTGTGTCCAATTCTATAAGTATTGCATGTTGATTCAGACTGGCCTGAGATGAAAAACATTTCTCACATTCATTACATAAATAAACATCATCCTGAGAGTGACTTTCCCTGTCTTTCTTCAAACTGTCTTTCCTTCCAGTGATAACAGTATTGTCAGTTTTAGTCTCTGACTCGGACTGGAGGGTATTCACGTTGGCCTTGTTAACATCACTGGACTTTGCACTGGCAACGCAAGTTGATATCTGCTGTGACAACGTTTGGCACATTCTGTGAGTTTGCACAGAGTGCATTAATAGTGCCTTTTTGCTGTGGAAACTTCTTCCACATTCTGTGCACTTCTTATGAGTAAGTGCATGTTGGTTCAGACTGGCCAGCGATAAGAAGCATTTCTCACATTCACCACACGAATAAACAATATCGTCAACGTGTCTCACTCTGTGTCGTTCCAAACTGTCTTTACTTCCACTGATATCCGTCTTGTCACCTTTAGTAGTCTCTGCCTCGGCCTGGAGGTTAGTTGAACTCATGGCCGCGTTATCATTGGACTTTGCACTGGCACTGCCAATAGATATCTGCTGTGACGTCGTTAGCCACATTCTGTGAATTCGCACCGAGTGCATAAAAAGTGCGTTTTTGCTGTGAAAACTTCTTCCACATTCTGTGCACTTCTGTCCAATTCTATGAATAAGTGCATGTTGAATCAGACTGGCCTGAGACGAAAAACATTTCTCACATTCACCACATGAATAAACATCATCTTCAGAGTGCATTTCACTGTCTTTCCTTCCAGCGATATCAACATTGTCAGTTGTAGTCTTTGCCTCAACAGAACTTTCACCTACATGAATATGCATATCACAACATGAGTTAGTGACGCAAATAGTCATAAACTGGTATAATATTATACCAACTGTAACTATAATATTCATATAGCAATCATAAAACCAATTTCAGTCAAGCCATTGCTAACAATTCTGATTAGATCTCAATGTATATGCTGCACCCTGAACTGATGTTTATCATTTCTGTTTTCTGTAATGACAATAACACTAAGATTACAGCACTGTTGAAAATACATCTATAGCAATGTGCTCACAAGGTCCACCCAAAAATTTGCTCGGGTGGGCCAGGCCACAATGCTTATGGCCCACCCAAAAAACACCAAATAGCATATAGGCCTCACCAATAGCCCACTCAGCAGATTATTTAATACCTCAGCATGCAGTGCTAGTGTGTTAAGATTATGCAATGCGAGTATATAATGCAAGGAAATCCGTTTTTCGACAGCCTTACGACACTCCCCAGACTATCTATCCCAGATATCTACTCCCTCGACTAGCATCTCAATCTTGGCACAGATCTTGTTCATCGATTAATTTTGACATAACATCCCTTATGTTCCAGAAAGCAATCTTTCCAAATAATTTTATCAATCACACAACTTTAAAAAAAAACTGGCATTTGCTAACATCTTAATTTGCAGCAATGCTGTTTGTTAACTGCTTTCAGTGATAAATAGTTGCACTTTTCCACCAGCAGTAATGCATACTGAATAATCTGATGCTTAAGTCCGAGCAGTTACCGGTTCTCATTTTGTTGTTGATTTATGCTTTCTGTCACTAACTCATGGGTAGTGGGTGTGTGGTGTAGTGGTAAAGTATCAGATGTGTACCACGGAGGTTGTGGGTTCAATACCCACAATGGTGTAATCACAAGCAACCGTGAACAAGTTGCTACCGTCAACTGGGGCTACTTGGGACATGGGGGCTACTTGGGACATAAGTGTGCTTACTGCTAAGCAGGTCAACTCAGCCTCCTCCCCTCAGTGGGATGGTAAAGAAGTACCAGTGGCTGGAGAGCAAAGACCGGTATAGCATTTGTTTGATAACAGATAGGTAAACCTGTGTGATCCCTTGTATAACACGTCATACCCGAGCACTTTAGAGACACAATGTAGCTACAATAAGGCGCTAAACAAATCCCCACATACTTTCACTTTTACTCCCAACACCGTTTTTGACAGCTGCTTCGACGAAATGGTCACGGATTAATTGAACATGTCTGCTGGTGTCTGCACTGCAGGTGCTGTAGGCTATGCACGTTATCAGTCACTGGAAACAGTATAAACTGTGTGTTTAAGATAGTAGGCTTTATATGGTGACAGCCTGTGCCTACTCATGACAGCAATTTTGTGATTACCATAAAAATTACAATTGCATGTGAGAGACATTATAGATTAAACTTACCAATATATGACTGCATGCTGACACGAGAATCATAACTCTTCAATCTATAAGCAAACATGCAACATTGTCAATATTACTTAATGCACTAATCACAAGAAATTTGTGTAAGTAACAACATCAATTTTTAGAAAACTTTATATCAATCAACTTCAGTGGAATTATGCTGGCAAAGTAGTGAAAAGATCACGATTTATATCAGTGTAAATTGTGCCACTAGTTTTTGCTGCTTTACATTTGTGAAAGCATTCTCCAACTCCATTATTATTATTATTATTAAGGAGATTTGTAGAGTGCAGGATCGCCGAAAGGCCACAAGTGGGCTATGTCAGCAGCAGAACGGTCAACTGTTTAAATGTCCACTGTCTACATATAACATATAGTTAAACAGAAATGTCTTCAGTTGTGTTGTAAAAGTCTCTATGGAGATGTCTATTGATCGCAGCACTGCAGGTAAACTGTTCCACATGGATGGTTCAGAGGCGGCAAAACTCCTGTCGCCATAGGATATGCTTGTTGTTGAACAGACAGCTGACGCAAATTGGCTGATCGCAGATGGGAACGACCAGTATTGAAAGATGTCGCCTTGCAGTAGTCAACCAGATAAACTGGAGCTAAGTCATACAGGAACTTGGAACACCAGAAATGCCGTTTTGAACTTCAGTCTCTGCCAAACTGGACGCCAGTGGAGATGTTGCATCACAGGTATAATGTGATCAAACTTTCTGGCCCTCTTCACCAGGCGAGCAGCAGCATTCTGGAGGGACTGCAGCTTGTCCAGCAGCCAGCCGCTGATTCCAACAAAAAGTTGGTTACAGTAATCTAGGTGACTGCTTATGAAGGCATGCACCAGTGTCTTCGTTGCAGCCAGCATCAATTACTGTCTGATACATCTGAGCTGTTGCAGTTGGAAATAACCAGAATGGCAGACAGCAGCAATATGGTCAGCCATGGTGAGTTGACTTTCTAGTTGAACGCCGACATTGGCGACAGTTGTTGTAAACTGCAGCACCGTACCGTTCCGTAGAGTCAACGACTGAGGCAGATTCTTGTTGAGTTGCTGTTGTGTGCCGAGCCATATGATCTGCGTCTTATCTTCATACATTCTAAACTACTGCACAGTTTTTCATTATTCATTAGATTACATCGTAAACCACCTGTATATACTGCTGTTGTGATGCAGTGTGCAAATGACAACTAATAATGCACAAGTATTAACTGAACAAACCAAAACTTATCGATATAAACTACATAATTTCAGTTCATTTGACATCAAACGCAAGACATCAATGACATAAGTGCAGTGGAAAAGACGTACATTTAATATTCAGATTACGTACAGTTGTGCACTCTACTACGCCGATGCATTCTGAAAGTATACAAACGCGGACAACTGTTGACAGAGTCTGAAAGCGAACAAAGTGCATACAGAACAGTAATAAAGGACACTGGAGTTGAATACTCATCAGCGGCCAGAAGTACAATGTTTAAGTTGCCAATTATAACACCGAAATTGTAAAAATACAATACAAATATACGAACATGTTAGGGTCTCTCTTCATTTTAACAACAGTTCGAGCATCCAGTTTCCAATCAGCCATGTTTAGGAATACTATTTGTCCACAATGGCTGTTGATCGATAACAATTTCGTCTGAAGGAGAGTATTTCAATTTTGCCAATTTATATGAATGTACTGTACAACAAACGGAAACAAATGTGCGTCATATAACAACTTTTATCCAGTTAACATGTTGAATATCTAGAATATCTAATTTCTTCGACACCTAGAATATATAACACGGAAGTCATGCGGCGGTTACATTTGCCAACTCTTCGCTACAGGCGACATCGAGGAGATATGATTGAAGTCTTCAAGATTCTGCATGGTATTTATGACTCAGAAGTTAGTGAAG
>Ga0209365_1000126_pt1 | contig 12924 bp, 9 predicted proteins | sample WorMetimpBELIZE2_FD_187389 | JGI IMG/M metagenome (GOLD analysis project Ga0209365, IMG submission 187389) | Marine gutless worms symbiont microbial communities from Max Planck institute for Marine Microbiology, Germany - Olavius imperfectus... | ecosystem: Host-associated > Annelida > Digestive...
ACTTGTGATTTGCCTCATATTATTTCTGTGTTTTTATGTTTTTAATTTTTGTATAGCTGTGTAGTGTGTATATTACTGTTGTGTATAACTATGTCTGGCGTAATAATAAATAATAAAATAAAAAAAGACAAATAAATATGTCACAAAAACTGATACCAGGTGTCTTCACAGGTGACAACACGCTGTTCACATGTTGCCATGCCACTGACAATATGTTGTAGATTCAGAGCGACATCAGTCCTCTATGAATCAAGCATCACACATTACACACATGCAGACAAGTCGAGATAATGACAAGACTGCCGCTGGTAACCAAACACAGCATACAGTAACAGAAATACAAACAGAGAAACAAAGAACATAAGCACAAGTCTTACACCGATAATATAAAACAGCAGCTCTGTTTCACATGTCTGACATCAGACAGTGGAAATTGTGGAATACTCTACAGCACATTGTATCAGCCCGTAGCAAAAACAACTCACCTGAAGTGGCGGTATAGACGAAGACAATCCCAGTGTCCGATCTGTGTATGGTTTGGCCGCCAAACATACGGAGCATGTAGCTACAAACAGCCAAGCAATTATTACAACGGGTTGCAAACAAACAAACGAAACCGCTGTATACGCTAAGACAAATCCATCCATCTGTTACACTCCGGTATTGTGTCAAAATGAGTGAACCTATATGCAGACTTCACCACCAGGTAGCCCAGTAAGAATGTTTGGTGGGGACAACCCCTTCCACTCAAAATTTGTGATCAAAGGGATCTGTCGAACGATGCCAAAGTTATTGGTATGGTATCATTGTGTACCCCAAAATTTTTGAGCAAAGTTACCTACCAGTCTTCCGAAGAGTGCAATTGTATGCATATTTCATACATGCATTCGCCAGAAGGTGCACGCACATAGCGATGATGGTGAACAGCAAGCAGAACGCTGTGCAGTCAGCGATAGCAGACCTTGTTCGATTTCAAATTGCCATCCATTAGTGTATTCATCGGTATAATAGCCGCAAAGATAGGACACTTGCACATTGACTTAGTTACTTACGTTTCCAAAAAAATTAGCAGCCATTGCTGTGGACTGCACGCTCAGTATGGAAAGCAACAGCAATATCATAAGCATCTCATGTTTGCACAGTAGTCATGGCTGAAGATTACTAAACGTGGAAATACAGTAGCTTCATAACAACACAATAATACTAATCAGTCGAATGATTTGTGTTTTTAACTTGGCAGACTGATGAATGGACAGTGTCTGGTTATGTAGATGCCCTTCAATGACTGTCACAGTCAAGCATATTAGAAGTTTGTGAAACACTATTGTGGTTAGTAGAACAGCAACAACGAAATAATGAAACAACAATATCAGCTGAACACAGTTAGTGTAACTTAACTAGGTAACACTACCTTATTAACGTTTACAGAGCTGCCAACTTCTGGCAAACAAAATTCCTAATGATCCCACTTTCCTCCCTTCCCTCTCTCAGCACTACCCTAACACTAGGCTCCCTTAAGTCCAGCTAGGGTTCTGGTGAAGTGCTTTAAGCTCCCCCAGCAGCATCCGGGTCAAAGCCCCAGCTGAAATTGAATTTGGTGTATTTTAGCCGTAAAATTCAACGCCTGGTGGTAACAGCCAAGCAATTATTAGTGTAGTTACGGAACAGCACAGCATAATTTCGTAATGAAGGTCCAAAAAGCGTAATCATTAAGACCAGAATGTAACAGTTGGCAGTTCTGCATCTAACACAATCGTCGATCAAAAATTTTTTGCAAATCTTGTCTACTGGAAACAGCAACATGAACTCTGGTGCAGACTGGCTTTACCTGTCCCATGATCCACAAGTCTCAGAGCATACTGAATTTCGGTCAGTGAGTCATCGACACTATCAATGTATCACGTATATATCAACTGTCAATTAACAAAGTTATCACTATGAACAATGTCACCAATGCACACGAGTTCAACTGAAGTACTAGACAGACACTAGTGTAAGTCAATAAAACATGTCACCCTATCAGTGCTAATTCTGCAGTATGTACACTCGATCGGCAAAAAGTGGTACGTATTACAGCAATCAACAAACCTTGAATCATGTTCAATCTGATTGATTAAGCACAACAGAAACTCGTGCGCATCAAACTGATCTCCACGTCTGTACCTTGGCACCACACCTGTGGTAACATTAACAGATCCGATAGGCAATGATTAGTAATTGACGTAGTCAGTGACGTACTGTTAGAAACTGATTGCGACGGTATAACCTCAAACTATAAGTATACAACCACATGCGGCAGCTAAAAGGCTGCAAATTTCATGGACATCAGCCAAGGGGTGCAAAGTTCGTAAAATTCTGGATGTCCTTTTTTTACCTGAAATCCTACCATATATCCATAGTAATGCAAAATTTGTTGTGTAGCACGGAAACGACAAGTCCCTCCATCAAACCAAATTTTGTGAAAATAGGTCAACTGTGTCACCACTGACGGACAACAAACAGGTTAGCACCGGCGTCCCGCCAGTAACAAGTACAGTAATTAGTTCTAAATTGCGTATTACCTTTTGCACATGAAATATGTCGGTACAGTGTAGTATGCGATCCTTCGAGTGCTCGACCAACAGAACACGACGTGCAATCTAAACGTAACAGACTCACAGTAAATACTGTGTAATGCTATAGTTGCACTTCCAGTATTTATATCCGCAATTGTCATATGTGACAATTAAATGAGTCCTGTCTGTACAAAGACAATGAAAAATAAATAAACATTACGGTGGTAAGACCTACCTGTTAAATGATGCTCATGATAATGTGACCGAATGTAAGCTGCTATAGTAGGTGATGAACGCAGCAACTGTATAACAGCGTTCATGAAGCACGCATTGCCTAGGTTCCGCAAACCAGACGGCAACTCTGGAACAAGTATGCAGTCCTGCTGCAACACAACAATAGCAACACAGTAGTGCTCTGAATTATTAATCGATTACTCGATTAATCAATTTTTTTGCGATCATTAATGGACTGAACCGGTATAAGTCGATTACATTTTAATCGATTAGTCGTCGATTAATCGATGATCAACCGACCAAACGATTAAACCATGAAGTAATGAAGCAGTTAACACTTAGTGCAGCCGTACGCCTGTTAACAACCTGCATGAGCTGTACATCTACACACAGTGAACATTATGGACATCTGATTTACACTGTAATGCTGATATTCAACTTGTATTTTCCACTACAGCAAATCATTATATAACCGACGTTGATGTCACAAGAGAGAACTTTCAGAATTACATATTTCGGTAGCCTAGGAATGTGCTATAGCCAAATAGGAATAGTTTACAAAAGTAGGAAATAGATGTAATTAAGGAATAGAAATAAGAAACACTTAATTAAACAATAGCTCAATCGACTTAGCTTAGGCCTCTAACAGTAAGTAAAAACATGTAATCATGAGTACCAGTACCAGCTCACCTGTGTGCAAGGGGTTGGTGTCTCCATGTGTGGAGCCTTATATTAGGTCTTAATTAATAAAAAATGTAGCAGATGTAAACTCACTCAGCTGCCTTTTGATTAATCTACATGTACTGCTGTTAATTTAGACTACATAAATACTGCCTAGTTCAAACAAATGTCAGCACAGTGAGTATGCCAACTGTAGATAGGCATACTGAAATTACGGTGTCACCCCATCCTGAATTAATTGACGGTTAATCGATTAATAAGCCGCGATTAATCGACGAAAAAAGTTTTAACTGATTAAATGCAGTACAACACAGATTCAAAATCAACGTCATAAACTAATGACAAACAGTAACATCATCCGACAAGATACTTGAAACCACAACTTATGAGTATGCTTGAATAATTCTCACCGAAACAGGAACTGGTGCTGACGTAGCTGGTACTGAGTGAATGTCACATAGATCGGGACCATTGCCATTAATGTCAGTGGTTAACTGTACACGAGCAGCATCGACTGAATGACTACCATCACCATCAGCAACCATACAGTGGTCATCCACCACAGACTGAATTACGTTTGTATCGCATGACACCGAAGTGCTCAACGGAACTACAAACACACGCACACACAGACACACCGATGACCGCAACACGTGCTCTGCTTTTCACCACAGGAATGTTGGTAAACTTACATCCGCATAGCAAGACTGTGACATGTACAGGAGACTGACAAACAGACAGACACCAACACACGTATGCTGCGTGAAATTACCCCGCTACAGATGAGCCTCACAGGGTGTCCAATTAGCTCTCTACTGTAACTTTTGTTAATCAACAAACTGCTGACACTAAAGCACCATTACAAAGGTGGGGTATTGTAATCACGTCAGCACATTACCTGTTTTGCAAGTCCACTTTCTTCTCTTTGCCTTCTTTGCACGGACACGGTACAGATGACGCTGTAAGGCACTGCGTGCAGCACATCGCTTACCAAACCGCCTCCTTTGGCTGTTAGTGTGCAGCCTGCTGTGTTCTGGCATGTGACCTTTCCAAGAAATACTGAGATCACGTAGCGTTGCGATTCCTTGTTGCAGCAACTGCATGTCGTCCAAACTGTAACTGAGTGATGTCAGTGTGCTACAGAGCTGCCGAGCACAAGACTGCAAAACTTCTAAATTTTGCCCGTTGTCAGTATCTTTCCGACACTGTAATCTGCAGGCATGTTTTCTGTGACATCATGTGTCGTGTTGACATCGTTGTGCTGACTTTGTTCATTACTACAGGAGTGTTCAGGAATATCACTGACGACAGCTGAACCAACGACTTCAGTATCCAGACAGAATATCGGCAATTGTGTGTATGCTGCAGGCAACGACTCCCAGCCATATGCTGGCTTGTACATGAACACGGCAAGCACGTGCTTGCATGGCAGGTGATGACGGCACCAATCACGGCAACTGCATGAAGGCGCAGAGTTGCCACAGCAAGCCACAGTGTATGTTGTGTCTTGTCTAAGGCTCCTCACAAGAAATGTTCCGTCTTAACCAGGCGATATGTCGTTCATGTTGACGTCAACCACAGAAGACCGCATCCGACTAAGGCAATGCTGAACAAAGAAGTGTGGGCGATTATGTAGCCACACAGGAACATCGGAGTTGTATTTCCGAACAGTATCAAGGCAGCGAACATTCCGTTCTTCGTACCTGCACAGTGCACAGACTAACTAACAGTCACTGAATTGCACAATAATGGACAGGAGTACTTAAATGTGCAGAATACTGTTAAAGGAAAAGTAAACCTTGACAACAAGTGGCATTCAGGTTATTCGTTGTATATAGTAATGAATTTCAAGCCTGTGTCAACCAGTGTTTGCGCTAGGCCGAAAAAATTGATTGATTAGTGGTGACTGGTACACAATTTCCCACTTGATTAGCAGTGACCTAAATTTTATTAGCGATTCGTATTCTAACTTTTACTATTGTACTTTTTAAGGAAAAAAACGATCATGTATTTCTAGTAATTGTTATGTTCAGTGCTAGTTATACATTTTTTTATTCACCTTTGACACTTTGTGCATTCGAAAGACGAGTTAAAAACTGAAAACATGTCTTGTCAATAGAATCCGAATACTAGATACTAGAATGGAGAAATGGTTAACTGCATTTTTAATCCAATGCCATTCGCCGTGATATTGCGTATTTTTGTCAAACAACTTCTGTTTTTATTTGTATCGCACATAGGTGCAACACGTGGCATTTTGAGTCGCAAGGGGGGTCAATTTGCGGCGCATTTTGCGATGCTATACTGCATAGTGTGAACACTGGTATTGGCAGGTTTCTTTTTGAGAAATCATAAGCTTTCTTAAACATTTTACTCACTTATTATCATCGCCTGGATGAAGGAGCGTGACGACAAAACATCACAGAAGTTTTATATTTTTGAATACAGTAGCGTTATTGATGGCCGTGAAGTAAATTATAAGAAATTTTGTGTCATTAATATTTCGTCGTAATGTTCAAGTGTATTAAACAATTTGTATATAAGGTCATTAAATGATATTCTGAATAGTAGATGTAATACAGAATCGCCAGTTGTTTCTGGACTTCTGCCTCCATGGAGGATAACTGCAGTGACTTTTAACGTACACACAACAGCATCGTTGAATTACAGACAGCGATTGATGTACATAGTTTGAACGTTAACTGTAACTACATATCCATACTTGCGTTTCGACTCCGGAACAAACTTCTGGACGATAGTACGAACAAGGTCTGTCAATGACCCACTGCTGTAGTTGACTAAATATCTGTACTTCAGTTCCAGATGCTGCCTCTCTAATCCATTGTTGGTAGTGACCTGTGAATGCATTGCTTCTCCACAGAATGCAACAACCCATCGCTGTAGCAAGCACCACACAAACGTCAGCAGTTAGTACAATTCACTCTGACAGTGTAAGTGCGAATAGCAGTGACTAACTGTTACTATGAGAGGTACGAATAATGCATAAATTGGCAGCTTTGACCATAAGCCAATTACCAGTAATCAAAATTAATTTCTAAACCAGACATGTTGCAATGTAATGGCTGCAGTGGCTGTGAGAACTCTACGGGGTCATGGGAGTAGCTAGATATGACAGGTTCAGATGCACTTAGCCCTTTAACATAGAGCAAAGTTATGTAGACTATTGCTCGACACTTTTGTATATGAAGGCCACCATAAACACAAAATGTATGTCGAATCCGGTGGTTATGTATGTTTGCTGTTTCGGGGTCAAAGGTCACGAAATCAGTTCAACGTCCAGGGAGCCATCTTAGTTGGATGACAGTAGTGTTTTGTGTCTACAGGGTAAAAGTGTGGGTTGCCCCCGAAAATCAAAGGAAGCACCCGAAATGTAACAAGTGTTTGTCTTAATTTGTGTTTATTTTTGTATGTACCTTGTGTTGTACCTTGTGTATGATGTCATTAGAAATAAATAAACGAAAAAGTTAAGTATTTGTGCCAACTTTCTTCCCTGCCTACAGATGTGGTGAGTGAAGCGTCACCTGCAAAAACATAGAAATTTAAAATTTACTTTCCTAGACAACATCTGCTTGCAGGCTGTAAGTTCCGTACTATGTTAGGCAACACCACACAGACAACAGTAGACAGAAACACCTTGCACTGAGGCAACCATTTCTTCGAGAACCACGTCTGCACTGCAGTGTCGGAAATCCATTCGTTGCAAGCAAACAGTTTCTGTACACGATCACTGTACTCCTGTTCTGTAGTGGCATTTGCAATGCTGTCAAACCTGTAATTACGATAAAAAGCAAACCATAACACACTAAATGATAGCATGTCCTGACGGCATGACAGAATAAGCATACGTGTTACAGCAGAACACCATGTGGACGTCTACTGCCAGATGCAGTCAGAGCCAGATGCCATTTCAATGCAAATATAGGAAAATTACCTAGATCACCATCTCTGTTGCCAGCAAGATCAAGACAGAGCTGTTTGCGAGATTGTTGTACTTGAAAATAGGCAGAATCAATGCTTATTAGGTATGCCATATATTGAACATACCGGCCTATAGTATTAGCCAGAATCCAATTTCAACATCACAATGTCGAAGTAACAGAATGCTGTCATTTGGTTATTGTGTGCACTGTAACCTATGTCTGAACGGAAACAGTAAGTGATGCTAAAGATGCATACATACATCAGCACTAGTTTTTGGCGGTTAGGATTGTGCAGCAGATGCTTATTCCATGCCTGTTTTCTGTGGAATTTGCACAATAGAACCAAACAACCTGTCGAACAGAAATAACATAACAATAACGATCATTATTTAAATTCCAAACAGAGCTACCTGTACCCATACACAGTAAAGCATGGACAGTTAATTGCAAGCAGTGCTACGGTCGCAAGCCCGATTTTCAAAGATTCCTAAGATGATGCTAATATCTAAATGAAATCGTAATTAAAGTTACTGCAGATTCATCATAAGTTCGGGACTTGGGAACTCATGAGATCATCCAAATATCATCTCAAGTGAATTTTCGAAACAAATCTCAGCACACTGTTACTTCCTTGTAATGCTATCGTTATGTTATCGTAACCATAAATAGCAGCCAATCACATGACACTACTGTTACTGTGACGTATGGTGCTTCACAAACACGTTGTCAAAGTACACGTTAATTACATTGACATTTCTATGAAATATTACTCCCATAATATCATACTGATATGTGATAATCTACATAATTACGATACATAACATTAGAAATGTTTGCTTTGATTTTATTAATCGATTTGGTTGCAGCTTTCACCGTAACTATGGACGCCACTGTTACTACCAAGGCGAGCTTTAAACACAAAATAGCACCGAGCTCAACGTCGACCAATCAATTGAATGACTGTCTATTTCATCTAGGATCTGTGATGAAAATGTGTCGTAAAAAATTAATTATTTAAAAAACAGCAAAAGTTCACTCAGTGAGCTTACTGCTCGTAAGTAACTTTATTGTAACATCAGTCCTACGACAGCAAAGTTGCTATCGCAAACGTGATCGTACATTTTCGAGAAATTTGTGATAAGATTATGTTAGAATTTTTGAAAATCAGCATTATCGAAATTTTATCCAAAGCTGTTCATATCTCACATCATATCCTAAATTCAATTATGTATGTCATCTTAGGATGTTTTGAAAATCGGGCTCCTGGCTAGCAGTGTCAAAGATATAAATGAACAGATTACGCCTGGGTCAGATTTTCTTCAAACGATCATGTAAGGTAAAACATACAGGAGCTGTATAACAGTAGTTACTGTACACCCTGTAATCATTAACAAGGACAATTTGTTACCTGTAACGAAGTACTCTTGAAATGATTTACACCAGAAATAGTGCCCATGTTAGTAACATGCTGGTACAAAGTAAAATCCAGACATGTACAGGGTGGGCCAAAAAAGTAAACTCCTACCGCATTATCAGTAAGTCTGTCGAATGTTGACAAATTTTCAAATTTTTCAACCACTGAAGTCCAGAAAAATTTGCAATAAAATGTTGTAATATAACCCATCACACCATCAGAATGAAAAATTTCAGTTTTGGAGAAATGCTGGACCAACTGCATTTCAATTGCAGGAGAGTATATTACAAAGTGACAAAATATGACATACATATGTTGTGGTTAACTATGTCAGGCTACGAACTGTTGTAGGGCGACCCTCCTATGTCTCAGTATGATTTTCCGACAAATTCGAACCCTTAACTTCTCCGAGATAGTGTGGCAACATACTAAAGCTGTGGTGGGTATATTATAGCATTTTATTGCAAATTTTCCCAGCTGTCAGCGGTGAAACAAATTTGATAATTGGTTAATATTTGATTAAGTTATTGATAACGCAGTAGGGGCTTAATTATTTGGCCCACCCTGTACATACACATCAGCGAGGAAAAGTGCAAGTAATGTGCAACAGACCGGGAAATGCAGTCTCCAGAGCAGAGATTTGTGCCTCGCTGAAGTCACTCATGAAGAAACGAGGACACCAATCGGGATTCCAGCTCTGTAGTAAACGCAGTGCAGCTAGGATAGTTTCACTGCATTCATCATTAATGACGAACGTTGCAACAGCGAAAAATCCGACATTGGTGGGTACTGCCAGGACAAGCAGTGGAAGCTCGTAACACGTCGTTTTGTAGGTGGCGTCAATTAGGCACATGAAGCTTCCGTACAACTGCAGTAAATGCCGCTGCCATGTTGACTGATGTGCGAACACAACATCGTTCATTTGATCGTCGTCATCATCACTGAACAAGCACATAACAAATTTCGGTAGGAAAAAGGCAAACAGTATTTACAAATGTTCCACATTGCAGGCATGTTGCAAATACATGAAACAGAAAAACATAAGGAATACTACAAATGTTGGAATACTACCCATTGTAAAGGTTGGCGCCGATGGAAAACAAGAACCCATGACAACCATACTGCTTTCCAGATAGTTTTGATTGACGGGCTACTATTTATCGTTGCACAGGTGTTGGGTGCGATGAGCGGATTTTATCACAGACACCTGGCAACTCCGGCTGTGATGTGTAGACCGGAGCCGGTGTGCCCATATGGGCAGGCCTGCTAGGCAAGCTTATGATTGAGCCTGCACATACATGGTGTACGTAACTCTTACATAACTTACTTTATGTCCAAACCCTACCATATTTCACCCTGGGAATGTGCAATTGTCGCTTTCAAAGGCTGTAATGGTAGATTTTAAATAACCCTTTGCCTTTTTCAGCACTAGTGTTATTTATGCCACCACTAACTTATAGATAGTCGCTGTTCAACCAAAAATGACATTCCAAAGATTTAGAAATTCATTGCGTTAACCCCTACGATGTCCCTACTGGAGTAATTTTACGGTATGCGTCGACCTTAACTAGACAGCAACCCCCAATTCAGCGTGACGTCATGGTCGCCTCCTGGCACATTCGAGGACACACATTTGGACTCGCACTGTGACCAACTATGTAAGGATGTCGATATGATTGAGCTCTGTCTACAGTCTACGTGAACACATGGAGGAAGCTTCAGCACTCAGCTTAATCTTGCAAACGATCGTAGGATAAAGGTCAAAATTGGACACTGGTCCCTCAAAAATGGTACTTGTCACTCGATTCGCCCCTGTTAAATGTCCACAAAAGCTAGGACCAAATATGTCATATTACGCTTAAACCCGATCATGTGTGAAAGTTTGGACGAGATTGGTTTTGGGACCTCTGAGAGTATGTGACCAAAAAATAAATAAAGGAAGAAATAAACTACATGACTGAAATATAATGGCCTCCCTAGCATTTGCAAAAGGCCAGCCATAAGTAAATGCCATTTCTACAGTGTATGGTAACAAAAGTATTAGAAAAAAAACAATAATAGCATTGTAAGTGTAGACCAGGTAAAAGCACGACACTTCAAATTACCTCAACCCAAAGTGGACGTAATCTGTGAAATGTGCATCAGATTTCCAATGTGATAACAAGTCCGTCAGCACTTCTTCATCATTCCGCTGTCCACTATGAAGAAATAAAACATATTCCATAAATGATACGTGCTTCGTATACACATCCGTGGACTATCGTAGCTTTCAAACCACCTAATGTGTAAAAAAATAATTTGCTGCAAAGACAACTGTCAAACAGAGCATTATTCCATTTAATTGGGACAATCCAGCAAATGTACTCATCAAACATGGATCACATTGTCTGCATTAGTATGCAACAGAAAATGACGAATGATACCAAACGAGACTGCCAGTGAAATCACAATTGTTACAAGGATTTAAGAAGCAACTTGAAAACTTAGGAAATCCAATTTCCAGTGTACTGATAAGATTCTAACTCAAATGGAAATTCAGTTACACCCCATCAAATCACAATATATTTACTTACTTATTCATTTAAATGCAGATTATCATAAATACTTCCGTTTACTGTTGTTATGGATTCCGAATCAGCAGCCGAATCCACGGATTTTTTGCGGTCGTCATTGCAAGGTGGCGATCATGTGGAAGCGTCGCAACATGGTCGTCATGTGCAGGTGTTGCAACACGCTGATGTCGATGTGGGTGGTAGACCATATTACTTAACGTCTGTTGTAACCCGTCAGGTGATGATAGTATTACGTTTTACCGACTACTATTACTTCTGGGTACCAGCGCCCAGGTTATATTGGATATATTCCCTCGTAGTGAGACGTGTGGGTGGTATGAGACTGAAGTTCAGATTTGCTATAGGAAATTTGCAAGAAAACCGGGATTGACGTTTGGGATGTAAAGATATGATTTAAATCTATATATTGACAAAATTAACATCGAGCGTGGGATTACATTTCAGAATCATCCATCACTGCAGTCAGTCTTCAAAACACAGGAACAAACATTACTCAATTTCAACTGGTTGTGCAATTTTTTCAATAAACACAAACTGCGTATTAAGGTACAGGAAGTCATACAGATGTAAATAACTAAATACCGGGTTCTGGATACAGCTCGGTACATTGTGTTGAGAACTGTGGAGTTGTTGGGCCGGAAACGTGCATCCACGGCAGACGGAACAGCAGTGTTGACAAACAACTGTAGGTCCACAAACTGCTGTAGCTGACGTTGCATCTCGCTCAGGTTGCGCAGACCACTGTTCGTCAGATGAACAATGTGGTCACGAACTCTAGCATCGAGAGACAGAGTTGATTCGGAATTCTGCAAGGTAATACCATCACATTAGTACCCACAACGGTTAGTGAGGGAAACAATACATGCAGAGGACACAACTAAACATTAACAGTGTCACAATGATGTAAGTTAACCAAAAACTATTTACTGCATTATGCCTTCATGCAACACCCACAAAAAATTACTACCGGTCCAAAGTAGTGAAATTTGTGATCCTGCAAGCTAGGAATGCGGCACACAAACGCGACTTCACCATGAATTTCATCCACAGATTGCGCCAATGCTGCCCGAAGCTTCTTTGAGGCAGTGAACCGGCGTGATACAGTGTCCGATTCAATCTATGCCCACAACACAGTGCGAAAAATCGAAAAGTCCACTGTGAATAACTAAAGTTACATAGTACAGTACAGTATCTTAGAAATCCAACAAATGGCCAGATGTGCACAACTGCTACACAGTTACGACAAAACAGGTCCCACGGGAAAAAAACAGATTATCCTGACAAAGCCATTACCAAGTTGTGGGGCACCTTTTTATCTGCCCCATAGCTATAGCATATAGCTATGGGACAGATAATAAAATCGGTTTGCGTCTGTCTGTCTGTCCGTGTGTCATCACTCTCACAGTCGCATTTCTTTGTCGATTTTCACGAAATTCGACACAGAAGTGTAAACCCCCAAAAGTAAGAACGAGTTCGTTGGGGGTCAATATCGCCCCACCCCTTCCCCTATTTTACCCCTAAAAATT